>Ga0183011_10574_pt1 | contig 18120 bp, 15 predicted proteins | sample NAcewD2O_March_FD_122322 | JGI IMG/M metagenome (GOLD analysis project Ga0183011, IMG submission 122322) | Mouse cecal microbial communities from Vienna, Austria - N-Acetylneuraminic amended D2O_March | ecosystem: Host-associated > Mammals > Digestive system > Large intestine > Cecum | place... | reverse complement strand
GCTATGCGCTCGATCTGCGCCACGGAGGCCGCGACATCGGCCGTCGGCGTGTTGGTCATCGACTGTACGGCGATCGGATGATCCGAGCCGATCGTGCAGCATCCTATCGCGACACTGTGGGCGCGCCGCCTGCGAAAGCCGTCGAGATTTATCATATCGTTCAAAGTTTTATGAATATACGTTTTTTATACAGCGGCCACGTAACCGCCCAGCAGAGCGCGACGAGCGACAGTGCGGCCAACAGCGACCCGATCCGGGGAGTGGTCGCCGCGGCGAGCATCTCCCACCAGCGCGAATAGGGCGAAACGAGCGCGTCGTGCGCCCCGTTCCATACGCGCATCTGTGCCACGATCTTCACGATAAGTGTCGAGAGCACGTATGCGAAGAGGGCATTGGAGCCGAATACACGGAAGATGTTTCCGACTCTGCCCGCGCCTTCGTCGCGGTCGGTCAGCCGGGATACCCAATACCACAACACCACCGCTATGCCGCAGGTGTAGAGCGCATATGATGCCGACCATATGGGTTTGTTTATCGGAATCGCGCCGTTGAGCGCCAGCGCCGCGACTATCGCCGTACCTCCCCACGCGGCCATGCGCAGGCGGCCGTCGCTGCCGCCGGCCATACACATCGCAGCAAGATATCCGAGCATTACGTTTACCGTGGCGGTCATCGTGCCCGCCAGACCTTCGGGGTCGAATGCCACCCTCGCACCCGCGGCATCGCGGTAGCCGTGATATAGGTGGCTTTCGCCCAATAGGGCATTGTCGAGCGCAGAGCCGAAGTAACCCTCCAACGTCGCATCGCCCAGCGCATAGACCAGGGTCTGGTATGCCGCGGCGAGCAGCAGTGCGGCCAGAGCTATGCGGCGCCCTGAGCGCAGGCCGAGACACAGCAGAGCCCCTATCGAGTAGCAGAGCGCTATACGCGGCAGAACGCCCATTATGCGCACGTCGTGCCACGACGACCACTCGCCGGCAATGAAGTCGTAGTATGGGAACTTGGAGATTGCGATGCCGACGATCCATATCGCCGCACCGCGCCGCAGGATCCTGGCCGCCGTCCGGCGCGTCAGCCGCCAGTCGTAACGGCGAAAGGCGAAGCGTATCGAGGCGCCGACTATGAACAGGAAGAAGGGAAATACCAGATCGGTCGGCGTGCACCCGTCCCACGCGCTGTGCGACAGACAACCGAACACGCTGCTCCAACTGCCGGGGTTGTTGACCAGAATCATCATGGCGACGGTGGCACCGCGCAGTATATCGAGCGAGGGCAGGCGGCCGAAGTGTGTCGTGGTTGCGTCGGGCATGGTCTCTGAATTTATCCGTTACGAGTGCAAAGATAGCTTTTTTGCTCCAATCGCAGAGGATTCGCCGGCACTAAAAAGCCCGCCGGGCGATTCCCGGCGGGCTTTTTCGGCGCATGTCGCCGCGAGGGCTATTTGCGCTTTTTATCCAGCGCCTCCTCGACCTTATCCTTCGCCAGAGGCTTGACGCAGAAGAACCAGTCGTAGCACTGCATGCCCGACTCGGTATCGCGCATGGCCTCGTCGGCGCCTGCGGCCGTCTTCGAGGCCGGCACGATGATATCGTCGCCCGGACGCCAGTCGGCCGGCAGCGCGATATCGAAGTTGTCGATCGTCTGCAAGGCTATCAGCACGCGGCGTATCTCGTCGAAGTTGCGGCCGAGAGCCAGCGGATAGTAGATTATAGCACGTATGGTATCCTCGGGATCGATGAAAAAGACCGCCCTGACGGCCGCCGTCGTGCTCTCGCCGGGCTGCACCATGCCGTAGAGACGCGCCGTCTGCATCGTCGAGTCGGCGATCAGCGGGAAGCGGATGTCGACATTCTTGAATCCCTTGAATTGGATCTTGTCGCGTATGGTGCGCAACCACGCTATATGGCTGTTGAGGCTGCCGATCGAGAGTCCTACCAGACGGCAGTTCAGGCGGCGGAACTCCTCGTCCATGCGGCCGAAGAGGACAAATTCCGACGTGCATATCGGCGTGAAGTCCGAAGGGTGGCTGAACAGTATCTTCCACTGTCCCTTGAAGTCGTGCGGGAAATCAATTTCGCCCTGAGTCGATACGGCCTTGAAAGCCGGCGCCTTGTCGCCTATGCGCGGCATCGAATAAGTTGTTTCGGTATCCATGATTCGTAAGTTTATGTGATACCCTCAACGATGCAAAAGTGATGCAGCGGAGAGGCTGCCGCGGTTTTATTTTAGTGGAGCCCGGAAGAAAAGGCCGTCAGCCGCGCGACAGAATGCCGCGCGTTATCCGGTATCGCATGCCGATAAGACGGCGCGACTGCGAGGGACGGTGCACCAGACATAGCAGCAGCGTGGCCGCCCACTTGACCGCCTCGCCCGCGAACAGCCCCGCCACACGACCGTGGAGCTCGGCGCGGCGGCGCTGGCTGCGGCCGGTGTTGTAGCACAGACGGTCGAAATACTCCGCCGTCAGCTTCTCGGGCGGTATTATATGGTACATGACGGCACGCGGAGTGTAGTAGCAGCGCTGGCCTGCGGCCGACAGCCGCTCGAACAGGTCGCTCTCCTCGCCGCCCGTGAGCGCAGCGCCCTTGCGGCCGAGCGAGGTGTCGAACATGCCGTAACGCTCGACCGTCTGCCGTCTGAGCGCCATATTGCCGCCGCCGGGTATGCGGCCGCGGGGGAACAGACGCACCCGATCGCCGAAGTACATGGGGTTGGCTATGGGGCGCTCGGTAAGCCGCGACATCCAGCGCGGCCGGCCGGTCTCGTACTCGGCGATGATGACTCCGCCGGCCGAGGCGGCGTCGGGTCGTGAGTCGAACAGATCGATATAGGCCGCGACGAAATCCTCGCATATGCGTTCGTCGTCGTCGATAATGGCGATGTACTCCCCTCGCGACGAGGCTATTCCGCAGTTGCGCGCATAGGAAAGCCCCTGCTGCGGCTCGTGTACCAGCCGAAGCGATATTTCGGGGTGGCCGGCGGCGAACGCCTCGACGGCCTCGGAGGTGTCGTCCGAGGAGTTGTTGTCGACGACCACGCACTCCCATGACGATGCCGGAGCGCTCTGCGCCGCGACCGATCCGAGCGTAGTCATCAGACGACGGCTGCGGTTATAAGTAGCGATTATCAACGAAAGACGAATCATAATGCAAAGTTATGATTTTATTCGATCTTCGAGCACCGGATAGGATATAATTATCGAAAAAGACAAATCTATCTACCGATGTTATAACGAGACCTTTCCCGAAAAATTTGGCTTTGCATGCGTCTTGCGTTATCTTTGCCGCATGAATACACGACTCGTAATATTCGATCTCGACGGAACGCTGCTCGACACGATCGACGATCTGGCCTCGGCCGTCGACCATGTGCTTGCCGTCGAATCTCTGCCGCGCCACACCCGCGAGGAGTATCGCATGATGGTGGGCGGCGGCATCCGCAAACTTATCTTCCGCGCGCTGCCCGAGACCATGCGCAGCGACGCCTTCATAGACAAGTGCCTCAGCCGATTCGTCGACTACTACTCGGACAATATCGACCGTCTGACGCATCCCTACCCGGGCATCGGACGCGTTCTGTCCCAGCTCGAATCGCACGGCATCGCCATGGCCGTGGCCTCTAACAAGTTCCAGCTCGGCACCGAACGGCTCGTCGGGAGATTCTTTCCGAACGTGCGCTTCGTCGCGGTGGCCGGCAACTGCGACGGGCTGCCACTGAAACCCGATCCGGCCGTGGTCGATCGGATAATCGCTGCGGCCGGCGTTGAGCGCTGCCAGACGGTCATGGTGGGCGACTCGGGCGTCGACATGTCGACGGCGCGCAACGCTTCGATCCGTGCGATAGGCGTCACGTGGGGATTCCGCTCGCGCGAGGAGCTTGCCTCGGCCGGAGCCGACAGCATCGTATCGACGGCCGACGAGCTGCTCGACGCCATTATCAGCCCTCACTCGCAGCAGTAGGCGTGCACGTCATCGACCGTAATGCAGTCGTTGCATAATATCGTAAGGCGCTCGATGACGTTGTGCAGCTCGCGTATGTTGCCCGTCCACGACATGGCCGACAGCTCCTCCATAGCCTTGGGATCGATGCTTATGGGGCTGCGTCTCTTCTGACGGCATATCTGGTCGATGAAGTAGTCGACAAGCAGTTTTATGTCTCCCTTGCGCTCCCTGAGCGGCGGCACGTGTATCACGATGACACTCAGCCGGTGGTAGAGGTCCTCGCGGAAATTGCCCAGCTCGATCTCCTTGCGGATGTTCTTGTTGGTGGCAGCCACTACGCGCACGTCGACCGGAATGTCGCGATCGCCGCCCACGCGCGTGATCTTGTTCTCCTGCAACGCGCGCAGCACCTTGGCCTGTGCCGAAAGCGACATGTCGCCGATCTCGTCCATGAACAGAGTGCCTCCGTCGGCAAGCTCGAACTTGCCCTTGCGCTGACGCACGGCCGACGTGAACGAACCTTTCTCATGGCCGAACAGCTCGCTCTCGATCAGCTCGGCGGGTATAGCCGCGCAGTTGACCTCGACGAAGGGGCCGTTGCAGCGCTCGCTGCGGTTGTGCATCATGCGTGCGACCAGCTCCTTGCCCGTGCCGTTCTCGCCCATAATCAGCACCCGTGCATCGGAGGGCGCGACGCGCTCGATCATGCTACGTACATGCTCTATGGCCTCGGAGCGGCCGATGATAGTATCCTCCGTGCGCTCGACGCGGCGGTGGCGGTGGCGGGACGGTGCGGCGGCAGGCTCGGGACGCTCGGCCGAATCCTCCTGCGGCAGCGAGCGCAGCGTGGTCAGCAGCAGATTCATATCCAGAGGCAGGGTCATATAGTCTATGGCACCGTGCTTGAACGCTTCGACGGCCGACGTTATGGTCGGCCGGGAATCGATGATGATAGTGGGGATGCTCCTATCGGGCAGCGTCATGCCGCTGCCTGCTATCAGAACATCGAACGCGATACGATTGCAGAGCTCGGCCGCAGCCTCGGTACTGTCGACGGCTTCGGTCGAATAATTCTCAAAATCCAATCTCTCGCGCAGAGAGTTACGCATGCTCTTAGATTGTTCAAGAATTAAAATTTTTGTCATATCTTGTATTTATGAATATTTTGCATTTACTTTGTAGTATCGAATCGCAGCGGTTAGGATTATCTATAAATAATGTGTGAATCTGCAAAAAATCGCTCGATCCTGCAAGTGCTGCGACAACATTGAACCTTTTGGAGTCGACATAGACATAAAAGCGTTATTTCGAGTCAGTTAATGTTCTAACAATTCATAATGAAAAAAAATTACAACTATACGCGACGCAAGCTCTTTCTGCCGGAGTACGGCCGCCACATACACGAAATGGTCGATTCGCTTCTGGCGATCGACGACCGTGCGGAGCGCACGCGTCAGGCCAAGGCGGTAATAGCCGTAATGGGCAATCTGAATCCGCTGCTGCGCGATACGGCCGATTTTACTCATAAACTCTGGGATCATCTGTTTATCATGTCTGATTTCAAGCTCGACGTCGACTCGCCGTACCCGCAACCTTCACGCCAAGAGTTGACCATAACACCCAGAAAAATGAAATATTCGCAGTCGCGAATCACTTTCAAACATTACGGCAAGTATACCCAGCAGTTCATACGCTCGCTGGCACACGACTCGGGCACGTCCCGCGTCGACGGCGAAATGGTCAACATAGCCCGTTACATGCGTACCAAGAGCTACGAGTATAACAACGAGCACCCCAACAATGAGGTCATCATAAAGGACATACGCATAATGGCCGGCGGAGCCATAGCGCTCGACGAAGCCTCGATAGGCAGTATCCGCAGCGAATACCGGTCGGTCATCCCGCAGCGCATGATGCGCAACTCGCAGCGCAACGGCAAGAATCAGGGGCAGAAGAACGGCCGCATGCGCCAGCAGAAAAACAACAACAAAAACCAGACGCGGCACAATTCGTACAAATAATTAAGCGTTTTAACGTAGAAATGTGTTAAATTTGCGTGTTTTACAAACACGTCGTTTCTTATGCGTTTACTGAAAATGAAGAAATATCTGCTCGCGGCAGTCGCGCTTGCCGCACTTATCGTTTCGTGTTCATCGCCCGTAAAGGAGCCGTCGGCCGTCGTATCGGGACGAATGATCGGCAACGACGTCGAGACGCTCTACCTCGTGAAGGCTACCGACGGACTGGACAACTCGGAAATGGTGGACTCGGTGCGCCTCGACGAAAACGGATGCTTCCGCTTCGAGCTGTCGCAGACCGACTCCTCGCCGCGCTTCTACAAGCTCGTCTATGCCGGCGGGCGTCCGGTAACGCTTCTGATAGGCGACGGCGACCGCATCACGGTCGACTCGGCGGGCGACATATTCCACAACTACACGATCGAGGGCTCCGACGAATCGGAGCTTATCCGACAGTTCAACCGCGAGTATTACGGCGGCTACGACCGTCTGTTGTCGCTGGCCGACATGGCCTCTCACGCCTCGTCGTCGGAGGCTGCGGCATTGAACAAACAGATATACCGCACCATAGTGGAGACGATACAGGCGCAGGTGCGCTTCGTGGGCGCACACGCCGACCGGCTGGCATCGGTATATGCCATGCGCCAGACGCTGCCGGCACCCTTCGCCGAAGCATTCGCCGGCGAGGGCATTACCAACGCCCACCGCAATACGGTGGTCGAGGCGGTCGGCCGCAGCTACCCCACCTCGCCCTATATCGACGTGCTGCGCGCAGACATGGCGGCCGAGCAGGCCGTGGCCGAGTTGTCGGACAAGATCACTTACCAAGACTTTCCTGAGATCGAGCTGCCCGACATCTACGGCACCAGGCACAAGCTCTCGCAGATGCGCGGCAAGGTCATACTGCTCTACTTCTGGGCTGCCGGGCTGGGCAACTCCAACACGATGAACGCCGATCTGCGCACCGTATACGACAAGTATCACGACCGCGGATTGGAGATATATCAGGTATCGGCCGATACCGACAGCGTAACGTGGATCGAGGCCGTGCGCGGACAGAAGCTGCCGTGGGTCTCGGTATGCGACTATCAGGGTCCCTACTCGCTGCCGTTCCGCGTATATAACGTGACCTCGCTGCCGACGGTCTATCTGATCGACCGCGAAGGCGACATCGTAGCCACCGGCTCGACGCTCGCCGAGCTGGACCGCCGCATAGCGGCACTGTTGTAGTGTGAAGGCAATCGGTCGCGCAATGTACTATTTCGCATCGGACATACATCTCGGTGCAGGCGGCAGAGACAAGTCCCGCTCGACCGAGCGTGCGTTCTGCCGCTGGCTCGATACGGTCGGAGGCGACGCGCGGGCGATATATCTCGTGGGCGACATCTTCGACTTCTGGTTCGAGTATCGCAGAGTGATCCCGAAAGGGTTCGTCCGGACACTGGGCAAACTGGCCGAGATGACCGACCGCGGCGTGGAGATACACATGTTTACGGGCAACCACGACATGTGGTGCCGCGACTACCTGACCGCGGAGTGCGGCATACGCCTGCACTTTGCGCCCGAGACGCTCGACATCGGCGCGCGCAAGCTCTTCATCGCGCACGGCGACAACATGAACATCGACGGCCAGCCGCTTCTGAAAGCTATGAACGCGACATTCCGCTCGCGTGTGGCAAGAGTGTTGTTCTCATGGCTGGTACACCCCGATCTGGCATTGAAGTTCGGACAGTGGTGGAGCGGCAAGTCGCGCAAGTCGCACGGTGCGGAGCCCGTAACGCGCGAGGCGCTGGGCTTCCTTACCGACTATGCGCGGCAGTACAAGGCGTCGCACGACGAGGTGGATGCGTTCGTATTCGGCCACATGCACCTGCCTCTCGACCACGACAGCGAAGGGCTGAGGGTGCTCTTCCTGAGCGACTGGTCGGGCGAGGTGGCGACCTATGCCGCAATGGACGACATGGGCGATATTTCTTTGAAAACATTCGATTTGAAATGAAACAATATCTCGATCTGCTGCGCACGATACGGCGCGACGGCGTGGTACGCGACGACCGCACGGGCACGGGCACGAAGGGTATATTCGGCTACCAGATGCGCTTCGATCTGAGCGAGGGATTTCCGCTGCTGACCACCAAGAAGATGTTCGTCAAAGGCATCATTCACGAGCTGCTGTGGTTTCTCAGGGGCGATACCAACATCCGCTATCTGGTAGAGAACGGGGTCCATATCTGGGACGGCGACGCATACCGCCACTATAACGAGCTCTGCATACGTCACGGCGTTTTGCCGCTCGACATGCCCACGTTCGTCGAGGCCGCGCGCGACGGAGCCGAGTCGCCTATCGACGGATACCGCTTCGGCGACCTCGACCACGTATACGGCTACCAGTGGCGCAGCTGGCCTGCGGCCGACGGCGGAGCGATAGACCAGATAAGAAACGTCATCGAGACCATAAAGCGCAACCCCACTTCGCGGCGAATGATAGTCTCGGCATGGAACGTCGCCGAGATCGACCGCATGGCGCTGCCGCCGTGCCACGTGCTGTTTCAGTTCCATGTGGCCGAGGGACGCCTGTCGTGCCAGCTATACCAGCGCAGTGCCGATACGTTCCTCGGCGTGCCGTTCAACATAGCGTCGTATGCTCTGCTGACGATGATGATAGCCCGCGAGTGCGACCTTACGCCGGGCGACTTCATACATACGCTCGGCGATACGCATATATATCTCAATCATCTCGAACAGGTCGACGAGCAGCTCTCGCGCACGCCGCGTCAGCTGCCGCGCATGCGTCTCAACGAGGAGGTCGGGTCGGTATTCGATTTCCGCTACGAGGACTTCTCGCTCGAAGGCTACGATCCGTGGCCGGCTATAAAGGCAGAATTGTCGTTCTAACACCTAATATCATATGGTAAGCATCATAGTGGCCGTAGCGCAAAACGGCATCATAGGCGACCGCAACTCGCTTTTGTGGCATATATCCGAGGATATGCGTTTTTTCCGCCGCACGACGTCGGGGCATCCCGTCATCATGGGACGCAAGACATTCGAGTCGCTCGGATGCCGGCCGCTGCCTGGGCGCGACAATATAGTCATCACGCGCAGCGATGCCGCCTACGAAGGGGTCGTCGTAGCGCACTCGCTCGACGAGGCATTCGCCGCGGTCGACAGCTCGGACGAGGCATTCATCATCGGCGGAGCTCAGATATACGCCGAAGCGATGCCGTATGCCGACAGACTATACATAACACGGATAGAACACGACTTCGAGGGCGACACCAGCTTTCCCGATTACGATGAATCGCAGTGGCGGCTCATATCGGGCGAGCGTCACGACCGCGGCGAGACGTTCGAATACCCGTTCGTATTCGAGCTGTACGAGCGCATCTAACGGCCGGCACGACAGACAAGCCGTATCGCCCGGGCGGAGCAACTCCGTCCGGGCGTTTATTTATGGCCGATGTATCGCATGGCATTGCCGCAAGCGGAAAGCATTCTCCGCCGCACCCACCGCTTTTCCGCTCCGGATGCTTACTGCGAAACTCCCCGAAACGCTCGAACATCTACAATGGCCTGCCCTCAGAAAGCAGATACCCCCTCCCGGCCGGAGCAGGCTGAGCATCATTTCGGAAAGACAGGCGGGAGGTCAACCGTGCAAGCCGCCCCACGGACGATACCTGAATACTTTGAAATTCTTTCGATAATTTTCTGCGCCTCGGCATTGTCCAGACTGCGTTCGGCTCTGCGCTCGGCTTAACCCAAACGTGCAGACAACGCATGCACGCCGCCCGAACATAGGATATTCGGGCGTCGGCATCCGGATCGACGTAAACGCAAAAAGCGCGATTCCCCACTTCTCCGGCTGCGGACAGCAGGTCGGATATCGCGTCGCATGCGGCCGGCTATCCGCACCGATACGAAAGAATCGGGGAGAGGAAATGGGACAAAAGATAAAAATCGAAAATAATTTTTCGTTTTACGTATTTTTCGTTCGAAATAATTTTGCGTTTCGATCTTTTTATCTATATTTGCAAAGGAAATAAAACAAAATAATAAAGGATCCGAAACGAAAACCGCGACGGGTATCGGCCGCAAGGCGATTACGGAGTTTCGGATGACAGAAGAATAAAGTCATAGGTTTATTCGGTACAGTATAGTTGGCAACGGCTATATTTGTTTAGTAAAAGGTTAGGTAATATTTGTCAGTATCGGCATCTTCATGGAAGATGCCGATCTGATTTATACGGGTGCGCCATATATCTTTTCCAAACGGAACATCCGACATACGAATCCCGAGTACGATGCCTCGGGCGACATGCGGATCGGAGCTACGAGACCGCTGCTGAGATAGGACTAAGAACTATCTCCGATAAATCAAGCACGATAAAAGGTAATATCGATCAAGACGAGTCTGCCGGACGTTGCGCCGCAGACCGGCGCAAGGCGACCGCTACCCTGCCGGACAGCATCCTGCTATCCTCTATAACAAACGATCCGCAACCGATTATCGATTGCGGATCATCTTTGCAGTGCCCAGGACGAGACTCGAACTCACACGGACCTAATCGTCCACCACCCCCTCAAAGTGGCGTGTCTACCAATTTCACCACCTGGGCTCATCTGTTTGAGCGTGCAAATATACCAATTATTTTTTATCCTCCAAAATTTTTACATAAAAATCATCAATATTACCTGCGCGAGCACCACTCTGATGAACATCGACAGCGGATAGACCGTCGTATAGGCCACAGAGGGACGGTCGCCGCCCGAGATCTCGTTGGCGTAGGTCAGCGCCATGGGGTTGGCCATGGCACCGCACAGCATGCCGCACGTCGTGGCGAAGTCGACCTTGCGGCGGCGCATGGCATACCAGCCTACGAGCAGCGTAGGCAGCAGCGTGACGGCGAAGCCGAGCGCCACCCACATGGCACCACGGCCGCTGAGCGCGGCTTCGAAGAACGTAGGCCCGGCACTAAGCCCAAGGCACGACAGATAGAGCGACAGGCCGAGCGCCCGAAGCATGAGATTGACGCTCTCGGTCGAGTAGGTTATGATATGCAGACGGTAGCCGAAAGCGCCGATAAGGATTCCGACGATGATAGGACCGCCGGCCAGACCGAGTTTCAGAGGCGCAGACATACCGGGCATGGCAAGCGGTATGGCTCCGACGATAAGGCCTGCCAGAAGGCCGACGAATATCGCCGGCAGATGCGGCTCGTTGAGCTCGCGCACGGCATTGCCCAGCATTGCGGCCGCCTTGTCGACGGCCGGAGCCTCGCCCACGACGACCACGCGGTCGCCCAATTGCAGGACCAGATCGGGCGTTGCCAGAAGTATCACGCCGCTGCGCACGATACGGCTGATGTTGATGCCGTAGCTGTTGCGCAGATGAAGCGAGCCGAGGCTGCGGCCGTTGATCGAGGGGCGCGTCACGACGATGCTGCGCGAGACGACTGAGCTGTCGATCGAGTTCCAGTCGACATCGCTGCGGTTCCAGTCGGTCTGCTCGCGCCGGCCTATGAGGGCTTCGAGGGTGTCGATATCGCGCCGCGAGGCTACCACTAACAGCCTGTCGTCCTTCTCGACGATCGTATCGGGCGACGGGACGCTGACATGGCCGTCGTGCCATATGCGCGAGACGACGAACTGCACGTGGCTGTATTCGCTGATGCGTCGCAGATCGCGGCCGAAGATACCGGGGTTGGCAACGACCATAGAGGCGATGAAGGTGTTGTTGACATGTTCGGTCTGAGGTGCGGCCATGTCGGCCGGTCGCACGAAAAAGCGGCGCATGACGGCGATAGCCAATATCACGCCCACGACGCCCAGAGGATAGGTCACGGCACAGCTGAGCGCAGGGGTGGTCGAGTCGAGCCCCATTTGTGCGAGCGTCTGCTGCGAGGCGGCCAGCGCGGGCGTATTGGTTACCGCACCGCTCAGCAGTCCCATCATCTCGGGCAGCGACATGCCCGGCAGAAAGCTGAACGCCACGGCCATAGCCGTACCCGCCGCGATCAGGAGCAGCCCCAACGCGTTGAGCCGTATGCCGTTGCTGCGGAATGCACTGAAAAAACCGGGACCTACCTGCACGCCGAGCGCATAGACGAACAGCACCAGACCGAAGTTCTGCACGAAATCGAGAATCGTCGGGTCGACCGCCAGTCCGAAGTGTCCGGCCACGATACCGGTAAAAAATACGCATGTCACGCCGAGCGAAACGCCCCTGATGCGCAACTTGCCCAAAGCCAACCCCACTGCGCATATCAACGACAAGAGCGCAATGGAGGAGATGTCGACCTTTCCGTCGAACAATCCGTTAAAAAAATCCATAACTAACCTAACCTTATTCGTAAAGCCGAGCATATAAACGAGTGCCCGGCAGTGTGTAAACGCAATCCCAACTGCGTGCATACGCTGCCCGAGTGTCTTGTAACGCCGAATGCCGTAACGGCGAGAACCTCGGAGCGCCCGGCAGCATACATGCGCTACCCGTGTGTCTTGCGGTACCGATCGCCGCAACTACGGCTTACGCCGTTATACAATCCTGACCCTCCCTCTAAATCTCCCTCCTCGGAGGGAGACTTTTGTCGCGCGCCTTGCGCGCTCCGGGTGGAGCCGGCAAAGCAAATGCCGGATGTACAAGTGCGATACCGGCTAACCCCCAGACCTTTGCCGCTGCACCTGGCGAAACGGAGAAAAGGCCTGCGAGGCCGAAAGCCCGCTGCACGTTACTTCAACCGCATCTCGTCGAGCAGATATCCTGCGCCGCCGATACGGTCGATGACGAACAGCACGTAGCGTATGTCGACGATGATGTTGCGGCACATATCTTCGTCGAACTCAACGTCGCTCATCGTCGACAGCCATGTCCTATCGAAATTGATGCCGATCAGCTCGCCGCGGCCGTTGAGAACGGGCGAGCCCGAGTTGCCGCCCGTGGTGTGGTTCGTCGCGATGAAGCATACGGGCACCGTGCGGCGCGAGTCGAGATCGATGCCCCAGCGGCCGTACTGCTTCGACGAGTATACGTCGCGCAGCGACTGCGGGATATCGTAGTCGTAGATATCGGGGTTGTCCTTGGCGATGATGCCCTCCAACGTGGTTTGCGGACGATGATACTCGCCGTCGGCATATTCGTATCCTGCGACCTTGCCGTAAGCCACCCGCAGCGTGAGGTTGGCATCGGGGAAGAAGGCGCGCTCGCGATCCCACTCCATAAGCGCCTTGACGTAGGGGCGGTACCAGCGTTCGATATCGGGCACGTTGCTCAGGTTGCGATAGGCATAGCGCGACGCATGCTCGTAGAGAGGCTCGACGGCGGCGACGAACTCGGCAGCCGCATCAGCCGACGCATCGCCTCCGACAAGGCCGTCGAACGTCGTCATAGAGCTATTGTCGTAGAGGTAATCGGCATAGGCCTCCGCACCGCCGTGTGCGGCAAATAACGCCGACAGAGCATCGGGCACCGTACCCTCGGGCGCCAGACGCACGAACTCGGACATCATGCGGCGGGCTATGGCGCGGTCGATGCCGGCATCGTAATTCTTATAGAACTCGGCGGCCACGGTACGCTTGCGCTCGTGGTCGCGGGCTGCCATAGCGAAGCGTACCATTTGCGGCATCTCTATGGCGCGCAGCGTCTCGTTGAAAAGCTCGCGCAGGTAGTAGCCCGTGATATTGCGCTCGTAGGCGGCATGCAGCGAATCGAGCAGGAAGGCCTGCGAGGGGTTCTCGGCAGCGAAACGCGCCTCGTAAGCACGCTTCTTGTCGAGCGTTCCCAGACGCCTGATGCCGAGCACCTCGCCCTGCCACTTCTTCCACGCGTTGGCTATCGTGGCATGCTTGGCGGCATACTGTATGCGCACCTTGGCATCGCGCTGCTGCGCCTCGCGGATGATGTCCAGCCGCTCGGTGCGAAGGGCGATCTTGACCGGATCGGAGAGGTTGGCGATATAGTCGACGGCATCCGAAGTGATGTACTCCTGCGTGTTGCCCGGGAAACCGTATATCATCGTGAAGTCGCCCTCGCCGACACCGCGCGTCGATATCTCGAAGTGACGCGCCGGACGATAAGGCACGTTGGCCTTGGAGTAGGCCGCAGGCTCGTTGTCGGGCGAAGCGTATATGCGGAACACCGAAAAGTCGCCAGTATGGCGCGGCCATATCCAGTTGTCGGTGTCGCCGCCGAACTTGCCTATCGACGAAGGCGGCGTGCCCACCAGACGCACGTCGTCGAATACGCGGTAGACGAACAGATATTGCTCGTTGCCGTAATACATCTGCTCGACGGCTGCGGCGTAGCCCTTGCCCTCGGCCTTGGCCGCGGCGACGATAGCCTCTGCACTCTCTCCGCCGGCAAGACGGTCGGTAATATCCTCCATTCTGACAAGTATGGCCACCTGCAAGCCCTTGCAAGGCAGCTCCCCGGAGCGCGACTTAGCCCAGTAGCCGTCGGTCAGATAGTCGTGGTCGACCGAAGAGAGCGCCTGTATGGCGTCGTAGCCGCAATGATGATTGGTCAGCAGCAGTCCCTCGGGCGATACGATCTCGCCCGTGCAGCCTCCGTCGAACAACACGACGGCGTCTTTGAGCGACGCCTTGTTGATCGAATAGATATCCTCCGCCGTGAGACGGAATCCCTTAGAGCGCATATCCTTGATGCGCGACGAGATCAACGACGGCAGCCACATGCCCTTGTCGGCAACGGCCGTCGCGCCGACCGCTACGGTCAGCAATGCCAATAGAAGTGTTCTCTTTATCATAAGTTTCAAGGTTTATTCCGATATAAATTTTTCCAGCTCGCGGCAGAGGGCCTGTACGGGCAGACCCATGACGTTGTAGAACGAGCCCTCGATGCGCTCGATGCCGACGTAGCCGATCCACTCCTGAATGCCGTAGGCACCGGCCTTATCCAGCGGGCGGTAGCGGTCGACATAATAGTCGATCTGCTCCGCGCTCAGGCGGGCGAAGCGCACGCGGCTCGCGGCGGAGAATGTATGCCGGGCTGTGCTGCTGCGCAGCGTGACACCCGTAACGACGAGATGTTCGCACCCCGACAGCCCGGCCAGCATGCGGCGCGCATGCTCCTCGTCGGAGGGTTTGCCCAGAACGGCATCGCCGGCCACCACCGTCGTATCGGCCGTAAGCAGTATATCGCCCGCGGCAAGAGGATAGGGGTATGACTCGCTTTTCAGACGCGATAGATAGGCCGCGACGGCATCGGAGGCGAGATCGGCCGGATAGCGCTCCTCGCATCCGAACGGCTCGGCCATGACATAGGGCAATCCCGCGGCGGTCATCAGCTCGCGGCGGCGCGGCGAGTTGGAGGCCAGCAGCAGGCGGAAGGCCGCAAGTTTTTCATGCAACAACATATCGGTTTCGACTTAACGGTGCAAATATACTAATCGAAGATCAATCGACATCGAAAACTTCGACATAATGATCGCCGGCCGTAAACGGACGCCACGGCTTACGATCGCCCGCACCGTTGGGGTCGCCGTATTTCGCGAAGTCGGTCCACGCCTCGACCATGCGCTCGCTCAGCGCATAATCTCCGGCTGTGAAGGGGCGCGGGCTGCGGTCGAGCGTATGGAACATATACCACAGCTCCGACGAGTGGAATGCGCCGGCTTGGTCGCCGGGCAGCGGCCGCGCAAAGAGATATTTGTATACTGGGCAGCTGCCGAGGCTGTCACGCGCCATGCAGAACGCGTCGATAGGCTCGTCCATGGGGCGGATGTCATCGGCCGTGCTGCCTATCATATAAGGTATGTCGGCGATGCGGCCGTCGAGAACGGCATTCGTGAAATCGCTTTCGAGCACATATCCGTCGACATGCGGCGAGAGGAAAGACATGGGATTCACGCCGCGGGCATAACAACCCGTCGCGGCAGCAAGCAGCTGCTCGGGCTGCGCGGCGCGCATCTTCTCCAAGTCGGTAAGACCGGCGGCATCCATCATCTCCCGCCCGAGCGCTTCGAGCGCCGAGGCATCCTCGTCGGAAGTAATGAAGCGCCCCATGCCGCCGCCGCTCTGGATTATGGCACGAGCGATCATATCGCGCGACAGAGGCGATGCGATCAGATTCTTGACGCTCGACGCGCCGGCGCTCTGCCCCATAAGCGTTATGTTGTCGGGGTCGCCGCCGAAGGCCGATATATTGCGCCTGACCCACCCCAGAGCAGCTATCTGGTCGAGAGTGCCGTAGTTGCCCGAGCGGCCGTCGCCGCTCTCGGCCGAGAGCTCGGGGTGCGGCAGAAAGCCAGCCACGCCCAGACGGTAGTTGAGCGTTACCAGAATTACATCCCGCCGCGCCCACTCCTCGCCGTCCATAGTGACCTCGTGTCCGTAGCCGTTGATGTATGCTCCGCCGTGGATCCATACGGCCACGGCCAGCTTGCGGCCGGCATCGCCCACGGCATCGGCAGGCGTCCACACATTGAGATAGAGGCAATCCTCGTTCATCCGGGGATAGTCGCCGAAATAGAACTCACGCTGGTAGAAGGCGCCCTCCTCGTGGCCGGGCTGCCACGCTATGTCGGAAAATCCGTCGGCCTCGAACACACCCTCCCACGGTTCGACGGGCTGCGGCGGGCGCCACCGCAAATCGCCCACGGGCGGTGCGGCGTAAGGTATGCCCTTGAAGACGGCGATATCGCCCGACGGCGTAAGACGCCCCCTGACCTTGCCGTCGGAGATTTCGGCCGTAGGCAGTGCCGGCCGGCCTGCGCAGGCACATGCGAGCAGCAGTGCCGCGAGAAAAGCTGTGCGACGTATCATGACTACGATATTTTTATCAAAGGTAAGGTTTTTCGGCCGAACGGCAAAACGGACGGCCGCCCGAGCAGGCAATCCCACAAAAAAAAGGCGACCCGTCAGAGGGGTCGCCCGCAGTATCGCCCGGCATGCACCGATCAGAAGCTCAGAGCAACACCGATCGAAAGGACGTTAGCCGAGACCTTGTAGTTGCCCGAAAAATACTCCTGCTTGCCCGTAAGGTTGTTCAGGAAAGGCACCGAGCCCGTGCGCTCGGGATCGGCCGACGAGACGTAGTTGTAGGCCAGATCGATCGAGAGGCACCGCGTCGGACGCAGCGACACGCCGCACGTGTAAATGAGCTTGGTCATCGACGGCGTCTCGGGATTGAAGTAGTCGCTGCGCACGGGGCTCTCGTCGACATAGATACCGGCACGCAACGTCGCCCAGTCGCGCAGTGCGTACTGCGCACCGAAACGCGTGATGATGGTATTGCTGTAATTCTTGACCGAATATATGTCGGCTATGCCCAGATCGGTCTCATTGAAGCTGACGTTGAGATCCTTGTAGCTGCTCCAACCGACCCACTGGATGTCGACGCCGAGCTCCCAGCGCTCCGTGGGGCGGAAGCTCAGTCCGAACGTGACGTTCCACGGCAGCGGCAGCTCGGTGCGGAACGTGCCTTCGTCCATTTTGGGTATGCGTCCCGTCGCGGCGAGAATCTGTTTGACGACGTCGTTGGCGTATCTGAGCTCGGCATCGCCGCTCTTGACCTTCATCATCTGCTTGGAGCGGTAGGTAACGCCGAATGTCCATTTGTCGGTAATGTTCCACATGAATCCGAGGTTGACGCCCACGGCAACCTGAGACTTGCCGCCCAGACGCGCCGAGACCAGAGGCTCGTCGCCCACAGCCATGACGGCATCGGCATACTGCCCCATACCGGCGCTCTGCAACAGTGCTGCTATCGCGCCGTTGGTCGAAGCTCCCACCGGGAAGAACGAACGCGACAGATCGAACTTGCCCCAGGTAATCATCAGACCGGCACCGAAACTTACCCTGTCGCAAATCTTGTACGAGAGCGTGGGCTGCACGGTGTAGGCGGCGAGGTTGATATCCTGAATAAGGTGTGCGCCCGCCCAGTTATCGCCCCAGTCGAGCGAGCTGCCGTAGGGCGTATAGAAGCCTATGCCCACGCCGAGATTTTCGGTCGCGCGCCAGCCGGCGTATGCGAACAGCGGCGTCGAGACGTTGCGCTCGGCCTTGGCCACGACGCTGGCCGGATCGTCGTAATCGTAATAAGAGCTGCGGTACTCGGCCTTGGGCATGATGAGTGTCGTTCCCAACGACAGATCGAATGCCGAACGCTGGAACGAGAGCGCCGCGGGGTTGAAATAGACCGACTC
>Ga0183011_10570_pt1 | contig 18206 bp, 14 predicted proteins | sample NAcewD2O_March_FD_122322 | JGI IMG/M metagenome (GOLD analysis project Ga0183011, IMG submission 122322) | Mouse cecal microbial communities from Vienna, Austria - N-Acetylneuraminic amended D2O_March | ecosystem: Host-associated > Mammals > Digestive system > Large intestine > Cecum | place... | reverse complement strand
CCGCCGTGTAAGCATATTAACTCTGTTTCCCCAGCTTTCCAAGCGGTTTTCTGAATAGGAAAAAGGGCCTGCCTGCGGAAATGGCAGACCGCCGCATATGGCAGATGAAGGCCATCGTGCGGCGGTCTGTGCTTTACTGATTCTGTCCCTGAAACCTCAGTGATATTGTCAGCTTCCCATCTGTATAAACTGCCTCTATCTTTCCACCAATGCGCTCAGTAAGCGCCTTTGCAATAGAAAGCCCTAACCCGGTTGAGTTTCTCCCGGTCTCAATCGTATAAAAGCGGTCAAACAAACGCTCTACCATAACCGGAGTCAGGCTCTTTGCAGAATTGGTAAAACGTATCGTCCCGTCTGCATCCAGCCTCACCCGTAAGTCGCCGTCACTGTATTTCAGGACATTGCTCAATATATTGCTGACAATCCTGTCAAAAGCAGGACGGTCTACTCGGCAGTGGACCGGAACCTCTGTAATCTCAATCTCCGGTTCTATCCCTTTCTGTGCAAACTCCCCATAACAGGCGAGCAGGCTCTCCTCCAGTATCCGGTTCAGCACGGCTTCTTCACAGACACCCTGCCATGAGGAAACGATCACCGAATACCGGAACAACTCCTCCGTAAGCTGCCGCAGGCAGTCCGTCCTATTCTGTATCTGCCCGATGTAAAATTTTACTGTTTCCACATCTTCCTCATGCTCCAGCAGGTCAAGGTAGCCATATATGGCGGTGATCGGCGTCCGCAGGTCATGTGAGATGTTCGTCACGGCGTCCTTCAATTCTCTGTCGCCATTCATATATTTATGCCGCACTCCCCGCAGGTTCCTTAATCCCGTATTTATCTCCGCAGCTATTTTCCGTATATGGCGGTCATGGGTGGGAATGGTGAGCAGGCTGTTTGTTTCCTTATTTAAATAATCCCGGAACTGGGCAGCCAGGCCCTTTAAATCTTTTTTCATAAGCAGTATCTTCAAAACCCACAGGGCATTTAAAAAAAACAGCAGACAGCACAAAACCCACGGAAACACCATCCCACCCCCGTTCCTTACTTTAAATCCTTTTTTGTAAACACTGCCATCCCGCAGACAGTTGTCAGTGCAATGCAGATGACAGAATACAGCGGGAGCCGGTACAGATGGATAAAGATGCCCGAAATCTGAAGATCCTGCCCAACCGGAAGGAAATCATATAAAAATTCCAATAAGGGACGTATGGATTCGCTGGGCATATGGTTCAGCGACGCACCGTGGTAATAGCTGAATACCGCCGTCTGTAAAAACGGGGCGCCTATGAACATCGCGGCATACAATACCATGCAGACAGTTGCGGAAATGGCCTTGTTACCAATCAGCATGGACAGCAGGGTAAACACCCCGGCATACGCCCCAAGCATCAGGATTCCGCTGAACATACGGAAAGCAAGCTGCATTGGGTTTGCCAGGTTCCAGCCAAACATCGCAGTTCCCATAACGGCTGTGACAAAGCAGCCTGAAAGGTACACAAAGGCATTTGCCAGATAAACAGTAAACAGATTTGCAATGTAAATCTCTTTTCTGGTATGCCCCACCATCAGCTTGTTCCTCATTGTCCCATCGCTGTATTCTGTTCCAAGAAACATGCCACAGAATACAGAGCAGAATGCGCTCGCAACGGGCAGTGTGGAAAGGAAATACCAGTTGAGCTGCCGGATCACAGTCTCCGGCGTGTCTGCTGCTTCCTGATAGTTCATGAACAGGAGGAATGCAACATATGCCATTGACACGGCCACCCCCGCACGGAAAATCCTGTTCTTTTTCAGTCTCATCATATTCACATAAATAAGGTTACGCATTCCTGCCACCTCCCATAAGGTTCATATAATAGTTCTCAAGGCTTTCGTCATGCTCGTGCATGGACCTGACTTCACATCCCTCTTTATCAAGGGCGACTGCAAGCTGTGTGACGCTGACCTCCCCATATATGTCTGCCTCCGACTCAGAAATGATGTTATATTCCATTCCCATGCCGTCCAGTACCCGGCACAACGCCCTTGTATCAGTCACAGACAGGCGGATGCATTTCCGGCAGGCAGCATCCAGCTCTGCGGCGCTTACTTCCCTCACCATAGCGCCCCTGTCCACAAAACCGTAATGTGTAGCCAGCTTGACAGTTCGTCTAAGATATGGCTGGAAATAAGGATGGTAATCTGCTGCTCCTGGTTCAGCCTTAAGATAAGCTCCCGGATTTCAACAATCCCCTGCGGGTCTAAGCCATTGACAGGCTCATCCAGAACCAGAAAATCAGGCGAGCCGCAGAGGGCAACGGCAATCCCAAGCCTCTGGCGCATCCCAAGCGAAAAATGCTTTGCTTTTTTCTTCCCGCAGCCATCCAGGCGGGCCAACTGCAGCAGTTCCGGGATTCCCTCATAACTCGGGAGCCCCAAAACACGGTACTGTATTTTCAGATTTTCCTCTGCACTCATATCCATATAGATGGATGGTGTTTCCACCACGGCCCCCATATGGCGGCGGGCTTTGTGTATCCCCCTGTCCGTATTTTTCACCCCATAAAGTGTGTATCCGCCGGAAGTCGGCTCCTGAATGCCCGCAATCAGACGGATCAGCGTGGTCTTCCCCGCCCCGTTCCTGCCAACAAGTCCATAGATTGCCCCTTTGGGGACGTGCATGGTAAGCCCGTCCAGTGCCTTGAAGCTTTTATACTGCTTACAGAGCATAGCAGTTGTCAGACAATATTCCATAATCTTCTGCCTCCTTATGTTCGTTGCCCCATTCTATAACGAAATGGTCAAGGCAGCGGTCAAGAAAAAAGTCAAGAAATGGTCAAAATCTACCACACGTCCAGCTTAAACCCAATCCCCCAGACCGCCTCTATATATTCCCTATCTCCGGCATCACGCAGCTTCTTCCGCAGGTTGCTGATATGCTGTTTCAGGGAACGCTCCGTACAGTCCGGCGTGTCCTCACATATCCGGTCAAGGATCACAGCCTTTGAAATAGCCTGCTTCGGGTTCTGCATCAGCAGTTTCAGTATGGCATATTCCGTCTTTGTCAGCTTTACCGGAATATCTTTTACAGCAAGCTCATGGGACACCATATCCAGCCTGAGATCACCACAGGATAAGATAGAAGACGGCTCCCTCCCGCTGCTCCTGCGGAGCTGTACCGTGATACGGGCAAGCAGTTCTTTCATGTCAAAGGGCTTTGTGATGTAATCTGCCGCCCCACCAAGCAGCATATCAACTTTATCATCTATCCCAACTTTTGCACTGACTACAATAACAGGAATTCCCTGCATCCGGGGCAGGATTTCCTCTCCAGGCAGTCCGGGGAGCATCAAATCCAGAAGTATCAGATCCGGCGTATGTTCAGAGAGCAGGTAGAGCGCCTCCGTTCCTGAATATGCCCGGAGCGTCCCATACCCCTCACGGGTCAGCGTCCTTTCCAGAATGTCCCCGATATGCTGGTCATCCTCTATAATAGCAATTATTTTCATATACATTGCACCTCGTATCTGAGCTACATTTTCGTATTCATAATGGGGCATACATCCCACAAAAAGTATCATAAGGAGCAGGATAACCCGCCCCTTATGTATTATCCAATCAGTTTAATTTCCTTATTTCCCGGTTGAAACAGGAAACCATGCTCACCGTAAAGCCGCATATCCCGGTACATAAAAACATTGCTGCCATGCCGCTCCCGGCATTATCCCCTACGATCCTCCCCAGCATCCCTGCCATCCTGTTCCCGGAAACCATAAAAGGCTCAAACACATAATCTGCCAGCCAGCCTCCGAGGATAATTCCAGCCGGAATCGTGCTGTACTGAATAGCATTTCTGACAGCAAACACCCTTCCCTGCATGGCAGCAGGAATCTTCTGGTACAGTATCGTATTCTGGTTTGCCATGATAAATGGAATAGGCAGGCTGGCAGCAACCGCAGCAGCCGACCACCAAAATACGTTTTTACCGACTGCCATCAGCAAGTCCCCAAACAGAAAAGACAGTGCCGCCGAAACATAAATAGCCGCTGTCTTATAACGGCTCTCTTTTTTCACGGAAACAAAGATTCCCCCGGCAATCCCGCCTGCCCCCATGCAGGCATTTACAATTCCAAGTGCAGCGCTGTCCCCGGAACTTCTTGCCAGAATCATTGGCGATAAAATATTCTCATAGGTCAGCCTTGAACAGAAATTGATCAGCGCCATCGTAAGCATGATGTATAATATGCCTTTTTCTTTTTTCAGAAAATCAAACCCCTGCGCTATCCCGGCAAAGGGTGAACTGTATGCTTTGTCCTGCGCCTGTTCCGGGATTGTAATACAGAACAGCAGTACGCAAAATGCAAAAGCAAAACTCGCCAAATCTATCAGCAGGATAAGCGGGAGCCCGCCTGCCGCAAACAGGAAAGCCGCCAGCATGGGGCTGAATACCACGATAAGATTATTGGAAAAAGAATTCATCCCGCTGACATTTGAAATCTTCTCCTTTGGCACAAGCCTTCCCGTTGCCACTGCGGACGCAGGCTGCTGGAATGCATTCGTTATACCGACCACCGCATTTATGGCATAGATATTCCAGACTTCCAGACTTCCCATAAGCAGAAATACCAATACTGCCAGCGAACCAGCCGCCGCAATGCTGTCCGAAACCAGCATGATCGTTTTCTTCTTATGCCTGTCTATAAAACCGCCGACAAACAGGCTTAAAAATACATACGGCACATAATTGCAAAAGGACATGAGCGAAACGGACATTGCGGAATGGCTCTGTCCATATGCCCACAAAACAAGCGCAAACCCGGTCATGGAGCTTCCAAGTCCTGATATGCCCTGGCTTAACCACAAAATAATATATTTCTTAAATGATCTTTCTTCCATTGAATTTTCTCCATTCTATTCTTAATTTTTTCAGAATAAAAAGTACAAAATCCAATGTGGACGATAGTTTTTACCTCTGTACAAATTTCGTCCAGACACCAGACTTTGTACAGAGTCCTTTGTTTAAGTCAATCACTAAATGGCAGAGCATATTTCCCACCTCCCTCAGTTATCTTTTCGCAGGACAGTATAGCATGGAAATTCCTTTAAATCAATTTATCCTTGAAAACAATAAATTATCAGTATTGAACTATGCATCAGATATATACTGTTACTCCATCTCCCTGAACGTGCCGGCCATTCCCCCGACAAGGCTCCACTGGCGCTGCATATAGGATTTCAGATTTTCCGTGCTTTGCCGATATGCCTCCCTGACTGTTTCATACTACTTCGGTAGAATATCGTTCCCATTAAAGCCTAAAACAGGATTGTTAATTTTTCTGCTCATATAAATCATGTCGGCTGTTGGTATTTTCAGAAACATACTCTATTTCCATAACCCCGCCTATAGTGTCCAAATCCCGGAGTCTTTGCAAATCCTCTTCTGCGTTTGATGTCACTACAACATGGAGCCTGTATGGGTTCTCATAGACCGATGATGATATGACAAATGGCATTTCATGGTTCATCATGGCACTGCTCACTTTTGTCTGCAGCTCCGTCACATATTCCAAACTTACATCTGTATTTGTATTCTCCAAAAGGGCCGTGCCTGCTCCGGCATCTGAATTCTCTTTCTCCTGTTGAGCCTCCTCTGTCTTCACGTCATGGCTTTGCCTGTCTTCTCCCTCATACCCCATGATTCCGATAAGTTCACATATACTTGCAGCCTGTTCTTCTGTCAGGGGGCTGTAGGCAATGCCTGAAAACTCGTAAAACATGTCCGACACCGCTGTATATTTCAAGCCATCTATTACGTTTCCATAATCTGTAGTTATTGACAAATACCGCCCAAGCCTCACCGCTTCATGGGATGGTGTCTGACCATCGCCCGCCGCTTCCACATCTCCGTAATCAATCCTCTCCCACTGGCCGCTCCCATAGCAGGTCATGCCGGACAGCATTTCATATATTGTTTCTATTGCGGCCCTGTCGGTTATTTTCCGTGTCCCAACTTCTTCCTGTATTTTCTTTCCTGCATCCGTATTATCCATTCTGGCAGGCGCCACTTCTATTTCTGTGATCGCATCCGCGGAATCAATCCGATATACCAGCTTAAGGACATCATCGTATGGGTATTCACCGCTGTCGAAGCATTGGAATTTCCACAGCGAACACTCCTGCCCATCGTTCCGGATCAGATATTGCAGGTCCGAATGTCCCGAAACATAGTGCCATTCCCCGGTATTGTCAATACTTTTACCCATACTTTCTGCTAACACGGAACTGCCAGCCGAGGGAACCTCCGTATAAAACCCGCTGTATTGTTCTATGGGGACGGCTGCATATTTCTCTGTTTGCTGTGCCATAAAGTTTCCGCTATTTGATGCAAGCAGGGAAGATATTGGGGCAAACTGCTCCGTCATTTCGGGCTCTGGGCTTTCCTGTATAGGCTGTTCCTGTACCTTATACCCATTCTGCGGAAGGTCACTTTCCGGTTCATGCCGTAATACAGACCAAATGACTGCAACCCCTGCACAGACCAAACAAAGACCTGCTGCCGCAGCATATCGCATTATCCACATTTTATTTCTTTTTGACCGCAATTTCTTCTTTTTTCTTCTTACCATAAGAGCATGGCTTATCACACTTTCATCCACTAACCCTAATGCATCACTGATGTCTTCACGCTTCATCAAAGAATCCCTCCTGCTCCAAATATTTTTTTAATCCGATACGGGTGCGGTACAACATACTCTTTGCTTTGGACTCACTCATGCCATAATATCCTGCTACCTCACGGATGGAATCCGAAAAGAAATATCTTCCAATAAATACATCCCTTGTTTCCCCCGGTAATTCTGCAAGATAATCCTGAATAGCCTTTGCCAGAAGGTGCAGGTCAACATCCTGTTCTGTTGTGTTTCCGGCAGAAACACAGTCCTCCAATTCACATAGAGACAGGGCATATTCTGATGCCTGCCTTTTCGCGCTGTTCCTTTTTCGGAAGACATCGATTGATATCTGCCTCGTAATCTTACAAAGGTATGTTAAAAGAACACTCGGCCTGTGCGGGGGCATAGATTTCCATGCACTTAAATAAGTGTCATTTACGCTCTCTTTGCTGTCCTCCCAATCAGCGAGAATGTTATACGATAATTTCATCAGGTAACGTCCATATTTCTGGTCTGTGTGCTGGATTGCCGCCTCACTGCGCTTCCAGTATAATTCAACAATTCTGTCATCCTGCATGGTCTCATTCACCTCCCTGGCTGTTATGCCCTTCATTGTATATCCCGTAAAAATTCAAATTTGGTTGCAGAGAAAAATACTTTTTTATTTTAGCTCAAAAAAATATAAAAAGCACCGTCATTTTTAGAAAGAGTGGAAGCGGATCAGAAATACCCAAAAGAAAAAAGAGCTCTCGAACAGCCCTTGCCCTCCCGCTAACATTTTTCAATTTTTCTGTATACTATCACGCAAAACTCCATATTATCACGGAAACTCCATACAAACACGAAAACTCCATGCAGTTTCCGTGTTTGTATCATATCCCCCGTTTTTCAACAGCATTTTCCGTCAAACTAATACACCTTTCAGCCAAAACCGCCAATATCCTACACCCTTTTACCTTTCCGTTTTATACTATCACGGAAACCCCTGACTTTTGCGTGAAAGTATACTTTTGCCTGATAGTACAATTTTTTCCCCTATCGCCATCCTATCAGCGGCATCCAAAAACACGAAAAAGTGGGGTCCACCACCCACCGTGATGAACCCCACCAAGCCTTAAAAACCTAGCTGAAAGCCTTACTTTCAGCTTTTTTAAGCCATTCTTCAATACTTTTGCCTGCGAGTACCCAAAATCCTATGGCATCATTTGGAAATAGCCGCCTGAGCGGCTGTTAATGATTTTTTCAAAAGCATCAGAGCCAACTTCCAAAAGTGACCACGGGGGTTCACTTTTTTGACCACTGGGTTCAAAACGACCTATGGGGTGTTCATTTTTCTGACCACGGGGTTCAAATGCTCTTTTGGGAGGGTTCAAAAGTGAACACCCCCTCTGCCGACTATGCCTCAGATTCTCAAACCGGTCAAAAAGCAAACAAGAGATTCCAGCAACAACCAATGTGCCGGAACCCCTTGTTTTCAGCGGTTTTCCCTATATTCTGTTCATTCCCTTTGTATCAATTAAGCGGTTTACATTTCGGTAAAATGGCGTATGCCTGTAAAACCATTTTTTTTCTGCATAATCCTCTAACATTGCCTTTTGGTTGGATATGCTGTTGCTCTCGCCCTGTAACTCATCATCATGGCTCAACCTCTCGTATAATGCTGTTAAATCGTGACTCATAATCAATTTCCTCCGCCAGTACCGCATAAATGCGATGCTGTGGCGCGTTTGTATTTATTTTGAGTTAACTTCGTTTACGGAGGGGTATTTTTTTGATATGATAGATATGATAAAAGTGGATATTGAAGGGGTAAATCACAAGGAGGCTATTATGTCAGAGAAAATACAGGAAACAGGAACAAACAGCGACAACCAAACAGGCATTGAGAAGGCATTAGAGAAGCTGTCCATTTTATTCCAGTGTGCAGATGAGCACTGTGCGCCGCCGCTGTATCTTCCGCTCACGCCAGTGCGCGTGCAGTCCGCCTCTGTCTATGCAAGCAAACTGGGCGGCGTCCCATATCTGCCAAAGGAGATGGAATATCCGAAGGTTTTGGAGGGGTATGCGAAAGGAAAACCGCTCAGGCTGCTTGCGCAGCTCAATTTTTCAGCACTGCCGCATATAGAAGGGTTTCCACAGAAAGGGATTTTACAGATCTTTGCGGGGTATGACGGCGATGACACGTATGGGTATGATGATGTAGACCAGACCTATTCCAACGGTTTTCGCATCGTGTATCACGAGACTGTCCTTGAAGATCAGACGAAGCTGCTGACTGAGGAGGAAATGCCCCAATTCAGCGATATAGAAGCGTTTCAATATCCATTTACGGGCGAGTTTTTACTCGAAGCTTCCACATGCGGCCTAAGTTCTGCGAGGTTTGTCGATGACTGCTTCATTGAGGCGGCGGTGGACTGTTATGAGCAGCTTTTTGGAGACAACGTTACAGCGGAAAATGTTGCAAAATGGTGGAGAGCTCTGGAGGAGGAGCCTGTACTCTGTGAGGCAGTTTATGCGATGCGCTGTCCACAGAGCACAGAGCCCGGCACGCAGATTGGCGGTTATCCGTTTTTCACACAGGGGGACCCGCGCGCTTATGACAGAAGTACCAGAAAGTATGATGTGCTGCTTTTTCAGCTAAACAGTGGAGGGACGTGCGGTGATGAAATTATGTGGGGAGACTGCGGGATTGCGAACTTTTTTATCAGCGCAGCGGACCTTGCGGCATGCAATTTTTCGCATGTGATGTACACATGGGACTGCGGCTGAGGCAGACCTTCGCCGCGTAGGATTATAAGAGATTTTGAAAGGAGAAATCAAATGAATTTTGAGGAAATCAAACAGCAGATTCTGGACTTTGCGAAGGCGCAGCAGGTCGAGATGGATTACACGGCTAAAAGTATTGAGGTGCTCGATGAAATCATGGAGATTTTTCACGAGAAGCTCAATCAGTGCAGCGAGGAGGAAGGGGATGCGCTGCTGGCAGAATGGACACAGCGCTTTGGCTGTTATGTCGGAGAGACGCTGCTGAATGAGCATTTGGCGGAAAAAGGATTTTCATGGGCGCTGAACGGAGAGATGCCAGTGCTGCAAAGGGGGGAAGAGCGGCTGTATCCCCTTGACAGAGTGTACGCCCGACTCCGCTATGGGTGTGAATTTGACATCGGCTCATTTTACCAGATGGCTGTGTGGACGGCAGACCAGATGCCGTTTCAGGCAGAGCGCATCGTGGACATAGAGCTGGTTGAAAATGAGTATCATGAACAAAATGTATTGTATGAAAATGTTGAGAGGCTTTTACTGGCAGTTGTCAACGGAGAAGAGGAGTACATGATTCTCAAGTCCGCAGATGGATTTCTACAGTTTTTCGGCATGAATGATAAGTTTGTCGCGGAGACGCGCGTCAATCTGCCGGACGGAGACTTTCGCACGTATTCCATAGTTAATAAGGAAAAGAAACATGCGACGGAGAAGATTACAGTCCGCACAATGCTTTCAGAGTCCAAAATTCCAGCGTGCAAGGTGATTGCACTGGAGATGCTCAGAGCGGCAGTGCGGGCGTATTACAGCAATGGGCAGTATGAGGCTTTCCTGAAATGCATTCCCCACATCGATACAACCGATGAGACAAAAAGGTATATGGGGCTGATAAAATGACGGTGTTGGCGTTGACAGGGTGAAATCGGTATGCTAAACTGACTTTTAGAGTGGGTTGAACTGCCTGCTTGTATAAATGCTTTTGACTCAGGATCAAAGATGAGGGGGGCAGCATCGTCAGAGGTGATGAAACTTGGATAAATACGAATATAAAGTTCGTTCTGAAGAAATTTCAAAATTAATAGATAAAGAAAAATATGCGGAGGCCGTGAAAATAGCGGACACGATTGACTGGCGAAGGGTCAAGAGTGTGACAATGCTTTTGAGGATTGCGGCTTTATATAGAGTCAGCAGAAGAAATGACGACAGCAGGGAAATGCTGCTGCTTGCGTATGACCGTTATCCGACAAACCGTTCCGTGGTACATTCGCTGTGCGAACTGTCAATCGAGATGGAGGATGTCGTATCTGCGGTCGAATACTATAAGCAGTTTGTAAAACTGGCACCCAAGGACAGCGGAGTCTATACCCTGCGGTACCGTATTCTGGAAGCGCAGGAGGTAAGCCTTGAAGAGCGGATTGAGGTTCTCGAGGAGTTAAAGAAAAAGGATTATCAGGAAGAGTGGGCGTATGAGCTTGCCTATCTTTACCACAGGATCGGACTGGCGACAAAGTGTGTGGAGGAATGTGACGATATCATTCTATGGTTTGGCGACGGGCCTTATGTAATGAAGGCGATGGAGCTGAAGGTCATGCATGTGCCGCTCACCGATATCCAGCAGAAAAACTATGACATTATGCTGGGAAATGCAGCGGAGAATTACAGCAGCGAGAACTATGATTATGGAAGTAATGATGCGAACGATAAGATTGTAAATTTTAACCCGAGAAATAACAATGTAGAAAACGATACGGAAAATTACATAGTAAATGATATAGAAAACAATTATACTGCACAGGATTACGGCACAGACGGATATGATGAAAATTTTTCTGTGCAGGATTTTGCAGGAAGCGGTTATGAAAATGCTGCGTATGGGCAGGAAGCATACACAGAAAACGGGTATGATCAAACTGCATATAATCAAACCCCATATGACCCAAACGGGTATGATCAAACGGCATATGCTCAAGACGGTTACGGACAAGACGAATACCATGATAATAATTATGACCCAAAAGAGTACCATGCGGAACAGTATGCAGGCAATAACAGCTATGACCAAACTGCATATGGCGGGAATGACAGCTTTGCGCAGTATCCCAATAATGATTATGAACAAAGCGGGTACAACGCAGACTCTTATACAGAAAATGCTTATGCACAAGGCGAATATGCCAATTCCCGGTATGCAGGTGATAGCAGCTATGACCAGAATGCATACAGTGAAGAACCGTATACAGACAATCAAGAGTATGGTCAAACTGCATACAGCACAGAGCCGTATACAGGCCAAGGTGGTTCCGGACAAAACGAATATGGCACAGAGCCGTATGCATACACAGACAATCCGTATGGACAAACGCAATACGGCACGGAACAATATACAGAGAATGGCTATGGACAAGCAGATTATACAAATGAGCACTATCCAGACAACAGCTATGACCCAAACCAGTATGTAGATGACGGTTATGGGAATCTGAGCTACAATGACGGGACATATCAGGAAAACAGCGCTTATCCAGATACGCCATATCAGGAGAATGGCTATACCGAGGCATTTTATGTGGAGCAGATTTATGATGAAAATGGAAATTTGATAAATCCAGACAGTGACCCTGGTGCCAGTTATCCGCAGACCCAAGAGCCGCCTTTGTCCAGACAGTACCGCAATGGACTGCATTTGGTGGAGAATAAGAAGGCGGCCGCTGGTGAGTCTGACGATATGAGCCAGTACAACACCATCAATCTCCAGAAGGTAGTCGCAGAGAGCATGAAGGAGCTGTTCCCGGACGATGACGAGGATGTGTTTGCGGAGGACCGAGAGAAATATAATTCGGGCGAGGACATCAAGAGTATTACAGAGCGGAATACGCGTGTATTTGCAAATATAGCAGACGCGCAGGCACAGCGCGGGAGGCGGGCTGTACAGCCTGCCGCGGAGCAGGACCCAGACGAGGCAGAGGGGCCTTACAATTATTTTACACAGACTGGCAGAATAGCCCAGATGGTGACAGGTGTGTCGGAAACGGCGCCAGAGCCGCATACGGGGGCGATTAAAAAGGTCTATGTTCCCGGGGACGATGCGCGGCTGATTAAAACGGACGCTGACATGAATGAACTGCGCGATATCACTGAAAAATCAGTGAGTGATGAACAGAGCTGGATTGAGAGCAATGAGGAAAATGTATATCATGAGCAGAGCATTATGGAAATGAACGGGACAGACAGTGCATCAAAGAAACGGCCGGCAGGCCCGATGAAAATTGATGAAGTATTGGTTGAGTGGGAGCGCATGAAGCTCGACAATGCCAAGAAGCATCAGGAAGAAATCAAACAGCATGTGCTGACACAGACAGGAAAAATATTTGTGAATTTTGACAATTCTATTAAAAGCGGCATCTTAGGAGAACTTGAGCGTGAGGAGGAAGAGGCACGCAGAAGCAGTCAGGCAGATAAGGCATTACGCAAAGAGCGTGCCGCCAGAAAACAGTTTTTGGAGGCAGATGTGACGGGAGATATCCCGCAGCGCACCGCGTCGGACGATGATTTTGATGTCGAGTATGTGACGGAGCATTCCGTCCGCGAGACTGCTGCGCCGCAGACGCAAGAGCGTGCACCCGCATCAGAAAAGCCAGCCAGAACCGTAAAGAGTGAGGCAGAGCTGAGAGAGGCATATCTCGACATGCTTGAACGAGTGATTTCGCGTGAGCTTGGCAAAGAGGCAGAGGAACAGAATGAAGTGGCGAAGGATATTTCTGCGGAAACGGGCAAAACCGTCCCGAGTAATCCCAGCCAGAACACAGCCGAAGCTGCTGCGCAGACAGCGTATCCACTGGAAACTGGCGGGCACGCACAGGACGCGCCTGCGGAGTATGCACACGAAGATTATACAGACGTCGAAACAGATCCGGCAGACAGTCTTACAGAAGCTGCAGCATATGCCTCGGAGAACTGCACAGAATATGAATCAGAACAAGCTTTTGAAGGCGCAGCATATGAAACTGGCGGGTATGAACCAGACCAAGCTTCCGAGGGCGCAGCATATGAAACTGGCGGGTATGAACCAGACCAAACTTCTGAAGGCGTATCATATGAGACTGGTGAGTATGAACCAAACCAAACTTCTGAAGGTGAATCGTATGAAATTGGTGAGCATGAATCAGACCAAGCTTCTGAAAGTGCAGCATATGACGCGAACAGGTATGAACCAGACCAAGCTTCTGAAGGTGTATCGTATGAAACTGGTGAGTGTGGACTAGACCGAACTTCGGAAGGTGAATCATATGAAACTGGTGAGTATGGACCAGACCAAACTTCGGAAGGTGTATCGTATAATACGGGCAGGTATGAACTAGACCAAACGTCCGAAGGCGCATCGTATGATACTGACGGATATAAAACACAACAAGCTTCCGAAGGCACAGCGTATGATACTGATGGATATGAACCAGACCAAACTTTTGAAGATGCTTTGTACGAGTCTGGCGAATACGAGCAAGAGAGGGCTTCTGATACTGGGGCATATGAAGCAGGCGAATACGCACAGAATTTTGACGCCGCGGGTGCGGAGTATACAGGAGACATGTATGCACCCGAAACTTATACGAAAGGTGCAGCATATGAAGCAGATACATATACAACAGAGGACGCTATAGAAAATGACAGTAACCTATCCCAAGTAGATGACCAAGCTGCGATGTATGCGCCAGAGCGTTACACTGAAAATACAGCCTATGATACAGACGGATATGAGCCGCCGGATTCTGCGGAAAATGCGATGTATGCGCCGGACGGATACGCACCGGAGAACTATGGAGACAACACGGAATACACACCAGAACAGTATGCGCCAGCAGGTTCTGCGGAAAATGAAGCGTATAACGCCAGCGAATACACGCAGGAAATACCAGCTTCTGCCGCAGGTTACACCTCACCGGACTATACACAGCAGTTGTATGCAGGAGAAGCCGCTTACATAGAGAATGCGCCGCAGGACTATGCGCGAAAATCTTATACAGAGGAGTCCGCCGCGTACTCAGAGGGCTACAGCGGGCAGAAGCCTTATGCAGAGGAGTCCGCCGCGTACTCAGAGGGCTACAATGAGCAGAAGCCTTACGCGGAGTCCGCTTCTAATGCACACAAGAAGCACAGCAGACGCCGCGAGGACGCAGAGCTGCTGCGGCAGCAGTATCAGTACAACGAGAAGGCACTTGACCCTGAAGATGCACAGAGCATCGCGGAGATGGCGATGGAGGACGCTCTAAAGACGCAGGAAATCAAGATGAACACAGCGGATTTGAGCTCGCTCTCCGAGAAGATTGTCGCTACGACCAAGAAGGAGGCAAAGGGTGCAAAGCGCGAGGAGCTGCGCGAATTTACACCGGACGAGCAAACACTGTTTGAGAATTTTGCTGTCACCAAAAAAATAAAGAAGCAGATCATTCATGCCCTTGAAAATATGACGCTGACAGCTTATACTGGAAATGTCATTATCACAGGAGACGCCGGTCTCGACACTGTCAGAATGGCGAAAAACCTTGTGAAAGAGTATCAGGCATCTGACGAGAGCTTCTCAGGAAAGCTTGCGAAGATCACCGGGGAAAAAATCAATCAAAGAAATATCAAAGATGTCTTTGAGAAATTGAACAATGGTGGTATTATAATAGAGAAGGCAAATGGTATGAGTGAGGAGAAGCTGTACGAGATGGCGATAAACCTCAATCAAGAAAATCTCGGAATCGTCGTGATTATGGAGGATACTAAAAAAGAGATTACAAAACTTTTGGAAAAGCAGGCAATGATCGCAGACTATTTTAATATCAGAATCGACCTGATGGAGATGGATAACAACGCGCTGGTTGCTTACGCCAAAAACTATGCCTTGGCATTGGAGTATTCCATTGATGAGTTAGGTACACTCGCCCTTTACACAAGAATAGCAAACATGCAGAGCGGAAATCATGTGGTGACAAAGGATGAGGTCAGGGACATCATAGATGAGGCAATTTGGAAATCCAAGAAATCCAAGATTAAGAACTTTGTGGATGTGCTATTCGCAAGACGGTATGACAACGAGGACATGATCGTTCTCAAGGAAAGGGACTTTATGTAACAGAAAGGGGGATTTTTATGAACATTGAAGAAACAACAGTGTTTATCTCTGATGCAGACCAGTACGTATTTGGACAGGGCACACATTATGAGATTTACAAGAAGTTAGGTGCACATTTCTGCAAAAAAGGAGAGAAGGAAGGCGTGTTCTTTGCAGTGTGGGCGCCAAATGCAAAAGATGTGTATGTGATTGGTGAGTTTAACGGCTGGGACGAGGGTGCGACTCCTTTGAAGCGTCTTGGCGAGGGCGGCATCTATGCCGCTTTTGTGGAGAATGTAGAAGAAGGTCAAATGTACAAATATATGCTTGTGCTGGCAGACGGCAGACGGCTGTACAAGGCAGATCCCTATGCAAATTATGCAGAGATGCGCCCGGGTACAGCTTCCCGTGTGTATGACCTCAATCACTTCAAATGGGCGGATATGAAATGGATGACCGACCGCGATAAGAAGGACATGAACAAAGAGCCAATGGCGATCTACGAGTGCCATATCGGTTCATGGATGAAGCATCCCGACGGAACCGCAGACGGATTTTACAATTATCGTGAATTTGCGGACAGAATCGTAGAATACTTAAAGAAAATGCCCTATACACATATTGAGCTGATGGGTGTCGCGGAGTTTCCGTTTGATGGCTCCTGGGGATATCAGGTGACTGGATACTATGCGCCGACATCGAGATATGGCACACCGGACGACTTCCGCTATCTGATCGACTTACTCCATCAAAATGACATTGGTGTCATTCTTGACTGGGTTCCGGCTCATTTCCCAAGAGATGCGCATGGTCTGAGCGAGTTTGACGGCACATGTCTCTATGAGCATCCAGACAAGCGTCTCGGCGAGCATCCAGACTGGGGAACCAAGATTTTCAACTACAGCAAAAATGAGGTCAGGAATTTCCTGATTGCCAATGCACTGTTCTGGATTCGGGAGTTCCACATTGATGGTCTGCGCGTGGACGCGGTGGCATCTATGCTTTACTTAGACTATGGCAAGCAGGCTGGTCAGTGGGTGCCGAACAAGTATGGTGGACATGAGAATCTGGACGCGATCGAGTTCTTTAAGCATCTGAACTCTGTAATCCACGGCGCGCATCCTGGTGTTATGACGATTGCTGAGGAATCGACAGCATGGCCGAAGGTGACAGCAGAGCCTGAGGACGGCGGACTTGGCTTCTCCTTTAAGTGGAATATGGGATGGATGCATGATTACTGCGAGTACATGAAGCTCGACCCATATTTTAGAAAGGACAATCACTATCGTCTGACTTTTGCGATGAGCTACAACAGTTCAGAGAACTATATTCTGCCGCTGTCACACGATGAGGTAGTGCATCTGAAATGTTCGATGGTCAACAAGATGCCGGGTTACGAGATCGACAAGTATGCGAACCTTAGAAATCTGTATATGTTTATGTTTGGCCATGAGGGCAAGAAGCTGCTGTTCATGGGTCAGGAGTTCGGACAGGAGCGCGAGTGGAGTGAAGCCAGAGAGCTTGACTGGTTTTTGTTGCAGGAGCCTTTTAACAAGGGTATGCATGATTACATGAGCGAGCTTTTGCAGCTCTACAGAAAGAGCCCTTGTCTCTATGAGATTGACAATGACTGGCTGGGCTTTGAGTGGATGAATGCGGATGATACAGAGCGCAGCATCTACAGCTTTGTCAGAAGAACCAAGGACGGCAAACAGCACATGCTTTTCGTTATCAATATGACGCCGGTTGAGTATCCGAAATATAAGGTCGGTGTGCCGATGAATACACAGTACAAGCTGCTGCTCAATTCTGATGAGGAGAAGTTTGGCGGAAACGGCAACAAGATTCCAAAACTGATTAAGGCGAAGAAGGGATTGTGCGATAAGCGGGATTATCACATTGCATTCCCATTGCCGCCGCTCACAGCAGCAATCTTTACATTTTAAATCAAGCTGCATCAGAATCGAATCTTTATACTGGACAATAAAAAGATGGATATGGCACGAACGCCATATCCATCTTTTTATTGTCGCGATTTAGTTAAGGAACTGTTCAGAAATTACTCATGACAATTACTTGTCTAAATGTCCATCTGCGTCATCAGAAAATCTTGACATAGCCCGCTATGCCTGCGATTTTCTTCTTTGCAGCTGAACATTTATACGGCGTACTTGTCACAATTAATTGCATCACAGTTCCTAACCAAACTTAAATAGTGCTAGAATACCACAGATCATTCCTGTTAACAACACGATCACAACATACGCAGCCATTCGCTCCCTGTTTGAAATGTTTTGTCCGGCATTGCGCTTTAAGTCCTCCTCCATGAAGCGCGAAGTAAGCACTGCGTTGCGAGTTGGGTCTCTGAATGAGTTAAATCCGCCCCACATAGTCCGGCCTCCTTTCTGAATGTAAAACAATCAATGGATACAGTTTGTCTTTTGATGCGAGCATCTTGAGTGAGGTTTGTGCATCTATTCTTGTCATTTAGAGATTGTATCTATCTACATTATAATAAAATGGTGCCGGAATGTAAAGTGAAAGGTTGCTGCAATCAATTTTAAATCCTTGTACTCCACTGTGAGCAGTCCCAAATATCGGTGGCAAGCCCGTCATAAAATTCTGGTTCGTGGCATACCATCAGGATACTGCCTTTGTATTCTCGAAGCGCACGTTTTAGTTCTGCTTTTGCATCGACATCA
>Ga0183011_10559_pt1 | contig 18577 bp, 21 predicted proteins | sample NAcewD2O_March_FD_122322 | JGI IMG/M metagenome (GOLD analysis project Ga0183011, IMG submission 122322) | Mouse cecal microbial communities from Vienna, Austria - N-Acetylneuraminic amended D2O_March | ecosystem: Host-associated > Mammals > Digestive system > Large intestine > Cecum | place... | reverse complement strand
TCTGTTTACTATTCGAACTCGTCTCGCATGAGAGTCTTTCCCCGCATATTCCAGACTTGTTCCGACCTTTTTATCTCTTAAATCTACGAAAATACGCCGTTTCCCTATCATTTCAACTGCTTTTAGAACCAGAGTAGAACCACCGGAAAGCAATAGAACCAAAGGTATTAAATAACCACTAATCTTATCTTAAATACATTCTCACAGTCAAATATTCTTCAAACTTCAAAATCATAATATCAAAGATTTCTTGCAACATGCTAATTTTCCTTGAAATGTTGCCATACTCTACAGTTATTCCATTTTCACCATGTGCTATTCTATTTCTTTGATTAACCAATTGATTAATCTCACTTTGATATTTTGTTAAACAGTTCTCCATCCCAAATTTTTCCAAAATTATAGTCAACTGTTTATAATTCAAATTAGATTTAGCAGTAAGTAATGTCGGATCAATATATAACGCCTTATCATAGTCCCTTGTAAATTTTTCCACAAACTGGCATGTTTGTTCAAAAGATTGTTTACCAGCAAGAGGTTTTAAAACATCTTGCAACGAGAAGGAATACAATTCATTACGAACCTGCTTTTTATCCAAATGCAAACCATTTAAATATGAGATAAGTTGCTTAAAACTTTCAACAACAAACCCTTCCCAATGGGCATATATATACGGAATACACATTCGATAATATTGATCCTTGACTTTTGGTGCATAATTATTTAATGCCAAAGTTCCAACCTTTTTCAAGTTCTCCAATTCTCTTACGCGCCATTCTCTACTAGCCATTATTTCATTAGTAAGTGGATGCATTTTTATAACTCCGATATTTCTAATAAAACTTGCTTTGCAATTTTCACCTTGTTAGTGATACTTGTAGGATTACTGCTTGCTGAGCCAACATATTTTGTAAATTCTTCTTTTTCCTTCAATTCAGCAATTCTTTTCCCCAATTCAGCAATATTTACCTCCGACAAATTTACGCTTTTCTCTGATAAGCTTAACATTATAGCATCATACATACTTGTAGTAAAATATCTTTTGCCAAGTTTAAAAATATTTTGCTCTTTTAATCCCTTAAGAACATTCATAATATCTTCAAATAATCGCCTATCAGCACTAATCCTACTTTCATCAAAATCCTTACACTGGCTTTCTAAATAATCGTCCATATAGTCTTGTATATTAGCCTGAGTATATCTAGTTCCTTGATTTTTCAAGGTCAAATATCTCAACACTAGCTCATCATAATACATCATCTCTTCGTTTAATAAACTAATATTTACTATGTCTCTAAATATCTCGTTATTTGATAATTCTGACACAAAATCGCTATATCTACTATCTAAACCTCTAAAAATGCAGTTTCGTATCTCTTGCCTTGACAATCCTTCTCCACCAGTGTTCAGCCTCTTAAAAAGCTCATATCGCATTTTGAATTCGCTTTCCTTAAGAATTATTTCCACTCTACATGGTGTTCTTTTTATTTGAAGTTTATATTCTAATGGTAAAGTATCTATAGTGATGCCTCTCAGTCCTTTAATTAAACTGCCTTCAACTAATTCAAGCCCATTTTTCGGATACGAATCTCCATTTTCGTCTTTAAGTTCATTAAAAAAAGCTAAAACCGTAGACACTCGTTGCAATCCATCAATCAATTCCCATTTACCATCTGTATTAGTTGCCACAAATATTGAAGGAAAAGGAATGCCCAATAGTATTGATTCGATAAAATCAGACTGTCTCTGTTCATCCCATCTAAACGCTCTTTGATATTCTGGAGAAATTATTATTTCCTTATCTTTATACATATTGATTATTTCTCCAAAAGACATATCCATTCTTTCAGATTTTATCTCTTGACGATACTTTTGAATTTCATCATTAATAGCCATGTAAGTTTTCCTCCCTATGCTATATTCCTACCTTTTGCCCTTATAATATCCCCCAATACATGATTCATATCATTTCAACTATTTTAAGTTGGGATGATCAGGACGCGAGAAGTCTATGCTAATTGAAATCCAATCAGTATTTTAACTTCTTCAATTGACAAATCCGCATCTTCCGCAATCTCCTCGACAGTCTGTTTCCCTCTTGCAATCAAGCGACGGGCAAACGCCCTTTTCTCCTCCATAACCCTTCTTTCCACTAAATCATCGAATACCTGACACATAATACTTTGGTCTCCCTACTTTTCCTTGAAATTCCTATCCAAATCTGATAATTTTACGCATGCTGTTTCCCATACTGCGCCAAATAAAGTTTTGCTTTTTCCAAGGACACCCCAATCTTTTCCTGCATCTGTTTCAAAATCACTTCATCATCAAGTCCATTCTCCTGCCCCAGTTCAACAACCATCTTTGCAGCTCCCATACACATCAATCTTTCGGATTCCGTTTCAATAACACTTCCACCCATTATATTCACCAGTTTTTTCATGCCAACTGCAAACCAGCCAACTCCCTCACCACTTCAATCGGCAGGTCAGCATCCTCCGCGATCTCTTCAACTGTTTGTTTCCCCCTTGCAATCAATCGACGGGCAAACGCCTTCTTTTCTTCTATTCGTGCTTCCTCTGCTCTCTTCTCTGCTCTTTTTTCCGCTAAATCATCAAATACCTGGCACATAATGTCCTGACCTCCTTCCGTCTCCTTGAAATACCTTACCTGTTTTGCCAATGCCGGATAGAACATGTCTACCGAACTCAAACATCTAAAGTCATGCATCAGCTTTCCAATCGGATCGCTGTCATCTTTATAACTGCCATTAACATATATGATATGGGAACCATCACCAAAATATGCGCCTGTTTCCTTAATCACCCTGTCAATATGGTACAGTGAGCACCCGGCTCCCATAACATCGCCTGCCGTTATGAAAATCACATAAGAATCATGGATTTCATTAAATTCCTGTCCAGCCTTCAACATTTTTGTATCTATCATGCTGCTATGAAATCTCGCCCTGTGGACATCTGCTCCCGCCGAAGCACGCTGTACTTCAATGTCATAGACCTTATCTTTCCCGTCTTTTGCGTAAATATCTATCGTAATAGATCGTCCACCCGGCATTGGATTCTTATACTCTCTCTGTGCTACCACTTCCAACACCTTTAAATCACTGCGCTGGAGGATAACATTCAACAATAACTCTGTAGCCTCGATATTTCTATCGAATACCAGCGTCATTAGATTATCGTCTAAAAGATTTAATTTTCCTATTGCTTCTAATGTTTCCCGCCTCTCTAATTGCTTCTGATTATCCGCTCCCATCATATCACCTGCCTTTTCATTAAGTATCATATCATGGATTCCTCCCTTTTTCAATTACGCTTACCATCTACATTCCATCTACAGAAAGGCTAAAATATCTTACCTTTTTCTTTCTGTACTATGTAATTCTGGATCACAGAAATCCACTGAATCCATAAAAATGGTATTTTATAGCTTTACACTTTCCGATCAAAAACTTTACTTATCCCGCTTTTCATCCATTTCCAGCACATGACGGTACTGCTCTAATTCCAATTCCGCTTTCCAGTTTCTCCGCTCTGCCGGACTCTCCTTCCCAAACAGATAAGCTGCTCCGTCAACGATATCAATCACCGTCAGCACAAGTGCAAGATAGTCATTTTTTAATTCCCGATACCCTTCATCTGACAGAGAAAAATCGCCGGACTGAATCTGTCCGGCGATCTCCTTCATGGTCATCTGCATTTCCTGTAAAGCATCCACAATCCGCTGTATATTTTCCTTCTTCCCTACTACAGTAATATGAGAATACACACAACTTCTCGTAATAAAATCTTTCTTATAGATGCCGCTTAATGCGGCTCTCTGCTCTATAACCGCCCTCGCCCACGCGCTGGGGCGAAAGGCTATCGTCGGTTCCTTATGTTTTCCCGGCATTGTTTTCTCCTCCCTCCTCATCCGATCCATCTACAAGGCAGTTTAACTGATCTGCAAGATTCCGTGACTGATCCGGGTACAGATGGGAATATGTATCAAGTGTTGTCTGGATTTTCTCGTGCCCAAGTCGTTCTGACACAAGTTTTGGCTGTACTCCCAGCTTTGAAATCAGCAGGGAAGCATGACTGTGTCTGAGATCATGCAGCCTTATCTTCTTTACACCAGATAGTTCTGCCCCTCGTTTCATTTCTTTCTCCAAATATGATTTCGTTATCATAAACAACCTGTTTCCTGCCATCATGCCATAAAGCCTGCTTACATATTCCTCCAATTCCGCCACAAGAAAATCCGGCAGCGAAATAATTCTTTTCCCCTTTGCAGTCTTGGGTTCTGTGATCACGTCCCTGCCATTAATCCGCTGGTAAGACTTCGTAATGGATAACGTCTTTTTCTCCGCATCAAAATCAGCAAGGGAAAGCGCCAGCAGTTCTCCCAAGCGGACTCCCGTCCAATAAAGGGTCATAAAAGCACAGTAAGAAACAGGCTTGTCTTTAAGGGCATCAATAAAAGTTTCAAATTCTTCCTGTGTCCAGAACTGCATTTCTTCCGCTCTCCCTTTACCCATAGAACCCGCCTTTTGGCAAGGATTACTCGGTAAGTCATAATATCTTACAGCATAATTAAACAGGGCGCTAAGCTGGTTATTGATCGTCTTTAAATAGGTAGGCGAATACCCCTCTTTCATAAGACTGTTCTGCCAGCGGCGTATATCTGCCGCGGTAATTTGCACAATTTTTTTATCGCCAAAATATGGCAATACCTTAAGTTCCATAATATAATCCTTGGTACGGACAGTATTTTCCCGCAGACGCTCCTTCATATCCTCCCTGTACAACTGCCAGAAAGACGAAAAATCCATATCCAGATTATGGGACTGCTGGTTTATATATTTATTTGCCCACTCGACAGCTTCCTTTTTGGTTCTGAAATTGCGTTTATGTTTTTTGGTATTTTTTCCTCTGTAATCTTTGTAATAGAACTGGACATCCCACAGACCCTTATCATTTTTTGAAACGGTCAAATTATCACTTCCTTCCTAAAACAGAATCCCCAAGAGACATCTATCCCCCGGGGATTCCTTGAATTATACGGTCATCCCGTAAAGTCTCTCTGCCAGAAACTTCTTAGGGACTTTGCCAGCCGTAATAATATAACCTTTTGCTGCCAACTCCTCATTGAGTTCCTTGACCACCCGATATGCCTTTGCACGCGACACGCCCAGAATCTCCATAACCTCCTGCGCGGTATAATACAAGCAAGTTTGTTTTTGAGCCATAATATGTCCTCCTTTTATTCTCTGTAGAGCGATTTGCTATTCATAAATGCTTTACGCGTATGATACGCTTCTTCCGGTGTTATCCCCCGGATATTCCATTTTCTCACATTTTCATATGTATCTTCCGGCTCATTATCTTCCATCCGGCTTTTTAGTATACCAATACAGGGATGCCCTGTATTAATCTGAATAACTGGTTCGCATTCCAAGTCACAAATAACTTCTTTGTGCAGTGTATTTCCATAATCCTGTCCGCAATAACAGTCATCTGGATATTGAAAATCGGTCGCCTCGGTCAACCTGTATGTCGGATAATTCACCGCTGGTCTTCCCAGTTTGCTATCCGCCCGGTATTGCTTGTAAATGATCTGCATTTCCCTCAACATTTTCAGCGGATTAGCAAGCAGCTTGTCAACAATCTCCGAAGATATTTGCCGTTCATTTGCAAGGTTATCTACTGCGCTCCGAAACAGTTCGTCAAATCTATCCACACGAATAATCAAACATGGATTCTCGTCAAACTGCTCATTATCATGTTGGGTTCCTTTCAAGATAGACTGTTTGTAATCATTAATCCAAACAAAGTCCTCATCTTTCCAAATCCAAAAATATTCCTGCTGATACTGCCATTCGCTATGTTTCCAAGGCTCTTTCTGATACTGAGCAACCCTGATATTACATTCTGCAAAAATCCGTTCTATGGCTTTAAAAAGTAGCATTTTTTCTCCCCCTAGAAGACAGAATGTGCTCTCGGTGACTGCTGCGACACTCTGTTTCGCATTTTTAGTAAAGCATTCTATAAACCCCTGCGGCATTCCCGCTTCCCGAAAAAACATTTCGGATAATATAGTAGCCATATCCAACATATGACGGTTTTCGTTCAATCTTGCGGCGTTGCTGATCCCAGCGTACATTTTTTCGCGTTTTCTCAATTCTCCCAGTTTCCCGTGCAACAACTCGGAAAAACTTATTTCTTCCATCATACGAAGAAACCATTGAATATATCCAACACATACCGTAGTCAGCCATATAGGATTTTGGGAAAGAATGCGCAATGCACGAGAATTCTCCTCACTATCCACAAATCCGTCAATCTTCAAATATATCAACCGCGCGTTCTGCGACTCGCAGGTATCAAGATATTCCCCCGTAATCAGCGCACATGCATCAATCCACTCAGGCTCAGAATCCGTACCGACAGTATCAGTCATTCTCCCTCTAAAAGTGCTGCGAATTAAATCATCGACCGTGTTCCGCATACTGTTCTTTCGGTCCCTCACCCGCTCCATCTTGACATCATCCAGAATACAAACGCTTCCCGAAGATTGTGACAAATGTTTCAGCGCATCCCGCCGTTTTCCTGTCGCCGCAATCAGTTCCCTGTTAAGCATCTGATCCCCAAAAGTATAAGCGCCAACTACCTTGGCAAGCTCAGTCTTTCCTGACCCGCTTTGCCCGTCAATCCAGAGTGTCAGCTTCATAAATTCGGGCTCCCCAATCGACCTGAAAAACCTATTCGAAATTGACATGATATTATGCAAAAATAAGGTATAAAAGATATTCGGATTTCGATTATATTCACGAAATAGTTTCTCCGCTGTCTCCGCCAGCCCTTGGGATATTGCAACATTCGGAATAAACATGTGCCCAACTCCCGAATATATTTCTGGATGAAATCCGTCAGCCGCAATGCTGGTATTTGTGAAAGCATACATTTGTCTCCCTTCGACCTCCTGTAATCCATTGCGTTCAGTTTGATATTCCGTATCATATACTGTAAAATATATCGCAGATACCGTATTATAAATTGCTTGGTAGAATGCGTCTCCTTCTTTCACAAACAACGGAAGTTCCTGTAGAAAACAGTGCCGTTTCAACTGTTGCAACGTAACCGTTCTTTCGAAAGTTCTTCCTCCCTCCGCACTCACAATAAATTTGTACTTGCACATTCCCTCCTTCCCAAAGATAATTTTTTTGACACCCAAAATAAAATCCGTCACCTTGATGCCATTTTTGATATAGCATCCTTCATCTTGCGTATAACCTTCGATTTGTATTTTTTCCATCTCTGTTGTCCTCCTTTGTCCATATAATATACCCCTGTCTCCATTTTTTAAAATCAGTTTTTTTCCGTATGATTTCTAAATGTTGTATGTTTATAATTCGTCATATGCAACATATTGATTTCATAGAGAAAATATAGACATGTAACAGTAACAAAAACTTTTTTCAACAGAAGATGTTTAGATAATAAAAACCAGAGACTTTCTTGCAATCTCTGGTCTTTATCATTTATTCTGCCGACAATTTTATATAATCGGATATAAGAATTGTCTCGCTCTCTCTTTCATTCAAATAATTTCTTATGTTAGATAAATCCCACAATTCTTCCTCTGTACAGTACAAATCTGATAGTCCGTTTTTATATCTCCCCCTTTCCTTATCTGACTTTTTAATCTGTCTTAAAATTTCTACTTCTGGATAGGAAGACTTTTTTCTCCTTTCTCTCACTTTTTCATTCTGACACAATATTTTATTTAAAGTTTCCAGTTCCCTTATAGCTTCTTTTGAAATATATTTAAAGTCTTCTATTGAATCTGCTTTTAACTGATGCGTAATGACTTCACAAAATAGCGATGTGCACGCCTCAATGCACCCCTCTCTATTCCCAACATCTTCCTGTGTTGCCTTATCAGCCAGTTTTTCTTCGCCCTTTTTTACTTTCGCTCCCCCTGTTATAAAACACCATAACGCATATTGGCATAAATCTTCGCTGCAAATTCTTTTCATTTTCTCATAAGCCCCTTGAAGTATTGCATTTTCCAATTCACCCGTCTCGAAAAATCTTTTCTCATCCTCTTGAGGCACATTATATTTAGTATCCTTTTTACATAAATGCACGCACTCAGTTCTTTCTGCCTTTCTTATTCCTCCGGCTTTTTCCATGACAGCCATCCACTTTTGATGCCATTCTTTTACCATCCGATACTGATATTTATAAAACTCTTTTCGCTTCTTCTTATCGGACTCTGACTTGGCATCTTTACTAACAAATAAGCTTTTCCTGTAAAGAGCCTCCTGTAGATTTTCATAATTATCACAGACTACCTGTTCTATTCTGCATGCTCGCTGATTAAATATATCCATACACGTCTTTTCATTTCCTTCATTTACTGGATATGGCAAAATCGCCGTTAAGGAATTTATCAGCCATTGTACTTCACTCGGTGTAACTTCTTCCTTCTTTTTACCACAGATATACAATATATCATTCAGATAGAAATGTGTATATTTACCAAGCCGAAAAACAAATCTTTCCTTTTTATTATTTGCGCTTTGTTTAAACCAATCTATTTCCTCCGAAGTCATGTTCAGTTTTTTATTCAATCTGTACCAGATTTTTTTCGATACACTTTTCTTATCCTCTTTTACACCCGCCGTTACTTTCTGCCATCTTTGAAAAACCTCTTCCATGCTATAAACATTATCATTTATTTCTGCCATCAAAAATCCCCCTTCTATTAATAATTATGGATTTTAAAAATCCATTAAATCCAGAAAAATTGTGTTTTTCATTCCTTATTTCTCAATTTTAAGTCAATATAGTCTTTTTGTCACCAGACAAATATCGCGCTTTTTCGTCCACAAAATAAAATCGCCCATGCCAAAGTATAATTGACCATGCCTCTCATCACTTCCTTCAAATATGCTCTATAAACACTTAACTTTACCAATCAAATTTTTATCTCCCTTTCTATGGATTTGGTGGATAAATATAATCCACCAGCCCCATAGAAATCACAATAAAAAATTCTTCCTTTACCCGTCACCTTTCCCCAATCTTATTCAACGCCGCCACTATCGTAGAAAAAATCCCGATCAGAACCGCTTTTAAAACCTCATTCATCCGTACCACCTTCTTCCTTATATATAAGCTGTCAGAATACCCGCCCTCATATATTCAGGCACACATTCTGATCTCATCCGCCGTCCCGTCGTAGAAATACGCATGGTCTGTAAGGCGTTCCTCCTCGTCAACATCCATTTCGTTCACCATTTTTACCATGCCGCTATAAATTTCCATGCCGCTTCCGTCTCCTGCCGGGACAAAAATGGTTTCATTGACGGAGGACGGCAGGATGAAGAAATTCTTCCCGCCGGCAAATTCCCGCACCAGCTTCCTGTCCAGAATCCCTGCCGCCCCGTAAAACTTTGCCGTGTTGGTAAGGATATACGCCTTTTCTGACTTCCCTGCATCCTCCAGATTCGGCTTATCCGACTCAAAGTAACCCTGCTCCACGACGAACCTGTAGATGTCCCGAAATTGATAGCCGTCAGCTATCAAGTTTGCCATCGCCTGTTTATGTAACCGCTCCGCGCTGATCCCGTAGATTTCTAACATCCTGCGGTCAATCTTGATCCCGACGCAGCGCCTTCCAATCTCCCCACGGACAATGTAAACCACCGACATGTCCAGCACCGGCTTGGAAACAACCCGTTCCAGCATTTCCCGATTCTCTTTTGTGGCGAGAAGGACAGGATATATATCCCCTTTGATCTGTTCCCAGCACGTCATCTTCTGCAGCAGTTCCCTGACACCGTCCGTCTCACGGTGCTCTTCACAGACCTTGGCTATGATACGGATGCATCCCCCCATATCCGCATTCCCGCCATTGTACAGCCTGTAAAACCATTCCAACGGGATAAGCAGGTCTATGCTCCCTTTCCCTCCAGCCATTTCCACCACAATGCCGTCATAGTGTTTTCCATTATTTTTCAGTATCTTTTCCGTTTTGACCGTGGCATAGCCGCCGTATATTTTCTGCAGCCCCTTTAATACGCTTTTCTTAAACGCTTCATATTTCATGCTTTTTTCTCCTCTGCCCATGTCTCGTTTCCATACGGACATCCCTCATCACGCGACAATCTTTAATGCCTCCTCATCCCTGCTGTACCTATATATGTGGTAAGACAGCCGCTCCCCGATATCTATCTGGGTATCGTTTACTTCCCGCACCATTCCCGCCAGCCGTTCATATTCTGACTCATCCTTTGGCGGCAGTACAATGGTTTCATGCAGGGAACCGGGCAGTACAAGGAATCTGTCCCCAACTTTGTCCGCGATCATCCGCAAGGTTTTCTTATCAAGGATCTCCGCTGCCCCGAAGCACTTACGGCAGTTTGTCAGGACGTACATATCCGTATCCCGTGAAGCGTTACCATCTTCTTTTGTTAAGCTGATGCCCATTATGTGTTCTACAATGGTATTAATATCGGTAAAATCGGCTTCCCCGTCAGCGCGCATATTTATCATAGCTGTCTGGTAAAGATTTTCCTCTTCCTGCCCCCACATTTCCATATGACCGTTACAGATAAGGATCGTCCCGATGTCCTCCTGTGCATGGTTCCTCGCCACGGCATAATAGGCTACTGCCAGATCCATAAAGATTCTGTGTGGTATCTTTTCAAGCAGTTCCTTATTCTGTTCCGCATTAATGAGTTTCGGATAAATATCCCCTTGGACAGTTCTCCAGATTCGGAATCCCGATATATCGACATCCGGTGTTTCCTCCTGTTCCAGAATCAGCCTGTAGACCTCATCCACAATCTCACCAAACCTCATCCTGTCGGATTCATACTCCCGGTAAAACGCATCCAGATATACACATGGTCCGATATCTTCCCCGCTTTTTATAGCATCAATCCCAGTGCGCTTCACATTATTATTCTTGATCACGTCATGTTTTTTAATCTGAAATGCGTCGCCCGCCTTCGCACGGATTGCTTCTAAAACATTCTCTGTAAATTCTTTAAAACTCATCATATGTCATCCATCCTCCATTCTTCTGTGCAGCTATTCCTATCCAGTCTATGCCGCTTCTGTTGATTTCGTCCGTTTCAGCGCAGACATCACCCTGCCGTAGAGTTCTGCGCTCATCGCTCCCGGCTCCTTGATCTGGTATCTGCTCTGCACCGTTTCCATAGTCACACCCGTCCTGTCAAGTTCCGCCTGCAGGGAATCCATCTGCGCCTTGGAAATCGCCGCAGAATCTTTTGGCGTTTTCCCCGCTGCTTTTTTCTGCCCCGGCTTTTGCGCTGGTTCCGCTTTGCTTCCAGTTCCCGAAGCGGCTTTCCCTTTACGGGCAGCCGTCGTCCCTGCTCCCTTTTCTTTCAGTTCATATACAGGCTCTCCTCTTTCGTTTACGATCACAAGAGCACTGATCTCCCGGTCATCACTGTACTGGATCGAAGAAACCGAGAAACGGTCATTGCAGGTAAACCGTTTCACCTTATTCTGATCTTCTTTGTACATGATCGAAGCCTTTCCCGCCGGTATCCAGATAAAAGGCGCGGTATAGAGTTCCCTTCCGATCCCCCAGTTGAAGCACGCCCGCTTGAAGCTGTCTGAAGCCTGTCCCTTCTCTTTCTCCGAATAACTCATGGTTCCCACATCCTGCTTCGCCACCCATTCGTCTGTTTCTTTGTCATGGATCTCCACCGTGCAGTAAAGGTTCCCCTCTATGCTCTGGTGGCTCCGCTTCCAGCCAAAAGGTCCGAAAGTCTCATCGAGGATGCGCTGGTCTACCCTCGCATCCTTATAGAGTAACAGGCTTAAACCGTTTTCCTTGATAACGGCTACCCTGCACTCGATCTCATCCGCTTTAAGCAGCCTAATCAAGTTTTGTTCCATCTTTTCTCCTTTCCGATGCGCTCTGCGCTGAGGATGCGGGCAGAATTTCAGATTCTGCCCTGCAATCATTAGAATTTGTGACGCTTCGGCACAAATTCTCGGTTGCATAAATTGCTCATCAGAGAATTTACGCAGCCTTGTCCCCCTCTTCCGCATACGGGTCTGCTTTCTTCAAGATTGCTTCCAGTCCGTAACACGCATACTCCCACAGTTCCTTTACGTCCATAACCCCCTCCTATGCTGCCTTCACCTCAAACCGTCTGGAATGGGACACTTTACCATAATCAGCATAAAGCTCTGGACGTTCCTCCTTAATGCGCTTCGTATCGAGCTTTGTGGCGTCGATATTTTTCCATGAAACGCAGAAGCTGTCACTGCCCGCCAGTTCATTATCCTGCATAAAGAGCTTCACTTCCTGCTCGATCTGCTTCTGTTCCGCCTGCAGTTCGGAGATAAAACCGAGGATTTCTTCGCGCCTCCGCAGCTTTTCGTCAAACCCGACAAGTGCAATGGCGCTGGCTTTCTTCGCCGTATGGAAATACTGTTCCAGAACCTCGTCACAGGCTTTACTGCCGTCCGGCGGCGGCATGATGCCTTTTGCCACGCGGTTATTCCAGAAATCCGTTTCTATGGAAATGAGTCGTTCGATTAAATCATCGTCCCACTCTAATCTGCGGTAGGTAAACTCCCTGCCAAGGATAACCGCCGCGATATACCATACCCTTTTCCCTGTGACCGCCATGTAATGGTAGCACTGCATAATGTAGTGGAGCGGGATATTCCCGTCCGCCCATTTGTCCGCATGGTAGGCGCTGGCTGTCTTACATTCCAGTCCCGCATCTTCGCCAATGATGACGCGGTCAATATCCGCGATCATAAAGGGATTTTCTACGCTCCGGTACATATAATTGGAACGGCGCACCTTTAATCCTGTCGCCTCCGTAAACCGCTGTGCCACATACTCCTCCAGATCATGCCCGATGCGGATTGCTTCGCTGTCCTGCTCCTCCACTTCTTCACTTGTCTTGTCCCGGAATACCTTCATGGCGCTGCTGTAAGGATTTACGCCGCAGATTGCCCCCGCGTCGGAGCCGCCGATCCCCGATTTCCTTAATCTGAGCCATTCCGCGTTACTGACTCCTGCTAATGGTATTTTGCTAAACATGTTACTCCTCCTCTCCTGCCCGGTATGTGTCCCGGACACTGTCAAAAGCATAAGGGCCGCCGGAACACAATGTCCGACCACCCTTATCCATTCCTTATTTTTCCCGTGATATACTGTTTCACTTAATCCCTTAAGACCAAAAGGTTATTTCTTCTCCCTGTTTACGCCGTCTTTACAAGCTGGTATGCCCTGTCGATCATGGGGTTGCCGTCCATCGTGCGCATAAAGAGATTCTCGTTATAGTTTGCTGTCCGGCGAAGCGGCTTTGCGTGGGTGGCAAAATCGGACACTGCGTTGACAAAGCGGTAAGCGTTGTTCCCCACGCCCCGCAGGTCGGGCGCGTCATAATAACGGCGAAGCATATCCTCCCTCAGCTTCATGGTATTTTTCTCCTGCATGGGCGTCGCGTCCTTCTCCAGCGGGAGTAACTGCTCCACATACTCCTTTAACTGGCTGTCGGTCACCTTCTGCCTCCGCAGGCGTTCAAACGCTTCCCCCAGGCTGTCCATGTATGTCTCCGCCATAAAGAGGGTATCTTTTGCCTCCTGCATCTTGCCGCTGATGTTGCCCGTGTGGATCATGGACCATGACCGCCGTGCCGTGTCCAGCGCAAGGTTCAGCGTATTGTTGCAGACTACCCGGATCGGGGTCAGCGCCACCCGCACGGCGCCGCTCCCGTCGTGGGAGTTGCTGAATACCAGATAGGGGGAAATGCGCTCCCCCGCAATGATGTACTCCCTCGGCAGCCTTGCCAGAAGCCACACCCGTTTCCCTTCCTGTAAGGAACCAGCCGTCTCATAGCGCACGCCGCTTCCGAGCAGCGTGTCCGTAAAGGAGAACGCCTCCCTGTTCTGGATGATCTTGTAGCGGTCGCTTACCACACCAAGTACCTTCCTGTCGCTGTCACGGACATTTACCTTATACCCGGCAATGGCGTCTCCCCCTTCTGTAAAGATCGGTTCCTGCGCCACCTCCCAGTCCAGCCCCGCAAGGCGCAGCGCATCCGCTGATGTGGGCGCTTCCTCTACTCTGACACCCAATCCGTGCCACGGTTTCTCCCTTGTGTAAAACATGCTTTCTACATTTGATGACATTTGTTTTCCTCCATTCTTTTAAATTTGGCAAAAATTTAGACCAGCGGATCGGCTCCGCTGGTCTGGTTATGGAAATAATATATATCTATAAATTATAAATGTACGATTTTTCTACATTTGCTTTGGAGCAACATCTCTTTGTGAATTTCTCTACAGTTCTAATTTCAGACGAATAGCAGCATTCTTCCTGCATATTTATGACTGAAACTGACCGACCAGCAAATATTCCGTGATACATTCACCATCCACATATAATTGCACTATGATATCCGTCCCGTCTCTGTACGCTGACAATGCCACTTCTTCATCCGTGTCAGCCGCGACCCAGTAAAGATTGGTTGATGCTTCATACAGTTCCGCCTGATAACTGTATTCTCCACCCTCGACATAGATATCTGCATAACCGATGCTTCCATTCACCGTATCCTCAGAATACATACTGATGTCCATTACGGACTGACCACCTATGATGCCCCCGTAATGTCCCGACAATTCCCATGCAGGAATAGAATCCTCCATTGCTCCCTGCACCTCACTGTCATATGCATCCTCGCCTGCCGTTTGATCTATCTCCGATTCATCAACCGTTTGAACAGGCTGCTCTGACAAGTCCACCCTGTCTTCCTCTGTCACTTCCATGCCATCCGTTGCAAAATCGGCTTCCTCTATGTACTCATCTGCCGCTTCAAGCAATCCCTGTCCGTCAATTTGACCACTACTGTCTCCATCCCCCGCATTCTCAAACAGCGCCTCTAAGAGCATTCCTTCTAACAGACTGCAATCCTGTCCATCCATAGCAATTGACTGGATCGTACACTCACTCCAATCTTTTGACTGGAAAACAATCGTCAGCAAGCTGCCATTCATTCCATAACCATTAAAGGCAACACGATATAGACCTTTATCAATTTTGTCGCTGCTCCACTTTCCTTCGGGACATGCCGCTCGCAGTGCTTCTCCAATCGTTATCTCATCACTATATTCGGTAAACTGCATTTTACTGACACCTTTAGATTTTATAAATTCCATTCCTCCAATGTAGCGAAATACAAAGAGTAATATACACACATACACCATATATTTTATCAGCCGAGAAATGTTAAATACCTTAATATACTTTGCAAACTTTGTTTCCAGATCCTCCTTGTCCTCTTGATTCTGCTCAAATATCCCCTTGATATGCTTTTCTAAATACCATGCTTCCTCCACATCTCTATGACCAGAAAACTTTCTGAGCGATTTATCAATATAGAATTTACCGTCTTTAATTACTCCTGTATGAGCACCATATTTACAATTAAAATTTATCTTATCCTTTTCTCCTAACTCTATCCCTTGTAAAAACGAACAACTTAACCTGTCTTTTAATACTTTCTCTAAATCTTGCACCGAATCATATTCTATCGGGATGCCTTTGCTCCTTTTGTGCAATTCTTGCAACACCGTCAAATAAAATGCAGATACCAGAAATGCCAAAAAAATTACCGTAAAAATTACCATAAAAAAATCCATCTTTTTTTCCTCCTCGTAAAAATTTTTGTGCAGTTATATTTATCGTAAATATTATACGTCTTTTATTACTATTTTACAAGCAAGTATCGAATTATAATAACGATAAATTGAAGTATTTGGAGGTATTACGATGATTGACATTCTCGCCCGCATAACAAGTCATCGCATATCGCGTAACTGGACAGAATACCAGTTAGCGCAGCAATCTGGCATTCCGCAATCCACAATTTCAACATGGTATCGCAAAAAGATGCTTCCGACGCTCTCATCGTTGGATAAGATATGCCGTGCATTTGATATGACTTTGGCACAGTTTCTGTCTGAAAACGACGGTTTAACCGAAATTACCCCCGACCAGAGAGAATTACTTGACAAATGGGAATTGCTCTCACCCATCCAGAAAAAAGCATTTCTTACTCTGATGGACTCTATCGCTCTCTAGTCGGTATTTGCTCAAACACGCTCCTTGGTATCTTCCAGTACCGCCCAAACTTAATCGCAGGAATCATCCTGCTCTTAATCATCCGATAAACTGTTGACTGGCTCACCTGTAATCTGTCACAAAATTCTTTGATTGTCATGTATGATTCTTCCATAATTTTACCCTTTCCGAAGCTTTTGCCTCATTTTAATAAGATTCAAAAAGTGAACACACAACCATTCAATAGCGCGCAAGAATAATCATACTTTCCATTAAAAACATGTTGATAAAAAAACAGAAAATAATAAAATGCAATCCACATACAATTAAAGAATTGTATATACAATTAAAACTCCCAAAACCCTCATACCCGCAAGCCACGCGCCCTTTCACCTATCCATTTCTCCAGAAAAAGTGCGTACTTGTTAATATATTTATATAATTTAAATACATTAGAAATTATTAAATAAAGAATATTTATTTAACTAAATTTAATTAGCCAATATAAAGCACGAGGAGGTATCACATTAAATGAGCAGAACAAAATCAAAAAATAAAGCCATTTCGATAAGAATCAATGAGACTGATCTAATAACAATAGATTATCTGGCTGCTACCGCAGGCATGAAAAGATCAGCTTATATGTGCCAAAGAAGCCTTTCCACAGGCCCCAATTTGGCAAAACCATTGCGTGACAAAATAAAATCGTGGAATCTGCTAAATGAAATCTACCATGAAATCCAAAAAAGCAATGACACACAGCTAAAACACCGTATCCACAAATTACTGAGCGTGGAGGATTCAAAATGAAAACTACATCTTTCGGGACTCTGATCAACAAAGCCGGAAACGGCAAATACACAAACCAAGATGCACCAGAAAATCTAATCCGATATATCACCCGTACAAACGGCGAACCTAAAAACGACTTAATCGCATGGGGCGGATTAGGCATTCTCGAATACAAAAGCATTGATTCTATAATTGGTCAGTTCAGTCTTGCTCAACAATTACATACCCGTAAGGGTGACTTCGGACGCTTTATCGACCATGAAATTTTTTCGTTCTCACCGAAAGGTGAAAGTCTGCTGGACGAAAATAATGTGGATATTGACCGACTTGCAAGAGAAATGGCATATACTTTTTACGAGACAGATCATTGCCAAGTGTTGTACGGCGTTCATTCTCCCTCAGAAAAGGATGCACATTTACACATACATTTTGCGATTAACACCGTCAGCTTTGAAACAGGTAACAAACGCCGCGAGAACATAAGCCAAACCCGCGAGCGAAATACGCAGTTCCAGAATATGATTGCTGCCAGGCTCCCTAATGACGATATGTAAAGCTGACATCCATTATCATCGAATCTGCGGGATGGCTTATCCCATCCCGCAGTCTGAGACTACGATGCTTTAATGAGATTCATCGCCTGCAATAACGCAACGCAGTCTTTATACCCTTGCTGGTACGCTATTCTGCCATACAGAGCGCCGCTTTCTGTATGAAGGGAAACCAGCCGATCCACAACCAGCCATTTCTCCTTTTCTAAATTTAACTTGTCAAACAGCTCGATCTGACTGCCGATCTGACTTTGCACTTCTTGATAAAGCTGATTTTCCAGTAAGGTCTTCGTCATACACTCATTAATCGCAAAATCTGTAATTGCTTCAAAAATATGTTCTTCTTTCATTTTCTCACACTCCTCTTTATCCTTCTACTCTGCTTAAACACAAAAAAAGAGGAATATCCTGTCACAAGAATATCCCTCTTAACACAATTTCCTTTATCCGGCTGTCGCCTATACATATTCCGCCGTTTCCTCGTCAGAAAGATCATATTTCTTCTGGATGATCTTTCTGATCTCGGTGTCCTCATGCCCTAAGTCACGAAGCACCTCTACCGTGCCTTGTATGCCCTTTTTTATCCCCTCTTTTAAGACACGTTTTTCTATACGAGCTTCTATGATCGGCTCCATGCGCGCTTCTATAATCGGCTCTATACGGGCTTCTACAAGCGGTTCCACAATCGGCATGAACATCTCTAACAACGCTTCGCTCATACTACCATCTCCTCTCAATTCATAAAACTTCTGCCAGTTTACCTGTGCGCTCACTTCCAGCACGGAATCAGCCATTTCCCTGTCCCCCTGTTCAGTAAGCAGGCTGATCCTTTTTAACAGCTCCTCCATATCCTGCTTTTCGATCCTGTCCGACAGTGCTTTCAGCCATATATGCGCATCCGACTCCAATTCTCTGGTGACAATAATCTGCGTTGGAAACAAAACCGCCCCCTCTATATAGTATATGCCACGATAGGGACACGTTATAGAGTATTGATGGGCTTTAAAATACTTGAAAAGTTCCATCGGCTTTGCATCACGGACGAGAGATACTGTGATATCATCTGCTTTTATCGAATCTACGGTTTCCCCATAGGATTTATA
>Ga0183011_10553_pt1 | contig 18819 bp, 28 predicted proteins | sample NAcewD2O_March_FD_122322 | JGI IMG/M metagenome (GOLD analysis project Ga0183011, IMG submission 122322) | Mouse cecal microbial communities from Vienna, Austria - N-Acetylneuraminic amended D2O_March | ecosystem: Host-associated > Mammals > Digestive system > Large intestine > Cecum | place... | reverse complement strand
AATCAGCTTGATCTCAAGCAGGTCTTTCGCCAGTTTCCGGAATTTCTTCTTGAGTTCCGGCGTTAGGTATGACGGGGGCTTGACCTTGTCATTCGGTGCGACGACCTCGGCGTTTTTCCTTGCCTCGATCTCCGCTTTTGTGAGGTGTTTTTTGCCTTTCATGACCACTAAATCCGTGGGCTGTCTCTGTCCTGCCATCGCAACGTCAACCCCCTTTCCGTCTAGTGTTCAGCGGTTTTGTGTCACATTCTGACACCCCTCCGGCGTTCCCCGTTTACTGAATTTCCCGTGGGGAGTTTTCTCAAAGGAAAAGAGGGGGCGTGACTAGAAAAGCGTCACTCAAAACTTTTTCATATCCCCCCGCCTCTTTGAAATGGTGTTCAATCAGCGACCGCAGCCGTTTTTGTGTTGCCCTCATGCTTGCGTTGCTCTGTTTATATAGTGCTGTGATGGTGCTGTGCGTCTCATGCTTGAGAGGTATCAAGTTCAGCGGGTTCAACCTCTGCTCCCAGTCCTCCTCAAGTTCAACGATGTGGTGAATCGGGTCGGATTCCTCAAGAGTTTTCAGTTCGTGCAGGACATACAATGCGTATATATCCACATGCCCGTACACGCTCATGATGACCGGACGCAATGCCCGCCACTCCTTTGATATATAGAACTCTGCTGCCCTCTGGTCTCGGCGTGTATTGTTGTACACCACATACCTTGACTGCTGCCTCTGCTCACATTCCCCGCACATCTTTATTGATTGAGGAATCAGCTTTCCACACCTGCATGTTTTCAATAGCATGGTTCATCCTCCTCCCTTTGTTCCCGTTCCTGCTATCCGCTTTTGAGAGGCGGGCAATAGACCGCATCGCTGCGCCCTGCTGCCCGCTATAACAGGAGGGCGAACAGGCAAGAAAAAAGCGACTGCATCTCTGCAATCGCTCGTCTCAACTGTTCACGCTACCATAATAGCACACCGGAATCCCTTTGTGTTCACCCACTTTTGACCCTCTATTTCACCCACTTTTCACCCTGTTTTCACCCCGTTTTGTTCAAATTGTTTTTATTTTCAGTGCAATTCGTGTCATTTTCTAACGCTTTCGCACCGAATAGCTTAATCGCCAACCTCGGAATCATAGCCTTGCACCATTTCTTTGGAGAGTTCTTTCCGCATCCGGTCTCTCTGACAATCTCCTCGTATGTCATGCCCTTTATATAGACCGCCTCAAGTGCCTCGTACTTGTACGCCTCACCTGCTGCCTCCGTGTCCTCTTTCAGCGACGCAAGGGCTTTCCGCAAGTGTTCAAACAGGATGACCGTCTCTGCCCTGCACTCCCTTATTGATTGCAGGAACGCCCGCTCTGCTGATATGTTGTATCTGCCCGCATCCGGAATCTGCGACACTTCCGACACCGCATCATTGATATACCGCTCCATTTCACGGTAGTTCTCAAGATATAAATATGTCTTGTCGATGACCGTCTGTTCTTTTTCCTCTTTCACGCCGATTCCTCCGTTTCTGTTTCCACTTCTTTATTTGCTGCTCTCCTCTTTCAGAATATGCTCATTCTGCATCCTCTGTAATTCTGTCAAGCCCTTTCTGAACTCCATGTCATCGCCGTTCATGCAAATGTCGAAAAGCTGCTCGTACTTCTCAATATTCTCGAATATGAACCTTGCCTCCGCTGCCGTCCTGCTCGCACTAAGGAACATCCCTTTGATTGCCTCTTTCATGGTTTCACACCGCAGTCTTTCCTCCTCAGTCTGTGGCGGTGTCTCCTCAATCATTTTGTTATAGGATTTGTCGATTGCATCCGAAATCGGCTTTTTCCATCCAACTCCGACCGACATCAACTGATATTCAATATCCTCAAACGTGTTCCCCTGTGCAATTCCCGTGATGCGGATGTCTTTCTTTCCTTTTGCCGGAATCAGCCTCAATCCGTCATCATATGCACTCATATAATAGTTTAACTTTGCGTCGAAATTCTCCCTCGGATTTATGATGATTTCCGGTTGACTGCTGCCCGCCGTTTCAATCCTTACCCCGACATATCTTGCCCCGACCGCTTTTGCGTTGGAAAATACTGCTTTCAATGCTCTTTTATTCATCATCCTGCTGCCCCCTCTCTATTCTCTCCCGCCGTCGTTCACAATGCTCACGGCTTTGTCAATCAATATGTACTCCTCACCCCCGTCAATGCAGCCGTCGCCGTTCGCCCTTATATCGGCGCATATCTGCCCCAAATCAGCCCCTTGCAACGCCTCCCCGTCCTTATTGACAAGCGATGTCGCCATGATGCAGAATCCGTCCTCAAGTCCTGTGTAATCTTCAAGGATATATGTCACCAGTTTCCTCACCATGCGTCCGGTGTTCCTGCCGTCCGCAAACTCCATCAATTCAAGGATGTCGCCCTCTTTATATCCCCTGTCATTCTTCCGGAGTTCAAAACTCTTTCTATTGCTGCAAGCGTCCTCGAAAAAGGATGCCCCCAGTCTTATCTGATGCACTTTCTGACCATTCTCGCCGGATGCGGACGGAATGTTGTTCATGCGCTCCTCGTCTGCCTGTTCACGGAGTTTCTTTGCGGTCTCCCTGTCAATCCTGTCCTGCTCGTCCGAATACCGCTGCTCGTCGGTCTTGTGCGCCTCCGCTCTGTTCTCGTACTGGTCGCACTTTGTACATGTTCCGGTTTTGACGTTGCAAGTCTCGTATTTTGTGCAGGAATAGCAGAGAGACGTGATTCCCTCCGGATGCGGTGTCTGATAGCCGTCTCCTGCTGCCATGTCAACCCCGATATATGCACCCGCCTCCTCTGATACCTTTTCCGGCTCTGTATTTGCCCCGTTTCCGGCGTTTTCGGTCTCCGGTGTACTCTTTTCCGGCTCTGCCCCGTTCTGCCCGTCTGTGGCGTTCTCTGCGCCCTCTCCGGCTGCTTTCTGCGTCTCCTGCTGCCCCGTTTTTCCCTCTTTCATCGTCTTTATTTCCTTGTGGGAGAGTTCGCCGGATTCCTTGAACCTTTCAAGTGCCTCCTGCTGCTCCTGTTTTGACATTCCGGATAGTTCATAGGCAGCGGAAAACGTGAGACGCTCGCTTGTCAGTTCTTCCTTAAATTCCGGAATCAGATTGTTATTGACGGATTCAATCTGTGCAACCTTTGTCTTTGACATGTGCAGCATTGAGGCGATGACATCCCGCAGCCGACCAGAGGTTAGGTCGTACCCTTTTATCTGCTTTCCTGCTGCTTTCATCTTTTCCAGTGATTCCTTGAGGCGTTTTTCCTCCTCAATCATGTCGGCGACGCTCTTATTCCGGTATGCGTTCGCAATAATGATTTCCACCTGCTCCTCGTCCGCATCCTGCGGTGTGGTCAGCTTACTCGTCGCCATTTCAAACTCTTTATAGCCTTTTGAGACAAGATGCTTTAATGCAAGCCACCGCCTCTCCCCCGCAACAATCCTATACTCGCCCTTTTCACACGGCTCATATACAAGTTCAAGATTCTGCTTGAGACCAAATGTCAGAATGTCTCCCGCAAGTTCCTCCACCGCTGCGATGCTGTAAAAGTTCATTTCATTCCGGTACATCTTGAAAATCGAAATGTCTTTCGTGCGAAATCTCGCTTTCGGTGTCTCCTCAATGCCCGCCTTGCTACTCTTGTTTAATGCGTCCATGACGCTGAATCCCGTTGCCATCACAAAACCTCCTGTTTTCCGGCTTTTAGAGCCTCGTTTTCTGCCTCAAGTTCTTTCACCCTCTGTCTCAAGTCCTCAATTTCCTTTTGTTCCGCAAGTCTCAAAATCTCCTGTGGGTATAATTTCCGAACCGCAGACACAACCACCTCTTTCACATAGTCCTTTATTGCCAGTTTTTCCACACGCACCCCGACCGCATAATCAATACTTGATGCAATGTCTTTCATTTTTTCCTCAATCCGGTCGTCTATATCCCGCCTCGATACGGTGATTTCTCCTAACATTTCTTTGATTCCTGCATCAATCCGGCTCTTTACCTCTTTTTCAATCGGTGTCTCTTTGCTGCAATACCCTCTTTCGTTCCACTTTTTGAGAGTATTGTCCGCAAGCCTTTTGACCTCCTCCTCAAGTTCTTCATTGAAAAATTCCCTTGTTTTTGCCTTGACCGCTCCCTTGATAGCTTTTTCTATCTCTTTCGATAGAATCTCATTATTTTCCATATCCACGGATATATTTATTCTTTGCATGATTCTCCTCCTGTTTTTCACCGCCGTTCAATGCCCGAACAATTTCACGATATTCTTTTTCCCTCTCGGATATTTGTGCCTCTAAAACGTCTAACCGCTTGTATAGCTGATTGATTACACGGGAGGGCAGCTTTTCACCGTTCTTGACCAAAATTCGTATGATTTCATTCCGGTTTACGTCGTTTAACTCTGCTAATATCTGTAACTGCGTGTTTTGGTTTCTCGCTTCACGGTACATGATGCAGATTTCCCTCTCCGTCACGCCACATCACCCTCTATTCTGTTAATTTCTGCTTTTTGGTCTCCGTCCTCTCAACATTTATCTCGCCTTTGCTATTTTGCGAAATTGAGGCTTTAACGCCCCCCCCCCCGTAGGTTTAAAGTGACCTTTGCAAGCCCGCCCGAATAAATTTCCTCGACTGCTGCCCGCAGGATGCTCACAATCCCCTCGCCGATTCTTTTCTCCGGTGCTGCATCCTCTCCGAAAAGAACGGAAACATTTTTCAGTGCCTTTTCTTTCCGCTGCTTTTCTTTCTGATATTCGACCGCCTCCGGACACTGACAGGTCATTGTCGCCTTTTCCTCTGCCTGTGGCTGTGTCAGCTTTCCATCTGCCTCAATCTGCACCATCTGTCCGCAGAATCGACACGGTGCTGTGTTTATAACATTTCCCATCGCCTTTCCTCCTTTACTCAATGAACTGCTCTGCCTTGAATCTGTCTCCCATGTCCATGAAATACCCATACAAGAAATCTTTCTGTTTCTTTGTCAGATTCTTCATGTTGGTCACAATATAACCGCCACATCCGGACGGATTGTGAATCAGACAATATCCTTTGACCATTGAGAGGAAATCACGCTTTAATCTCAAGCAATTTTCACCGTCTTTTCTCTCTTTTCTCCACTTCCAGTATTCTTCACCGAATCCTTTCTTTTCGCAGATTTCCTCCGCAGATTCTTCATGACACCCGAACGGGCTTTCCGTGAACTCTCCTGCCGGAGACAACCATCCGAACCCTTTTGATTCTGTCTCCTGCTGCCCTGCTGCCTCCTGCTCCTCTTTTGTGTTCGGCATGATTCCGTTTTTGAAATTTTCATAATGTTTCCCGAACTTCTCTTTGTTCATCCCAAGTGCAACGATGCCCTCATAGTTGAGCGGTTCGCCCTTTTCTTCGTTCTTCAGCATGAGCATCCGGCATGTTCCCCATTCCATTTCCGAAAATCCTAAACCGTAGCAGTCCATCACATAATACAAGCCGATTCTCAAGTCCGGATTCTGCTGCACTTCCACCATGTCAATGTAATTCTTGTTTTCCAGTGCATCCCACACGATATGAAAATAATATACGAACCCTTTTTCAAACGACCCGCATTTTCCGGACGGAGTGATTGTGATGCAGGTGTCGCACTTTCCACCTGCTTGATGATGCTTGCATGAGGAATTATTGCATGTTATTTTCCGCTTTCCCACGCTCACACCTCCCTCATGAGTTCCTCAACCATGTTCCGATAGTCCTGCGTCACAATCCCCCGTTTTGAAAACTCCGGCAACGGTTTCATTGACATGGTCGCCTTTTCTGCAATGATAGAGCGACGAATCGGTGTCGTGAACATCTTCCACCCATACTCCTCATGCAGCCACAACTCCATGTCAAGGGAGGTCTTGTTTTTCTGTCGCATCGTCATGACGACCTTGATTTTCAAATCCGGATTTACCTCTTTCAAATCCTCGACCTGCTCCTCAAGATTCCGGAGAGCCTCGTTCTCAAATCCTCCTACCTTTGCAGGTGCAATGACAAGGGAGGAGGACAACAAAATATTGATGACCACCATGTCAAGCAGCCTCCCACAATCGCAAATACAATAATCGTATGCACCCGACACCTCCGTGAGCGCATCCCGCAGCCTTGTGACTTGATTTTCTTCCTGCTTGAGCAGCAGGTTCATGTCCGTCCGCATGAGATACCCGTTCGCCGGAATGATGTCAATGTGTTCATATTGCGTCGTCTGAATGAGTTCCGATGTCCGGTAATCTCCCCCAACATTGACATGACGCTCAAGCAGTTCACTCAATCCGATTCCCTCCGGCTCATACGCCCCGAACGTCTTTGACGTGTCGCCCTGCGGGTCTCCGTCAACCACAAGCACACGTTTCCCGTGTTCCTCTCCTAAAATATAGGCGATGGAATCGGCGGTTGTGGTCTTTCCAATTCCCCCTTTGGGTGACATTACTGCAATAATTTTCATGTTGTTCCCTCCTGTCCTCTCTCAATCAATAATCTCTTTGATGACATCCGCATCGGTGCATATACGCCATACTTTCCCCGACTTTATAAAGCAGAATCCCGAATACGACGAACGCCCCCAGTGCGATGACACCTGCTGCCGTCAATGCTTTTCTCATTGTGCTGTTACTCCCTCCGTGAAATACTCGTTATACGGACACGCCCTGCAATCCTGCTCCATCTGTCCGTCATCCGGATTGTAACATCCGGAACACTGACCAAAATAAACCGTTTCAACTCTTTGGACTGCTTTTCAATCCTCTGCCACTTTGTCACCTGCTCCACCTCCTCTCTTTACCTTTCCATCCTTGAGGATGCAGTTATTCGGGAGGCTCATTCTGCCGTTCCGCTCCATGTTCTTTCTGTCCGCAAGGCTCAAATATTCCGTGATGACAGTGATTGCCTCCTCTGCGGAATAACAGGTTGAGACGAAATGCCCGACCGCTGCCATGTCTGCAAGAAAATCTTTTTGACTGTCCGTCTGCCTGTTGTTCCCGTATTTCATTTCAATGTAAAGCCCGCAGTAAATCCCTTTCGGGTACGGGAGGCACAAATCAGAGACACCCGCTTTCACGCCCATCTGTTTCAATTTGACCGCCTCAAGGCGATTCCTGCTGCCCCCGTTCGGGCAATGGTGCAACCACCTCAATTCCGGATAATGGTTCACGTTGTACTGCGCCCACTGGACGACGGCAATCTGCTCCGTGTCCTCACTCCTCATTGCGTATTTCATATTCATTTCTTTTCCGCTCCTTTCCGTTGCCCCGTCTATGGTGCAAACATGATAATGTTCGCAGAACAGGCAGACGTGACGGCAATCCTTGACCTTAAACATCCACAAAAGCCTCCGGAAAAGCTGCCCGACCGTCCTCACCTGTCCTCTCCCTCCTCGCTGCTGAAATAATGATGTCCGATGACCGTGTACGGCGTTCCAAACGAATGGAAATACCCCTCACGGAAATAAACCACCGAATCCGGAAAAAACCTCTCGTTGACTGCATCCTGCACCGCCTCAAGACATTCATCATCAAGCGGTGCAGCCTCAACCGAACCATTCCCCCATGATGAAAACGCCCCATCCTGCTTGATGACCTCCTCCACCGTGTCCGGAAAATTCTCTGATTCAACCCGATTCAGAATAACCTCCGCAACGGCGACCTGCCCCTCAAATTCCTCCGTCTTTGCCTCTGCAAATACGGTCTTTCCCATGAGTTCAAAGTCATCCAGTGATATGTAATCAATGCCCGCCCTGCCATATACGGGAACCATGCCCTCTATGTGAGGTTTCACCCACTCCTCAAATTCTTCATCCGGCTCCGGCTTTTCTGCTGCCCGTGTCAGCATGTTGGCGTTCTGTGTGCATGAGGACACCGCCTCGATGTTCTTGACCTCCTCATGCCTCTCGCCCTGCTGCCCGCTGTCATCACCCTTGACCGCTGCCGTTAGCATGAGGATGACCACCGCCACCACCACGGGCAGAACCATCATCCGGATGTGCTTTCGCTTTCTTTCCCTCTGTCTCTTTTTCATTGTCCTTTTTTCTCCTCATTCTTGCGTGTATGTAGAACATGAAATTGAAATCGTTGTAATAAACGCCCGCATCCGTGAAATCAAATTCCGGATACCACCCCGCAAGCACTTCCCGAATGGAATCTTGATTCTTGACCATGCCGTCAACGTATTTCCCTATCGGCTTATAGCTGCCCTTGCCCTTTTCCGGCTGCTTTGAGTGAACGACTTTGACGTTCGGGTCTTGCAGCCCTTGAGAACTATTCCACCGCTTTTCCGACTTGATGCGTTTCTTTTCCTTGACCATGTACCTTGACATTCCGGTGAGACCATTTTCATCCTTTTGCAGCCTCCTCACCTCATTCCGGCTCGACTGATTCCAACATCCCTCAACCACATCCATGTCAAGCGCACCGTCCATGACAATATGATGATGCCACCGGATTTCTGCGTCCTCGTTGTACTCCGTCACATAGACATATTTTGCGTTCGGCAATCCCCTCTTTTTCCTCTGATAGTTCACCCGCCGGATGTAGTTCTGCATGTTCTTGATTGCTGCGTCAATGTCTCCATCCGGAGGGAGGTGTTCGTCATCATAGGTCAGCGTCAACCATATGTCACGGTCGCCGAAATTCTGATTGATAAGGCGCTCCACATATTTCCTCGCATTTTTATCATTCAGATTCTTTTGCGCCTTGCTGTTGTCCTTGACAATCCTCTGCCCCTCTTTTGGTACATCATCCATTTTCCGGAATTGCGGATATATCTCAATTTCAAACTGTTCTCCTGCTGTTATCTCTTTGAGGGCATACACCATCTTTTTCCCGTGGGCGAACATCTGCTCCACAAACCACTCATTCAAGTCTGCAATGGCTTTGTTGTATGCTGCCTCATAGTCATACGGGATGAATTGCATCCCCCTCTTTTTCCTCTTTCTTTCCTGTCCTTTCTTCTCCACCTGACACACTCCCGTTATCCCTGCCCCTCAAGGTTTTCGCTGACTTGTTACTATCTATTACAAGGACGGCAAAAGCCCGAAAATTCCCTTGAAATGAGGCTTTTTTCATGATTTTATGCTTGTGTTTTGGTGTCAGATTTGTTATAATGTTTTTTGTAGAACAACTGACACAAAGACACGATTGAAACGGACGACTGCTGCCAACGGTCGCCCGTTTCTTTTTATCCTTTTCAAGCTGCTGCCTCTTTCTCTCTGACCTGCACCGTCACCTTTACCTGCTCCCGTTCAGAGATTATCCGTGCAATGGTCTCATAAAATTTCTTGATGTTCTCTGCACTCACCTGCTGCCACCTCCTATTTTCTGCAATCGAAATCCTCGAACCTTTTACATGAATTGAATACAATGCGGTTATTTACCCATCTTTGCAACTGTCTCAATTTATGGTTTTTCGGAATATCCTCTTTGTTGTAAAGCATCACAAACGGGTTGTAACCCAAATCTCGCAATGTATAGATTCTTTCTAAATCCTGCTCAATCGTGGTGTCGAAATTGCACAACACATATACTGTAAGTTTCCGGAAATCGTACCCCGTCACCTCTTTAAACATCCGCAGCTTTGGAATGATGCTGTCTCTGTCCTCATACCTATCCCATGCAAAATGAATGTTCTTTGTCTTGATACCTTTAATCATGAGAGCCTTTTCCTCCGTCATGAGCCGGATGTCAACGCCCTGTGTGAAATCCACCCACGAACCGGAATCAATTAACTGCTGCAATATATCCCGCCATTCCGGACACGCAATCGGGTTCGGGTCTAATAAGACAATGTTTCTCTGACCTCTCCAAAACTCTGACAGGTCAGCGACCTTGTATGACCTTTTTCCCTCTTTTGCCTCAACGTGGCAAAAACCGCATCCCCTCGGACATCCCCTGCTCATGAATCCGTATGCTGTTTCTTTTGTCAATTCCGGATAGATTGAATAGTCCGGATATATATGTTCAATCTCCGGAGGCAACTGCAAATCCCGCTCCGGATGAAATATCTCTTTCCCGTTTACCGTTTCGATGCAATACCCGCTCCCGCCTCTTTGCAATTCTTTTGAAATGACACAATGCTCATAGTCGGGAGTGAATGAAAAAATCTTTGACATATAAACTTTGTCATAGTAAAAGTCACGTTTCGCATATGTTACCGACGCAATCATCGGGTCGTACCACTCCACGGAATCCCCCTGCGCTTTATGCCATGCTGATATTTTCATCAATGGAATGTTTGGGAAATTGTGGCTGTCTACATCTATTAGCCCGATTTGCTCTTTCGTGTCATCCGCAGGAACACGACTGCGCCCGTCATTTCTGACAGGGCGCATCCCCTCATCTGCTGCCGTCAAGCCGTTGCGACTGCTGCCTGTTTCCGTTCCTGCTCCTGCTGCCATCTTGCCCGCTCCTCCTCTTTGCCTGTCAAATATCCGGCGATGAATGACTTGTCAGATTCCGGCAATAACAGGAACTTTTCTGCAATGCCCTCAACCATTTCTCTTTTCTTTGCTTTTGCTGTCATGAATGTTCCTCCTCTCTGATTTCATCTGCCTCACAATAATCAACTGCCATAAAACTGGATTCCTCTGCTGCCTGTTCTTTTGCCTCCTCGATTGTTTCTGCCTCAACCTCAATTTCCTCACTTGCATGTACAGTCACTAACCATCTTTTCATTGCAACCACTCCTCCGTGTATTCCTCATAGATTCTCCCATCCATGTCAAAAGATAATTGTCCGTCGATGTTCTTATCCTCCATCCACCACTTGAAAACTTTCAGCCCTGTCGCCCATCCCTTTTTGTTTTCAAGCCCCCTCCGTGTTCTCTCAATTAGCATCCTGTCAAACGCTCTGATGTACGCCATTTTGTATTTTGGATAGCGTTCAAATTCATCCCACCTCTTGTCACCTGCCATCGGACATCCAACGCAACCAACACGGCATTGACCGCATCCATACAAAGGGTTTAAGTTGATGTTTTCGTGTTTTATATACCACCATAAAAAATCATCATCCCAGTCTAGCAGCGGATTTATAAGGGTCTTATGTGTCCGGTAACAACTTTCAATAATTCTCCTGTTTTCATCATTGTCTAAGTTGTAGACAATGACACCTCTCTTGTCTGTTTCTCTGAAATCCTCATTTCCCTCTATTTCTTTTTTCAATCTTTTCTTTGGCTTTGTGAATGTGACTATCCCTTGATTATCTTTTCGATTCCTGCTTTCAGCTTTTCGCACCCCTGTTACCAGTTTTTCGCCAAATCCGGTATTTTCTTTCAAATCAGCGCAACAATACCTCATTAACCTCGTCGGCGGTGTACAATGCCTCACAATCAACTGCCACATTGTCTCTTTTGGAAATGAAATCTCATATACAATTCCCATTCCCTCATATTTCTTTTTCTCATTCCGAACAAAATAAACTGTTTCCGGTGCGTCAACGGTCGTGTGGTTATGCCTTATCGAAAAAGGGAGACCATACATTCCATGCGCTTTCGTTGCTATATGTTTTAGAACGCTACTGTCCTTTCCCCCGCTGTCCGCTATGGTGCAACCATTATTTCCGCACAACAAATTTAAAATCTCTATTGCGTTTTTTTCCTGCTTTTCCATTCTGCCCTTTTTCCTCCTCCTGTGGCTCTCTCGGTCTTTTCAATCCGCTCACCTCTATTCCGGCGATGTCTACCGTGTTTTGATTTTTCACCTTAAAAAATCAAGAAAAACCTGTTGACCAACTGTGAACTCTCTAGCATGGTTCGCCCGCTGCCATGTTTTCCACGGTATCACTGACTTTGTCTCTCGGCTTGCCATCGTCAGACACAAGGTTGCCATCCTTGCATGACGGGGCGACTGCTGCCCCGTTTCGGCTTTTATTCAATTCCGTTTATCTCCCGTCTTGAGAGTTCCCGAAAGAATCGGTCATATATAGCGATTTTCTCTTTGAACTCCTCCATGCACTCCTGCATGAATGGCTCTGCTTTGACCTCCGGAGACAACTTCTCCTCCATTTCTTTCAGACATGCCTCAAGGGAATCATGCTCTTTCACTGATGCGTCAAAATAGCACATCCGCAGATTGTAGGTGCTGCATCCGATTTCTCCGTCTAAAATTCTTTTTACCCGTAGGGCGTTTTGATTGTTTGCATTATCTTTCAACATCGTCTTTCCCCTTGTTCTGCGGGAGGCTTGCGCCTCCCTCTTGTGTTATTACTGTCTCTTTAACTGAAAAATGGCACTGATAGCGCAATGCAGGAAAAAGTTTTTTATTTCCTTTTCAGTATCTTCGTAGTCTGTTCTTACGATTAACGTGCAGTTTCCGGCGCAATTACTCCATGCAATATCAAAATTCATGTAACTGTAACCTTGTAACTGTTCTTTGATTGCCTCACACTCTCTTTCAGTGAAATATCCTAACTCCTCAAATGTATATTCTTTCATTTTTCACGACCTCCTGCTGTTCTTTCTAGGAACATTATAATTCTTTTAAAGAACATTGTCAACACTTTTTTGTTCTTTAAAAGAACTTTTTTATTGATTTTTGTCTTTGTTCGTGATATGCTTTAGAAAATAAGGGAGGTGATACACTATGACGCAAGGCGAACGTGTCAGAGAAGTCCGAAAAGCCCTCGGTCTGACATTGGAGAAATTCGGGGATAAAATCGGAATGAAAAAAAACTCTGTTAGTCAGATTGAAAACGGAAAAAACAATGTCACTGATGCTAATATAAAAGCAATCTGTCGGGAATTTAATGTTGACTACATATGGTTGACCACTGGTGAGGGAGAAATGTTCGTCGATTCAGACGATGATTTCATGGAAAAGATTGACCGCATTATGGCAGGTGAGAGTGACATCCGGAAAAATGCAATAAAAGCCCTCGTTAATGCCAGTACGGAGGACATTGAGGCTCTTGACCGCCTCATTGATTTGTATTTGCAAGCCAAAAACGAAAAAGACTGACAGTCTTTCAACTGCCAGTCTCGCTCATGGTGTACAGATACAAGATGAACTTGTATATCCTCTTGAGGATTTTTTCACTATGTATCTTTCCGACTAACTCAATGATAGCCTCTTTGTAACTCAAGGGAACACCACCTCCCTTCCGAAACGCATTGTAACACAAATTTCCATGATTGTGGAAATCGTGAGGCACATTTCCATGATTATGGAAATATTCTCACCTGCTGCCGACATTCTGTCCGGCGTGTGCTACAATTATTTGTATTCGGATTCAAACAGGTCGGTGATTTTAACGCCCATTGCAATGGCTATCATTTCAAGCTGAAACAATGTCGGCGACACCTTGCCGTTTTCGATGTTGTTGAGCGTCGATTTTCCGATTCCGGATTTCTTCGCCAACTCCATCAAGGTGAACCGTTTTTCGGTTCTTTTTTCCCACAATAGAATCTTCACCCTGCTCACCTCCTTTCAAAAGGAAGTTTACAAGGTGACAAGATTCGCACATAGGAACGGAGGATTTAATTACATGAAAAAGAAAATAGTTTGTGCTTTTATGGTCTGCGCTCTCTCCCTCGGATGCCTTACCGCTTGCGGTGGCAATGATTCCGGCAACGAATCCCAGAGCGACACCATCACAAATCAGAATGATTCCACGGATGCGGATGCTCCCGCTGCCGATGACGATGAATCACAAAAGGATTTTGTCGGCGATGCTTATTCTGATACCGGAGAGGGAACATTCTTGCTTGTGAACTCAAGCGGAACAACCGAAAACGGAAATGTCATTGTTGTATATGCGGACGCTAACACCACTCTCATGCAGATAGGCTATGAAACATCGGGAATAAACGGAGGTTCTTTGTCTCACATATATATTGACGGTATGCTCTCCACGAAAGAACAACTCGGAGATTCTCAAGGCTCTCTTGACCTGTCCGGAGATTCCCTTTCCACCGGAACGCATAAAGTTGAAGTCGTTCAGTATGATGGCGATAACACTGACAGCACTGTGACCATGTATAAAGCAGCCTCTTATGACGTAAAAGAAAAATAGATGCTTTGCCCTAAAGCATATAATTATTAAGATTCAGTATAATAAAATCTAAAAGGAGGAACGTCTATGTCAACTTTGGAGAAAACAATCGGATTGTTGGAAACTATGCCGAATGACAAAATTGAGACCGTCTATGCGTTCGTGCGGTTCATAGATTCAGACACCTATGAACCGCCATCCGAACCCGCATCTGCAAAAAGAGAGACTATACAGTCCATGCTCGGAATTGCTCACGAATATGCAAATCCGGCATTGATAGAACAGGAGGAGGGGGCTTTTGAACGTGCTATTGCGGAAAAATATGCAACTGATAGACACTAATGTGATTTTAAGATTTGTATTGAATGATAATGTCGAAATGGCTCAACGTGCTGCGGAGGTTATCGCCTCCGGCGCATACACAAAACCGGAGGTCATTGCAGAGGTTGTCTATGTACTGAAAAGTGTATATTCTACCCCAAAAGACAAAATAAAATCTATCATCCGTGGGTTGTCTGACATTATCCGGATAGAAAATTCAGACTGTGTCGTCCATGCGATAGACCTGTTTTCCAGTACATCACTCGACTTTGTTGATTGCCTACTGATTGCCTACCACTCACTAAACGGCGAAACAGTTTTCACTTTCGACAAAAAACTGAATAAATATCTGAATACAGATACAATGTAATTTTTTATAACTATATATCTAAAAAGGGCGACCGCTGCGCCAACAACGACCGCCCAGTGATTCACTTACCTCCGCAAAAGCACGGGGATAAAATGAAAACCTTGCAAGTCTCATTTTATCATAAAACCGTGCTTTTGCATAGGTTTTATTTTTATACCTTTTTATGATGGGAGTTGATAAAATGAGACGAAAAACCGTCGCCACTGTTGAGAAAATCCTACTCCGTGTCGCAATCTATATCCGTGTTTCCACGGACAGGCAGGTCAAGGAGGGCGATTCCATGCGTGACCAACTATCGACCGGACAGAAATACATAGACACGCATGAGAACATGATTCTTGTTGATACCTACATAGACGACGGAATCTCCGGACAAAAACTCAAGAGAGACGATTTTCAACGCCTCCTCGACGATGTGCGGGCAGGAAAGATTGACCTTGTCATCTTCACCCGCCTTGACCGTTGGTTCAGAAATCTCCGGCATTATCTGAATACGCAAGACATCCTCGACAAACACGGCGTTTCATGGACTGCGATTGAGCAGCCTTATTTTGACACATCCACACCCCACGGACGGGCGTTCGTGAACAACTCAATGATATGGGCAGAACTTGAGGCTCAAAACGACTCCGACCGAATACTCGGCGTGTTCGATGACAAGGTTGACAACGGTGAGGTGCTTTCCGGCTCAACTCCCCTCGGATATTCCATCAAGGACAAACACCTCACGCCGGATGACGATGCCCCGACCGCCGTTGCAATCTTTCAATTCTACCGCAGGAACGGAAATTTGAGTGAGACGCTCCGGCATATGGAATCAGAGTTCGGACTTGTGCGGTCTGCTGCCAGTCTCAAGAATATGCTCACAAACACAAAATACATCGGTGTGTTTCGGGATAATAAAGAATACTGTCCGGCAATCATCGACCGTGAACTCTTTGAGGACGTGCAGCGACTTCTCAAAATCAACATCAAGGACGGGAAAAAGCATGATTATATTTTCGGCGGGCTTGTGGTCTGTGATGACTGCGACCATGTCATGAGTGGATGCCAACATCGGTGTGGCGGTCGAACCCGTGCAGACGGTACACGGACAATATACAAATATAGCTGCTACCGATGCAGACAGGGAGTAAACCTGCACCGCTGCCCGAACCGAAAAATCGTCATGGAATCCACTCTTGAGGCGATGATGCTTGACCGCATCCGTCCGGAACTGGAAAAGTATATTGCAGAATATGAGGTTGCGAACCTGCCCGCCATCCGGACGGACGCAAAACGCCGGAGTGTCGAAAACAAATTACAGAAATTGAAAGACCTGTTTCTCAACGACCTCATAACGATGAACGAATTTAAACTTGATAGGGAAAAGTTGCTTTTGCAGCTTGAGAAAATCAATGCAGAGGATTCCCGCCCCGTTAAGGATTTGTCGTATTTACGGGATTTCTTGAAAATGGATTTTGAAAGTCTATATGATTCCTTTTCCATTCCGGAAAAGCGTGAATTGTGGCGGTCAATCGTCAAGGAAATCCGTGTTGACCATGAGAAAAACATCCACATTATTTTTTTTGTGATTGTTGTACTACTAACTTTACCCCTCCGGTTGGTTCGTCCGCTAATATCAGCATAGGGCGGGTAATCAATGCCCTGCCGATTGCCACACGCTGCTGCTGTCCGCCGGATAACTGCCGGGGGAGATGATGCCGCCGTTCCTGCAAATTCAGTACGGTCAATATTTCCTCTAAATAAGCAAGATCAGGCTTCTTATAGTCAAGCAGCAAAGGGAATGTAATATTTTGTTCGACATTCAATTCAGGTATGAGATTAAACGCCTGAAAAATAAACCCGATATTTCTGCGGCGAAAAATTGTAAGTTCTTCATCTTCCAATGTAAATATTTCTTTTCCGTCAATAAACACTTTGCCCGAAGTCGGCGTATCCAGCGCACCGATCATATTGAGAAGCGTGCTTTTTCCAGAGCCGGACTCTCCAACAACTGCAACAAACTCACCCTTAGAAACAGAAAAATTTACCTCTTTGAGTGCGTGAACGGCGGTTTCCCCCTCGCCATAGGTTTTACAGATAGAATTTACTTCCAATAAGTTCATTTTGTACCTCCATTGTTCTTGTTTCTATAAATCAGTCCAAGCAGTAATTCAATTACGCATGATAAAAATAATAGACCGCTGAAAATTTTTGCAAATGGCTCTAAGCCGCCAAATCCAAAAGTGAATATCACAAGTGCCATGCCGCCGCCCGCAACAAGCAGGGAAAGAATGACTAATAGAGCTTTCAGTCTGCTTTCCGCACACAAGGCAGCTATAAAGTATACGACACTTTCAATCAGCAGCAATACGCCCAAAAAAACGGGCATAATACTAATCAGGTAACGGAAATAAACAATGTTTAAAATCCCAAACAGGATTGCCGCAGCCGTTATGAAAAGATTTAAGTATGCAATATGCTTTTCCTCCCTGTCCCTGCCGGAAAGAAAGTCTAAGATACCTAATGCGCCATTCAAAATGGCATAAGCCGCAACCGCATAGATTATGCTGCCTTGTAGAAATTCCGGGAACAGAAGCGTTACAAGCCCCATAGCCCCAAGCAGGGCAGCCCGTAAACCAGACCACCTTGCAATCTTTTTGAATTGTAAAAAAGTCATAGATGTTATCCTCCTTTCGTTCTACAAGAAGAATAACATCTATTTCCTACTCCCAAGTGAATTGAAACTTACAATTTTGTAATTTTATCTGAATTTAGAAAAGTGATATTGAAAACACTTCCCTTGCCTAACTCGCTGTCTACGGTAATGTTTCCGTCGTGGGCTTCTATGATCGCTTTGGCAAGCGGCAGACCAAGCCCTATCCCCTGTGTGTCTTTAGAAAAACGGCTGCGGTAAAAGCGTTTGAAAATGTAATGTATATCTTCCGGGTGAATACCGCTGCCAGTATCTTTTATTGTAATCTGCGTCAGGTCAGGAAGCCCTTTCCAATCAATCACAACCCGGTCACCTGTGCCTGTATGGTCTAAAGCATTTTTCACAATGTTGCTGATTGCTTCGATAATCCAGTCGCGGTCACAAAAAAGCGTGATGTTATCAGCCCCGGATAAAATAATTTCTTTTCTTTCCTGCTTCGCCCGGTATGCAAAATGTAATTCAATATCTTTTACCATATCAGCTACGTTTTCAACGCTTTTTTCTATGATGATAGTACCAGCGTCTAATTTCGTAATTTCCAGCAGATTTTGTACCAGCGTTTCAATTCTGTTTAGCTCCTGCTCTGATAATATGGTAAATTTCTTTATTTCAGGCAGTCTTTCCGCTTCTCCCTGCACCATTTCGTTATAGATACTCAATGCGGCAATAGGCGTTTTGAGCTGATGTGAAATATCCGATATGGTATCCCTTAAAAATTCCTTTGAGCGCAATTCATTTTCAGCATGGGCGTTTAATACAGCAGCCAAGGTGTTCACCGAATGGAACAGTTTATATAATTCACCCTCCCTGTCACAAGCAATGCGGGCGTTGGTATCGCCTTTCAGGTATTTGTCGATTGCTGATACAGCTACCCCGATCAATTTATGCTGCTGATAAAAATACCAAAAACAAACAGCCGCTATGCCGCCTCCCGATATAACAGAAAGAACAGAAATGAATGGTATGCAGTTATCACGGAATACCCATATCCCTATCTGCGACAATAGTAAAAAGCCAACTATAAAAACGGTTATCCCTGTAAATAAAAATTTGGTATCTCTGTTTGTAAACAATTCCATGCTCCACCTCAACAAATAATGTTCCATTTATACCCCATGCGCCTGATATTGAGAAGCATTTGCGGCTCGCTGGGATTGTCCTCAATTTTGATACGCAGTCTGCGGATATAAACAGTCAGTGTATTACTGTCAACATAATTTCCGTCACCGTCCCATAATTTCTGTAATATCTGCTCTTTAGACAACAGGACGTTAGGATTCTGCATGAACAGGCAAAGCAATTTATATTCCGCTGCGGTCAAGTCTAACAGTTCCCCGTTTTTATATGCCTGTCCTTGCAGGAGCAAAACTTTAATGCCATTTGAGTGAAGCTCTGTACCCACAGAACCAAAATCATTCGCCCGACGAAGCAGGGC
>Ga0183011_10546_pt1 | contig 19046 bp, 13 predicted proteins | sample NAcewD2O_March_FD_122322 | JGI IMG/M metagenome (GOLD analysis project Ga0183011, IMG submission 122322) | Mouse cecal microbial communities from Vienna, Austria - N-Acetylneuraminic amended D2O_March | ecosystem: Host-associated > Mammals > Digestive system > Large intestine > Cecum | place... | reverse complement strand
TCCCTATTCAATACGTAGCCGTTCGTGGTGGCAGTACAGAGCAAGGTGCAGTTCAACGAGTCCTTAATAAACGAAGAATTAACGACATTAAGGACTTTGTGCTACAAGGTAATTCTTTTGTCAATAGCTTTATTCTCAATTGGACTGACGTTAATAACCAACCCAAAATAAAGAAGGATAGCATCATATTGCCTTTACAGGGACGACGTGTTCAAATGCTTGATGGTCAACATCGTATAGCTGGCATACAAGAAGCAGTAAATATGGATTCTAAATATGGAGATTTAGATGTATTGGTGAGCATGTTTATTGATCTGAAGACCTCTGATGCAGCCAAAATATTTCTTAATATTAACAGTGAACAGAAGCCGGTTCCAAAAAGTCTTATATATGACCTGTTCGGGGAGGCTGTTGAAGACTCTGCACATGTTATAAACCGAATAAAAGATATAATAGATGAGTTGAATACCAATCGCGAGTCGCCATATTTTCAGATGGTTCGTTATCCAAGTCCTACAAAGCAGCCAGGGCTGATAGACTTATCAATCATGGTGAATGCAATGAAGCCTCATTTTGAAAAAGATGGAGCATTCGCGAAATATAAGTTAATGGATATTGAGTTGCAGCAACGCATTATCCTCAATTTCTATTCTGCCATTAGAGATGCTTATACTGTTGCTAAGATATGGGATAAGAAAAGTGAGAATCCATTTATGAAAGCGGCTGGGTTTAGCGGTGCTTTTGATTTCTTAGTAGATCACTTGATTTCTAGATGCCAAACGGATCGAAATTTTACCAAGCAGCATATGTCTGACTTAATGAAATTAGAAGATTCATATTTGATTACTCAGACTGATATTAAATCCTCGGATGGGAAAAGCGGCAGAAAGAAAGTCGCTTCATTCTTCTATGACCTGTTAAGCCAAGACCTACCACAAAATCTTGAGGAATATGAGCTTTAAGCGTAATAATATTCAAGAATTTATTGAAGACAAATGTGGTTGTTCGGATTTAACAAAATGGGGATCGTATCAGCAAAATTTAATACAACTAAATCTTACCAGCGAGGACATTACATTAGTGAATGGTTATCGAACATTAGATGCCATCTCATACTGGCTTAAAGCATTATGTTCGTATTCTCAGGGGTTACATGGTATGTATAAAGGATTCTCGGCGTGGAGTATTGTAAAGTTGTATTACTCAATTTTTTATTGTCTGCGTTGCGAGTTATTGCTTAATTCATATTTATTGGTAAGAAATAGCGCACTATTCAAACTGAATATTAAAACCGATACTCAATTCAGCAAATACAATTCAGGAAAAGCACGCGGAGATCATCAACTTACCATAAAACTATATTCCGATTTAGTCGCAAATGGGACTATATCAGATGTGACATCGTCTAATACGATAGACGATGATTCTCCTTATACTTGGATGCTTAAGCAACGAGAAAGGGTTAATTATCAGATGCAGAATTTTCCAGATTTCTTTGATAGAAAAAAGGGAATAACTCAAATGAGCTAATCACATTTGTTATCAGAGAGATAGCCGTTGTCAATATTGCGGTGATTTTCCTGCTTTTGACCCGATTTTCTCAAAAAGTACACCTTTTGTACCCTTGATTATGGACTGTAGTCAAAGGGTAAATGTTAAGGTCTGTAAACAGCGATTTTCAGATTATTACACCTCGGATTATCTTTGCGCAAAAATTTAATCGTATGGCAAAATTAGAAAATCGCAAGAAGCAGAATCCCAAGCTCCAGCAGTCGGAATTATGCGACGGTCGCGCCAGCCTCTACCTTGAATATTATCTCGGCAGAACTGAAACGCCCGTGCTTGACGAGGACGGCAATCAGGTGTTTTACACCGAGGGAGCGATGGCGGGTAAACCGAAATATCAAATCAAACACTCCCGCAAGAAAGAGAACCTCAACCTATATATATGGCTTCATCCCCGCAACCAGCAGGAACGTTTGCAGAACAAGAATACTCTTGCCCTTGCAGAAAAGATACGTTTTGAACGGGAGCAATCTTTCCTCGAGGACAGAGAGGGCTATCGTCTCCGAAAAGATATGGACGAGGATTTTCTTGAGTTCTGCAACGAGTTCATCAAATCTCCGGCCCTCACCAAATATACTCGCATAACGCTCGGGCACGGACTGCAAAAGTTCAAGAACTTTCTTGCCGATACGCCGAGATATTCTCTCTACAGGAATAATCTTAAGATGACGCAACTGACGCTTGACATGGTGGCAGCTTATGTGGAGTATCTGAAAGAGAACGGAACAGGCGACGGTCCGAAAATCTATTTCCGGATGTTCAAGCGTATGGTTACTGCGGCTGTTGACAAAGACCTCATCAAGAAAAATCCGTGCCGAGGCTTCGTGTTGAAGAACGACAACATGACGTTGCAAAAAGAGATTCTTCTGCCGGAGGAAATACAGCAGCTTGTTGCGACACATTTTGAAGGCGAGAGGCCGGAAATTCACCGTGCGTTCATCTTCGGTTTATACACCGGGGTGCGTTGGTGCGACACAAGCCAGTTGACCTACCGCAACGTGGATTACTCAACCCAGACATTGCGGTTCCAGCAGCAAAAGACAAAAGATCACAGCAGCCGGAGTTGGGTAATCGTTCCGTTGAACGACACCCTTATCCGTCTAATCGGTGAGCCGGATAACGACAACTATGATGAACGGATATTCACAGTTCCGCATTACAACATCTGCAACCTGTATCTGCGTAAATGGGTAAAGGCGGCAGGCATCAGGAAGAAAATCACATGGCATTGCGCGAGACACAGCTTCGCGGTGAACGTCCTCACCAAAGGAGCGAATATTAAAACGGTGTCGAGTCTTCTCGGACACACCTCCATAAAGATGACAGAGCGATATCTCCATGTCGTTGACAGTCTGAAACAGGACGCAATCAACTCCCTCGGTGAAATCAATTATGCACCGATGTAACCGTTATACCGAAGCCGATAAGTCCGATGTGATTTGTCGGCTTTTTTCTTTTCGCTGCCAATCATAATGAAAACAAAAAGGGAAAAATCGGAGTGTGAAATCGGCAACGGGGATTACGACTTTGGAGTAAGACCAACCAATATTCTGCAAGGGTTTTGAGCTGCAAAATCAGTTTCGTGCAGCTCAAAACATACCTTGCAGAATCCCGACGGATTCCGTTCCGACCTACAGAATCAGAAGGCTTCTTAGCACCAAATTACAATCGGCTCCATACAAAAAAGCAACTGTAATCGGGATAGCCGACTGTTTCAATTACTTGGAACATCAATATTGGCAAAATCCAACTTCTTCAATGAGGAAGAATAAGATTTGGCTAAAGATAGTTGATGTATCAATACGCGATACATAACGCTTTCGAGATTGCGATTCGATTAATATACATTGTTACAAGTAGTTACTTGTCGAGGTCTTGATTGCAAAGATGCTGTTAGTACGTATTGACGTATGAACGTACTAACGTATTGATGTATGAACGTATTGACGTATGAACATCTGAACGTATGGATGTACATACGTATGAACAGATGTCTGAATGAACTTATGAGCAGATGGATGTTATGCCTTATGGATGAATGACAGGAGGGATTGCCATTAGAATGTCTAAATGATTTATCAATCATTCAAATGACTGACCGTCTGATTTGCCATCTGAATGATTGTCCATATCTTCCAATTCTTACACTCAAAAACGGTTGGATTACGGCTAATCAATGCGCATCCGACCGAAATTTCGGTCGGATGTGATAAAAACGGTCGGATTATGTCTGTTTTCGGTCGGATGGACTTCTTCTATTTCTTTGGGGAGTTCTTTGGTTTCTTTGGGATTTTATTATTTTTCCATTCTTTAGCAGCTTCCGTTAAGCGGTATTTTTGTTGAGGATGGTTTGGAGTGTCAGGGTAGAGCCGTTCTATCGCTCCGTCTGCCAACGCAGGATTGAGATAGAATTTCCGGAAATGTCTTATGTTCTTTAGACCACACAAGTTTGCAAGTTCCAATGCTGTCATAAATTCATCAGTGCCGTTCTCAATCAAGGTCTGAACTGGTATGGAACTGGTATGGAACTGGTGCAGTACTGGTATGGTAGTGGTATGTTGCTTTGAGGAAACAGGTTGGGTATTCGCGCCTTGTACAGGGAATGCTTTGCGAGGTCGTTTGAAGGTGACGATTACAAAGCCTCCGTCCCAACGCCATGTTGGTTCCTCAACGCCTTGTTCGCGGCAGGCATCCATTATACGTTTTGCTCCGGAACCCCAGCTTTCCAGATAAGTTGACTTATACAGGGCTTCAGCAATCTTTAGATTGTAGGGATATGACTCATGCGGCTCCTTGATGGATTCGGGTGAGATTTGAGGAGGGAATATGCCGGGGTTGGCAATCTCTATGCGGTCATCGTAGATTGCGATACTTCCTGTCAGATTATGCTTCTCCCATTGACGATGGCACAGACTATTGATCAATGCCTCGCGTAAAGCGTGATATGGCACTTCAAGGCGTTCTTCGCGCTGAAGACTGTGGTTTGTAATCTTTCCGCTGAGATTGAGGTGCTTGAAGAAGAAAGCCATACCTGCGTCGAGTAGGTCAAAGAAATTGCCTTCGGCTCGTTGGTTGTCGATAAACTCATTCTTATCCGTACCCAAGAACCGGGCCATCCGAAGCCGGAACTGCGGATATTCATCAATATTGTTGGAGAAAAGCATCACCGCTCCATTGGTCGGATTGCCGTTTTTCAGCAGACTCCATTTCGCCAACGTGTCACCGATCGGCGCACTCATTGCGCTTGCGGGGATTCTACCGCCCTCAACGCCAAGCCGTATGCACCCTCTAATATGCTTCTCATTCAAGTCGGAAAGCATAACACCATCTGCCATCTGCCGCTCCCACGCATACATCTGAGGCTGATGCGCCCGGATTCGTTCATCATACATCTCATGCGGCATTACCTTAGTTGTGCTTTCGACTTTATAATACGGGCACCCGTGGAAGGTATGCGGGCGTTCTCCCCATACCCAGCCATCAAAGTGCATGGCAATCACTTTATTATTCGGGCGGTCAGGCACATCAACATAATGAATCTTCACATCGACAGCGGGTTCTAATCCGGTGATAGCTTTGGCTATCTCTTGCTGTGTTGAGTCCGTAACTTCCTGCCCTAATATTTTAAGCGACTTTGGCGCAATGCCGAAAATCAGCCAACCACCATCGGTGTTCAGAAACGCACATGCCGAGTGCATACCGTCTTTCAGTTCGCCGGTAGTCTTCTTCAGCTCCAGAGTCCGCGACTCGTCCGCTGCAATCAGAGCCTTTATATCGTCAATAGTCATTCTCAATACACTTAATAATGTTTGACAAAATTAGTTCATTAGTTTCCTAAGAAAGAAATCTTCAAAATCTTTGTCATTGAGACTGAATGGCACTTCGAGCTTAAGTGCTTTGCGAAGATAATCATCAATATTTGTTGAGCATCGTTGAATTAATGTTTCGTCTTTCTTTATTAAAGCTCCATGTGCCACTTTTGAACGAGTATCATACCCTAATTTGATGTTCGAGTATATATCAACTCGTTCTTCAGTATTGTTGCCCAATAGGGAGGCCATTCGCTCCGCGACACGATGACTTAATTCTGTTTCTGAATTTGCCACGAGAGCCTCGGCTGCAGAACAATACAGCAAAAGTTTCATGGGTATGCTTGCTTGTCCCCTCGCTAATGCAATATAAACTGAAGCTAATGCTTTTCTAGAAAGACCAGATTTTTTATAATGTTGTATTTGTGTCGCTGTTTTGTAATCGCCTATTTCATTGAAGCCGTTGTCTTTAATGAAAATTTCCATAATCTTTCCTTGTTCCATTAGTAGCGACGTGGGAATGCTAACAGACTCTATAGCTCCTGTGGCCTTACTATTAATAGTTGAAACTGAGGCTTTAAAGGTACATCCGTCAGATATGATTTCGTTGTATGAATATAAAAAACCGTCACGTACATAGATAGAATTATCACATATTTCCCAAAGACTTCCTACATATGCTTGGATTTGTCTAAGGAATGCAAAACAGATAGATGTGCCGACGGCGTCAATCTTAGATTGGTCGTATTCTTTACTAAAATCACCTTCGAGGACATAATAAGAAGGAGCATCTCGAATTTCATCGATAGAGTGAAGCCCTAAAGTGTGAAGAGATAAATTGTTAGAGAGTATCATCTCTAAGGTGTTACTCTCATTAGACAGATATCCAGCTTGAAGTGGAATTTTAATTTCTTCATTCTCTAATTTAAGATAATGAACGGCTGCAATAAATAGATACTTCATCTATAGTGTCGATTATTATAATGTGAGTAGTTAGGATTAAATACTTGCGATAATGAATTGTATTCTATTAAGGATACGATTGGCAACGGTGCGTTGCCCTGATTGTTACAGATCCGTTAGTGTCACATTGTCTGCCGTAATGCGCTCCCACGCATACATCTGAGACTGATGCGCCCGGATGCTCACGTTTTGTCGTTTCTGTAACCGGCTGTCCAAGAATCTTCAATCCTGTCGGCGCAACACCGAAAATCAGCCAACCGCCATCGGTGTTCAGAAACGCACACGCCGAGTGCATACCGTCTTTAAGTTCGCCGGTTGTTTTCTTCAGCTCCAGAGTCCGCGACTCGTCCGCTGCAATCAGAGCTTTTATATCGTCAATCGTCTTTTCCATAATTTAGCCAAAATTACTAAAAATCATCCTCCATCATATCGTAGTCGTCCTGCTCGTCATGGAAATCATCAAACGATTGATTATAACTTCCAGAATTCCAATCATTATGGGAACTATGACGACCGCTGCTATGATAATCACTGTCATAGTCTCTGTGATGCAGACTTGAATGATTCTTGCCGTTATTATTGCGCATGAATATATCCAAATCATCAAGTTCCTCAGAATTGTCGGAATCACCGAGTAAATTATCACCTATAGGTGTGACCGCATCATCAATAGGTGCAATGTCTTCATCGTGATTGTCATTCAGATGTTTTCCATCTCTGTCAATCGAAGCCCCTAAGTCCTCTATGTGCGCGTCATGCTTTGTTGCTGACTTCCTGAACTTGCCAAACAGCCAGCGAAACAAGAAAAACTCACCGATGTAATTCCAAAATGACATTTATTTGAGTTTTGCTTGTTTAAGGATATAGTTGAACGAATAAGCACGATCAACAAGGGTGTGTGGTATTATGACGTATCGCCAAGGTTTGCCTCCATTCTGAGCCGTAAACTCGGAGGCGCGACGACAGAACTCGCGGGCGGCTTCAGCCTTGGCTTGCACGTCGGGGTCGTTGACATCTTTCTCGGCTTTGGTTTCGCACATATAGATAGCGTCTGCAGTTTCCACAATGAAGTCTGGCTCATATTTCTTTGCGCCGCTCGACCAATATATGTTGAACTGATTGGGCACAGGACGAATCCATTTGAGGACTTCATTGTTGGTTTCGAGTATGAACGCAAAATCAAGCTCGGTAGAACTGTCGAAACGATATTTGGTATAATAGGATTTTTTGAAGCCTACATACACAAATTTTACAACGGCAGATTTTTGGGACGGTACAGGCTCGTGAAAATCCAATGAACCCCAGTTGTTGACAATAATGGGTTGTGGCAAGATTTGCGAGAACGGAAGTACCTTGTTGATTTTGAACTCTCCCGGAATAATGCGGTAGTGTTCTTTCATCTGCTTATAAATATTGTCGGCAAGGCTCTGCTTGAAAGCGTGGACACGCTCGTTCAAATCATCATCGGAGATGCCGGGAGCATTACTGCGGATAGCATCGACAGCCTGTCCGACTAGCTTATAAAGCAAGTCGGAAACTTCGTCATAATCCACATCGTCGAAGTCGATAAGCGAAACAATGAGCTGTTCAACGGCAGGTCGTTTGGAGCTGCCGGATTTACCGGCTATAACCTCAAAGTCGGTTGAGTCAGTAAAACCCTGACGGATAATCTCACGGCGTAGCTCGTCGAGATTATATCCGTTTGAAGTATCAAGGTCAAAATCATCAAAGATAGCCTTGACATTCTGTTGCTCAACCACTATGCGCGGTATCTCGATAACATTATTCTTGTAGTCCTCGACTACAATATTGATGACTTCATCAACCTGTGCAATTTGTTCGGCTGCATCTTGTTCGGCGAAAAGGCTATTTTTGACACTCTCCTTGATAGTTGCGATAGCTTTTTCGCGGAGTTTCTGTTTGACCTCTTTCTTTTGGAGGTCGCCAAAAGAACCAACGCCCTCGGCGGCGATGTTGGAAATAGCCGACTCAACGGCTTTGCCAACCTGGGTAACGTACTGCTTTGACTTTTCGTTGATTTCACCCTTGACTTTTTCGATTTGTTTCTGTATCTTCTGCTCGGTAGATGTCGGAGTGTTTTCCACTCTGCCTCCCTGCTCGCGCTCGTCGCGGTCTTCAAGCTCGATAAACGAAACACGTTTGAGAAGCGAATTGCCCTTGTTGGCTTCGTCGATTACTTTCTGGAAATTATCGTGAGCAATAACGGTGAGCGTGTCAACGTCCTTATTGCCGGTGCGCTGACCGCCGTAAGGCAAGCGCAGACCGCGTCCAATAGTCTGCTCAATGAGAACAGCCGCATTGGAGGCTCGGAGCGGAATAATCGTGTATAGATTATTCACGTCCCAGCCCTCTTTGAGCATATTGACATGCACGACAATTTCAATCCCATTGTCGGGCGATTCGAGAGCGACAAACTGACGCTCGATGTCCTCATCCTTTTTTGAGCTACTGTCAATACGCAAGACCTTGCCTTTGTATGCGGAGTGATAAATGCGGTCACTCTGCAATAGTTCCTCGATATACTTGGCGTGGCTAATATCGCGGCAAGCCACAAGGATAAATGGTTTGACTACCGGCAAGCTGTTCTGCTTGGCGTACATCTCGATAGCGAGCTTTGTTCGCTCATGGCAGGTTATACCGTCTTCCAGTTTGATAATTTCTATCTCGTCGGGAGTGAAATTATCCTTGTTGAAATTTCGGGCTTTGGCGATAGCCGGATTTTTGACATACAACCCATCGTCGAGGGCTTCGGCGAGATTGTATTCAAACACAATATTCTTGAACGCACGTCCTTTCTCGTCGAAAGGTGTGGCAGTCATTTCAAAACCGAGAACCGGGCGAAGTTCATTGATAGCACGTTTCGAGGCATCAGCGTGGTATCGGTGTGCCTCGTCCATCAGCACAACGAGATCGGGCAGAGAAGCAAGATAATCAAAGTAGGATTGACCGAGGTATTCCGACAGGCGACGCATACGCGGCAGACCTTTCGAGCCTTCCTTGCTATCCTTGTTAAATTTCGAGATGTTGAAAATATTAATCTCTACATCAGAGAACAGACTACCCGTGCGCTCGTTATAGGTTTCTCCTGTAACGATGCGTGGAGGTGCGGCGACAAATTCGCTTATACCTTTGAATACATATTTAGAATAGGATTCGTCACCGAAGTCTTTTATCAACTTCTCATATAACGTAAGGTTAGGTGCGAGAACGAAGAAGTGCTTGATACGCTTTTTGAGATAGAGATATGCGATGATTGCACCCATCAGTCGAGTTTTTCCGATGCCGGTGGCAATGGAAAAAGCAAGTGAGGGGAAGTCGCGGTCAAAACCTTTGACCGTAGGCACGATAGATTTTACCTTCGCAAGCTCAGCTGCGATGAACATTTCGAGCTGATCCGGGTCTGTCGGTGGCTTTTTCAACGAGAGTTTATCCGTTATTCTTGCCGTCAGTTCAAGTGCTTTCGCCAGCGGTTTGCGCAACGAAAGGCGTTGACGTATGTAGTTAACCTGTGAATCCATAATTATAGTTCTGCTGGCAAATAAAATTGGTCAACATCTTTTAGTTCATAAATTTGGACTTTGTTAATGCTTGTATGCGTAACCGATAGAACGGGGTTGATATTCTGATGTATTCTTTCTGCAAAGGGATCTTGTATATAAATTTTCTTTAATGACCCCATAGTTTCAAAAATAGAACGGTCAATCACTCTATTAAAATAAGGGAAAGTGTAGCCTATAACGACTAAAGTCTCCGCATTACTAATATGCGGATATAATTCTCTGAAATATGGCGATGTTGGACTATTTTCCCAAGCAAAATATAAATGATTGTTGGGATTGAATTGGCTATGCACTTCAGCTATAGAGCCAATAGTGTTCTTGAAATCCTCACCACAGCTCTCACCTAATAGAGAGAATGAGTGAAAATAATCAAAAATTGCAGTTCCATTTAGTTTGAAGATTTTCCCTTCCTCAAACTTGGTATCGTGAGAATCCTTTATACCAAGCTGGTTCCTAACTTCTTTCCAATAGCTTGCACTCGGCTGATTAATGGTATTAAATTCTCGATATGCTATTTCAAATTGACTATCGTAGTTCCAGGTTAAGATGGTAATCTCATTTGGAATTTTTTTCTCTGGATAAGACAGTATGTTTGCGAGAAACGCATCATAACGTTTGTCCGCGGGATATTTCAATTGCTCTAAAATAAAGAAACTACTCAATGTTTTCTTGAGTCTCTCAAATAATAAGGAGTCGTTTTGCAAAAATAGTTTTTTTGCAAAAGTATCAACCGTCATGTGACGAGAAGATTCATCCCGTAACCAGATAAGATCTTTTATTAGTTGTCCGACCTTGCTACCATTACTTTCGTAATTTTCATCTGACTGTTTGAGGTCTTCAATCAAATAAGAAATTTCAGTATTTATTTCGTTTACGACAGGTAAGCCTTCGTCAATAGCATAACGTCCTGATGAGGATTTGGGAGGACGTCCCCCAATACCTCTTAATGTTATTTCATGCCGCTTACCATAGCTGGCACCAGCCCCTAAAAGATATACTACGTTACTCATTGGTTAAATAGATTGGGTTCGTCAACAGATGTATAATCATCAGAATTGACATAATCCTCCGAATCTGCTTCATCCCATTCCTCATTGTCGATGGGGGGTACTGACACGATGTTGAGGGAGTAGTCATCGTGGTCGAACTCGCATGTATCAAGGAGAACTTTGGGGATTTTCTTGATGGTGATATTCGGGAATTTGTTGCGGCACTCAGGTTGGAACTTAGTGCAGCAGATAAGTAGCGATTCATCTTCACCTAACTGGTCGTGAATGGTTTCGAGCATTTCGGCTGTAATCAGTTGGGTTGTGGTGAAGATGAAGTCGTGCTCCGAACTATGGCCTTGTATCCAATACATTTCAGCGTCGGGCGAGTAGGTGAAGCCCTGATGCTTAGCCATTGCAGCGGCAAGCATATCAGCATTGTAATCCTTGTTGATTACAAGGTTGCCGTATTTGTCCTTATTTAGAAGGCTCGGTGCAAGTTCATAGAACTTAAAGCCGCCACCACCTTGCCAATTTACAGCCTTTGAGATGCCCCCTTGCTCGCCCTCTATAACTTTTTTCATGCGGACTGCGCTATGAGTGTAAGCGTGGTCGCCAAGTTCCACTCCTATCCATCTGCGCCCCATCTTATGAGCGACTGCTGACGTAGTTCCAGATCCAAGGAAGCTGTCAAGAACGATGTCCCCGGGGTTAGAACCCAAAATAAGAATACGTTCAATCAACTTTTCTGGTTTAGGAGTATCAAAGATAGACTCGAAGTTTAGAGCTTTAATCTCTTTTTTCGCATCCTGATTATGACCAACTTCTTGATACGGCCAAAAGGTCATAGCTACGATACCATCCTTGACCTCTGTGATGAATCGCTTTATCGCCGGAACATTATTGCCGTCAGGTCCGAACCATATTCTATTATCATCAACGTATTCTTGGAATCGTTCTTTATTAAGTCGCCATGAATATCCCTCGGGGGGATAGCAAACACGCCCCGAAGGAGTAGTAATAGGATAAATGTTTTCTTGCACAGCAGGTCCAACTGATAAATCTCCTGCTTTCCAGATTCCGCGAGGGTCGTTATCAGGATTTTTATATCTGTCGTTTGCCTCTGCACTACGGGGCAGACGATTCAATTCAAACTTGTCTGTACGTTCCTTGGTATAAACAAGTATAGTATCATGGCATCGGGAAAGCGTTTTTTTGAGATTGATAGGCGAATATGACCGTTGCCAAATAACTTCATCAACGAAGTTTCTGCGCCCAAACACTTCGTCGCATAGCACTTTAAGATAATGGCTTTCGTCTGCGTCTATGGAAATCCAAATGGAACCTTCCGGCTTAAGTAACTTATGCAGAAGTGTCAATCGCTCTCGCATAAGTGAGAGCCAAATGGAGTGTTCCAGCCCATCATCGTAATGCGTAAACGCATTACCAGTGTTATATGGAGGGTCGATATAGATACATTTGACTTGATTCTCAAATGTATCAATGAGTGCGCGGAGTGCAAGAAGATTGTCGCCGTGAATGAGCATATTGCCTGGCCACGGTTTCCCATTGGGAAGCGTGCTGGTTTCGATCTCCCCAAAACTATATTCCGGAGTGTCAAGGAGCAGACGCGGTTCTATGGCAAGCGGCTCGTCTTCCTTGCCAATCCATGTAAGTTCCAGTTTATTTATCTTGTTCTGTGTCATTTAAAATCATATTAGCTTTATCAGATTCATATTTAAGAACATTTTTACACCATTCATAAATATAAATCGGGTTGTATGCTTCAATTAAATCTTTTACGATATAGGCTTTCTTTGATTTCAATTTCATTGAATATTTATCAGCAATAAACCATAAACGATGAGAGTCATCTTTAGTTTGTGTACTCTTGGATTTATGTTCATCAACAGCAGCTTGGAATTGAGTTTTGAGCATATCGTCTGTCCCATTGTGAAAGCAAATCTGAGATAAAGCGGAGATATCACCGACGAGGTTACAATAGGTTTCTCTAAGAATTTCAAACTCTTCAATGAATTTTTGCTCTTCCGAATCATTATCACGAATAAATGTTAGTCTAAAATTGTCAGTAGCCCCATTGACGCGGTCACATACTTCTTTAATTTTGGCAATAACAATTTTGTAGTTCTCAGAATTATTTTGGTCGTATGTTTCTTTGAAAACTATATATATTTCATCAAGCCATAGGACATTAAACGCCCTATAAATTTGCTGTATAGAGGTTTTTAAAGTATTAACCCACTGTATTTGTGTTTGATATGCGATGGTGCGAATTTGAAGCTGTCGATTCGCGAAATTCTCTTTATTATTATTATTGATTGTCTTGTAAAGTATTATGAAAGGTACAAACGCCCCAATGAGGGCACCGAGATAAACAGCCCAAAAATTGTGCCAACCGCTCGTTGTGCCGTTCAACTGAATAGCCGTTGGATTAATTGTGCTACCGATAATAATGTTAACCATTATAGGTATAATTACAAACAGAGCAAATATTAAGGCAAAAATGAACAAAATATTGATACAGACTTTATGTCGTTTTCTCATATTATCCTCCAATGAAAAGTTATTAACTTAGTTTGCTCAATCTTTTGAGCGAGCATAGCTTCGACTTTGGCGAGGAGGGTTTCTTTCTTTTCGTCAACATCATCTTGGGCTTGATAAAGATTGAGGCGCTTTTCACTGCGTCGCTTTTCAAGGTCTTTGATAAGACGTTGCAGACGCACTTTTTCATCAAGTCGCGAAGTCTTTTTACTCTCGCTTTTGCGGAGCTTGATTTCAGCGTCAAGGTCGCGCAGTTCTTTTTCAAGACCGGCTTTTACGTCCTCAGACCAGTTGTCGAGTTTTTCCATTTCTTCCTCGAAGAAATTGTTATTGCGCTCGGCGTTTGCTGAGGTAATTCCCGCACGTTGGGCGGTAATTGCATCAGCAAGAACTGTGGCTGTCGATTCGGACAGTTCCGCGGTCAGGGGATCTTCCGAGCCGGGAAGCCGAAGCATATACTCGGCAATATCGGACGGAACGGTTTCTCCCTTGTCGGTGATACAAGCGTGGAGAAGTATATCCTCTTTCTCAAAAGAATCAATGGTAAGTTGCTCGACAGTCAGCCAACCCGACTGACCGACAAGTCGCTTGATAAGAGCAACATTGAGCGGTGAGTTGCTGTAATCGAGGGTTATTTCCGAGATTGGCACAGGAGAGGCTTTAAGCCCCGTGAGCATATATTGAGCGAGAGGGTCGCCGATACGGTAAGGACGTACACCATCGGCTAACTTGGTTGTGCGCCGATGCTCCGAGCTTACCATCCTATATTCACCGGGGAAACGACGGTACCAACTCACAACTCCGTTATCTACAAACGGGTGAACGATGAACGAGTTGTCTTCATCGTTGAAGTCGGCATATTCGGCGAAATAACTGCGAGTAAGTTGCCAAAGTGTCTGCTCGAACTCGTCGAGGTTACCTCGGGTTTCGGCAAGGTCGTTACGGAGTTTCTGTTTAACCGATTCGTCGAAGTTCTCTAAAAGGGTTGTGCGGGCTTTCAACATCTTGTCGGAAATCTGCTCTTGCAGTTCCTCTTGCAGAGCGTCGAAAGCCTCCTTAATCTCTTTGGGCGAGCGGCATAGCTGATAAATCTGTGCTATGCGCTTTTCAAAATCAACGCCATTGCCGATTGCTCCGAGAACTTCATCGGAAGCACCGAATACGCCATTGAAAAGCTGAAACTTCTGGTCGAGCAATTCATAGACGCGGACATCAGCGGCGTTGGCTTTATTGAGGAAGTTGATAACAACGACATCGAAGTTCTGACCGTAGCGGTGGCAACGTCCGATACGTTGCTCTATGCGCTGTGGGTTCCACGGCATATCATAGTTGACTACAAGCGAGCAGAATTGCAGATTGATACCTTCGGCTGCCGCTTCGGTAGCAATCATGACGGTTGCTTCGTCGCGGAAATAATCAACAAGAGCTGCGCGTTTATCGGCTGTTGCCGAGCCTGTAATCTTTGAAGTGCCTTTGTGCTTTTCTTTCCACGCCTTGTAAATGGCAGTGGACTGTTTGTCGGCGTTTGAGCCATTGAAAAGCACAACTTTACCCTTATAGCCTCTCTTTTCGAGCAGGTCGAAAAGGAAGTCTTGGGTGCGGCGTGATTCAGTAAAGATGAGAGCTTTTTTCGGTGCGCCGAGGACTTCAAGTTGAGCGAAGCCCTGATTTAAGCCCTCAAAAAGCTGTTCGGCTTTTGAGTTACGTTTAATCTTGAAAGCGAGGTCGCGGAATTTTTCAAGGTCTTTAATCTCCAGTCTGACGCGCTCAATGTCTTCGGGCGAGAGTATTTCTTCTTCGTCCGGCTCGTCCTCGTCTTCTTCATCGTCGAGCCATTCTTCGGTTTCGCTCTCGTAATCCTCATAGTCATATTTGAAAAAATTTTCATCAGACTGCACAACGCCTTGGCGTTTGAGCTTCGCTTCCAACTTTTCAATGAGGGCACAGAGAGTACCATATATAGCGTGGGTAGAGGAAGCAAGGAGTTTACGGAGTATAAGCGTCATAAGCTGACGCTGACTGTTAGGCAGCGCATATAGGCGCGGGCGTTGCAGATACTCCGAAACAAGATCATATAGCTCCTGTTCCTGTTTTGTCGGAAAAAACTCTTGCAATATGGCGATGCGCTTTGTGTATCGCACATATTCGAGAACTTGGCGGCGCAGTGTCCGCTTGCACAGCGGCGCAAGACGACGACGCAAGTTCTGATAATCGTTATCATCGAGATTACGATTATACTGCATCTTGAAACTTTTAAGATCGCCAAACGCGTAATCGTCGATAATGGTTGTCAGACCGTAAAGTTCAAGTATGGAGTTCTGAAGTGGCGTTGCCGTAAGGAGAATTTTCTTGCGGTCGGCAAGCGCGTTTTTTATTGTGTTGGAGATTTTATTGGTTGGCTTATAGACATTCCGGAGGCGGTGAGCCTCGTCTATAACCACTAAATCCCAGTTAGTCTGTTTGAGATATGGGGCTTTCGTCTTTGCGAACTGATATGAGCAAATGACGATTTCCTCGCAGTTGAACGGATTTAGATTGCCGTCCTCGATGTATCGGTTGAAAGTCTTTGCTTCAAGAATACGAGACGGCAAGAAGAACTTTTCTTGAAGTTCAGTCGCCCACTGCTTGCGCAAGTTAGCCGGGGCGATAATAAGCAGGTGGCGGCGATGTTCAGCCCAAAATTGCGAGAGGATTATTCCTGCTTCAATGGTTTTGCCAAGCCCTACCTCGTCGGCGAGGATTGCGCCTTTTGAGAGCGGCGACTTGAAAGCGAAAAGAGCCGCGTCGATTTGGTGTGGGGTCAAATCGACCTGCGCATCTTGCAAAGATGCCGTGAGCTTACCGAGGCTGTCAGAAGGCAGACTCCTTGTAAGCCAATAGGCAAAATATTTCTGTTGCGCTGCGGTCAGCTCCATATATAAAAAACTCCAACGAAGCTATGCGAGGCCGACCAAAGCCTATAAGCGACTACGTTGGAGCTTCCAATATTTTTGTTTACGGCTTTTGCCGTTATGTCGTTGTAATATTCTTGGTCATTTCGCATATAATGCTTAAATTGCAAAGTTAGCGATTTTTCGCGAGATTAACGGTATGCAATCCTAAAAATCTGCGAATTAATTCAATCGAACTATTGTTTTCGACATCTTCCCCATGCAACGAGTCTCTCATCATGCGGTTCATAAGGCACATCAAGGATACTTGTTTGAGAGGATTTCTAAGACCGTTGATGTAATACAGGCCGGTGAAAAGCAGCAAATCATCGCAGTTAAAAATCTCTAACGGATGACAATTATTTCAAATTCATTTGCTCCGGCTTGCCGCCAGCTTCTCCCAAAGTACACTATTAGTACACTGCGATCTATAGATATTGTTGATAATCAGAAGGATTATGGATGTATATTGAAATTTACCAGATCCCGATATTGATCCATTACTTGTAAAGACCGTTGATGCCATGCACGATTCAAAACTAGAAGAGCTGTTAAACCAAATGACAAATTCATCTGATAATGTCATGTTGTTCGATAAAGATTATAGTATGGTGGCTATTCCATCCTATAAACTCAAATTATTACATCATGAATTAGTTACCCAAAACTGCGATTTGACTACATCTGACATTGAGTTAACACATATAAGAAGTATACTTCAATCGGTAGGACTGTCAAATTCTTTTTGTGATTCCTTGACAAGATGAACACTCTCAATATTTTAGTTAAAGAAAGCCCCAGCGTCAACCTCATTCTGAGCGATTGCCGAGTGTGAGTTCTTCTTCAGGCCATAAGGAGTAACAAGCGTAATGTGAACAGCCTTTTTGGTTTGAGTTGCATCAATGAAGTTACCGCGACGGCGGCGGAGTTTCATCTCTTCGTCTTCCGTTATCGCATACTCTTGTGCGGAGAATTTCATCTCGCATAAATTGATTACTCCGTCATTGCGGTCAATCAACAGGTCTATCTGAGTTTTGTCAATTCCTTTATCCTCATCAGCCTCTGTCCTCCAGCTATAAACATTAGACAAGACTCCAGATATTCCGAGGGCTTCTTTAATTTGTGATATATGCTGAAGGCAAACACGTTCAAAAGCAAGTCCACTCCAAGCGCGATGTAAGGGACTGCCGATATTATTAGTCCAGAAATGCGAATCGTTGTTCTTATTACCCTTTATATATTGGAAATAGAAGAATGTAAAGTTATCAATTAGCTGATATAGCGCATCTTTTGATTGCTTTCCGATACTATTATATTTCCTTATAAAGCCACACCATTCAAGTTCATTAAGCAGTTTCGACAATTCACCTCCAGTGCGCACATTCGCCAACTTTGAAATCTCATCACGACTCAATCCCTTTGTTTTCTTTGCCAATGCCGATACAATACCCATATATGGTTCCGGATTGTTAAACAAAGAGGCATACAATTGTTCGTATTCATGTGACAGACCTTCAACTTCATCTGAGAAGAACAACGCATCAATATTCTGAGCCATACTAAGCTCTTTTTTCATCAAACTCCAATAAAAAGGAACACCTCCCATTATCATATAATTTTCAACTATCTGATAACGGCTCAACCCCAAATTATTCGCTTCTGAATATTGTTCACATTCAGAGAGCAAAAATGGATGAAGCAGGATTTTGTTGGTCAGTCGATTATGAAGACCGCCATGATTATTTATGAGTTTGTTGACAATCCAAGAGGTCGCTGACCCACAAGCAATGAGAAGTATGTCTTTCCTTGCCGAAGCCCAGCTATTCCAAAAATGTTCTAATCCGGATATGAAATTGGACCGGGGTGTGTCCATCCATGGTAGTTCGTCGAAGAAAACAATCTTTTTACCTTCAGGTAATGAGCCGAGCCACTCTTCCAATGCAAAAAAAGCCTCGTACCAATTCTTGAATTGATTATACTTCTTTCCTGAAGCCTTTTTAAGAGATTCCCTAAAGCTTAAGAGTTGATCCTTCATTTTTCCACGAGCTAATCCGGTATGTTGGAATGTAAAGGAGTAATTGAAAGTCTCGCGAATAAGAAATGTCTTTCCTACACGCCGACGTCCATATACTGCCACAAACTTAGAGTATTCAGAGTTTGCGGCATCCAATAGTTCTTTTTGCTCTGGTTTTCTTCCGATTATCATGGCAATACTTCTTATTTTCAAGTGCAAAGTTAATAAAAATAATTGACAAAATCTCATTATAATCCGCCAAAAGTGGGTCAAAAGCCATAGATTTGGCGGATTATAAGCATATTTTAGAGGGTAAATGGTCCTCAGAAGGGAAAAGAAGGTACCTAAAACGCAATAACGGGAACCATGCCCGAAATAATTTGGAAAGTCTGGTGAGACGGTGTTATCTTTGCCGGCGATTGTGAGGCGACCATCGCTATACCGGTTGTATATACCGAGATACATGTACAACCTTGTGCTATATCCGGCGGAAAAAATTTGGCGAGATTGAAAATTACACTTTATCTTTGCCGCTGAAAAGAAAGTCCGGAGCCAGCGGGGTGTAATGACCGCTCATGAACTACTTTTGGCTATGGATGATATTTTTCGCTGAATCGTGAACTATTTTGAACAAA
>Ga0183011_10528_pt1 | contig 19660 bp, 16 predicted proteins | sample NAcewD2O_March_FD_122322 | JGI IMG/M metagenome (GOLD analysis project Ga0183011, IMG submission 122322) | Mouse cecal microbial communities from Vienna, Austria - N-Acetylneuraminic amended D2O_March | ecosystem: Host-associated > Mammals > Digestive system > Large intestine > Cecum | place... | reverse complement strand
GATTTATAGTTCTTGTAATCAAGGTCTGGTTTTAAAATATCAGTTTTAGGGTAAGGCAAACCATACTTTTCGCAGACATTGTAGAACTTCTCTTTATCCGTTAATGTTGCTACTTCATCATAATCAGCATACGGGCAGAACATGTGCTGCGAAAGTTCTTTACGATTTTTCGCAACTAATTCAGTATAGTCATCTCCACAACTAATTAAAACGGTCTTCTTGCCTTGCTTAGCAAACTCATCTGCCGCTTCAATTAATACCTTCGTAAACACTTCTGGTGATTGTAATTGTTCATTATAGTGCAACTCGACAATTTTTGAATAACGGGTTGGTGCCAATGGTTGGCGCGCATATAATTGCGACTTAATCCCATATTTTTCATACATCGATCGTGCCATTCCGTAAGCGTTGAAATCACTACCTAGAATCAATGGAACAAAAGGTTGTTCACTCATTAGATCCCCACTCCTCTTTATCTTTCTAATTCATTAATATAATCACGTGCAATCTTCACATCCGTTGGGTAAGGGACATCTTCACCATTAATCTTCTGGTAAGGATCTTCACCCTTCCCTGCAAGGACTACAATATCATCATTTCCACTACCGTCAATTGCCTTTTTGATCGCCGTTTCGCGGTCCATTTCAAATTGAATATTTTTAACCTTATCATGATCAATATAAGAATCTATTTCCCGGGCAATAGTCATCGGATCTTCAAACCCTGGATCATCAGTCGTTAAAATTACCTCATCTGGTTGTTCTTCAGTTAAAGCTTTTCCAAACCCTGGACGGCGCGAAATGCCTTTATCACCGGTTGCCCCTAAGACAACTGTTACTTTACCAGCATTAGTTTGTCGTTTTAAGAATGCCAAGAGTCGCTTCAAGCTAGCGTAATTATGGGCATAATCAACATAAATTGTTCCATGAGTATTACTGTTAATCATTTCCATTCGACCACGGATGTGAACATGATTCAATGTTTCTACGGCATCGTTAGCACTCGCCCCAGCTAATCCACTGGCAATGATTGCAGCCACCGCATTTCCTTCATTATAATCTCCAGGGACACTCGTTTTATAACGACCACCTAAGTTCAACTGCTTTGCTTTCTCAGTTAAGGCGGTCAACTCAAATTCACTTTCATGAAGGTCTTCTAAATCATTTCGATATTCAAAATCTATTTGGGCATTATCAGGTAATTCGATGTTTGCTCCCCGCCGTGCAAATAAGAAAATGTCTTCTGGCTGTGTAGTTGCCTTAGCAGTGTAATAAACATCGGTAAACTTTTCAGTTTCTGCGTTGATTAAGCATTTAGCAGAATTTACTAATAATTGTTCCTTGCAGTGAAGATAATCAGCAAAAGTTGGGTGCTCATTTCGTCCGATATGGTCTGGCGAGATGTTTAAGAAAATTCCAACATCATACTTCAAACCATAAATCCGGTTTTTCTTGTATGCTTGCGATGATACTTCCATTACTAAGTGCGTCATCCCATTATTAACAGCAATACGCATATCATGGAAAAGGTCTAAGGATTCGGGAGTAGTCAAATCAGATTTAAACTTATCTTCCGGCTTATTGCCTAAAATCCGATCAAGCGTTGAAAAAAGGGCAATATGATTAGCAGTACTTTGGGCTAGAATATGGTCAGCAAAATAAGCCGTTGTTGTTTTGCCTTTTGTTCCTGTAATCGCAATAATGAACAAATCATTTTGTGGATAGCCATAAAATGCTGCCCCCAGTAAAGACATTGCTTTTTGTTCGTCGTTTACGATAATAGCTGGCAATCCTTCGCCCTCTGGATATTCTTTTTCAGCCACATACGCAATCGCACCTTTTTCTTTAGCGGATGCTAGGTATTTAGGCAAAAAATTTCCTTTACAAAAGAATAAAGTTCCTGATTTTACCTTCCGTGAATCATAGGACACGCTAGTTGCGGTAAAATCAGTCAAATTACTAACATGATCCAATAAATGGTGCTCGCGCAATAATGCTAAAGCAGGTGTAATATGCAATTCCATCTTGCAAATGACTCTCCTTCAATCTAATCTGCCCTATATTATTTCATTTTTTATCATAAAAATAAATAAGGGTTATCAATTAACAAAAAAGGAGACTTAGAAGAGTCCTACCCTTCGCCCGCCTCCTTTAATATTTTTCTATGCTTCTGTTGTAGCCGTTTTTTGTGCGCGGTCAATTCCCGATTCATCAGGTTTGAAGTTATCAATGAAATATAACTTATACCACGTTAAGAAGGTGTAGATTGTCCAAATCTTACGACGACCATCCACCTTGCCTTCGAAGTTATCATCGGCAAGTTTTAGAAGCTTTTCTTGATCAAAGAACTCTTTTACGAAGTCTTGTTCAAATAATTCACGTACTTCTTGGTAATACTTCTTTTCTCGAAGCCATGCACGGACTGGAGTTGGGAAGCCCATCTTAGGCCGCGTAGCCCATTCTTCCGGTAAATGCCGATTAGCAGCCATCCGGAATGCCCACTTTGTATCCTTATAGTTAAAGAGGTACTTAGTTGGTGTCGTTTCAGCTACTTTCATTACCTCTTTATCAAGAAGTGGTACCCGGATTTCAACAGAGTTAGCCATACTCATCTTATCTGCCTTTAAGCAAATATCGCCAGGCATGAAACGGTGCAAGTCAATATATTGCTTCTTTGCGACTTCATCGATATCTTTATCTTCCATCTTATCAAAAAGTGGATTAAGAATGTCGGCAATACTTGGTCCGCAATCAAATTCTGGTTGCAAGTAGTCAGCAGCTTCTTCAGGACTAAAGATGTATGCTTGGCCAATAAAAGTATCCCGTGCTGGCGCTAAGTTGCGGTACATATGCTCTTGGCCGTGGAAGTGTTTTCCATCCAACCACTTAGCAAACTTATACCGACGTTCACGAGGCATCTTCTTTAATTGGTCTGTTACCCACCGGATAAACTTAACTTTCGTATTAAAACCATAATCAATGTATCCCGCAAACAATTCATCGGCACCTTCACCAGAAAGAAGGGCCTTGTAGCCGTTATCCTTTGCCAACTTGTTCAAGAAATATAAAGGAACAACAGATGGGTTAGAATCGGGTTCGTCTAAGTAGTATTGAATCATTGGGAATGCATGGAAAGCTTCTTCATTAGTCAACTTTTCATCAGTATTCTTCAAGCCCATCTTAGCTGCTAATTCACGTGCTTGTTTGGTCTCATCGTAAGTACTATCAAATCCGATTGAAAACGTATTATCTGGACGCATCAGGGCCGTTACTAAACTTGAATCAACCCCTGCAGAAAGGAATGAACCAACCTTAATTCCTTTATCTGCAAAGGTATGTGCCTTAACAGAATTCTTAACAACATCATCAATCTTGTTAACAGCTTCATCAAACGTCTCGTCTTCTGGTTCAAAGTTTTCGTCCCAGTACTGAGTCATCTCAAACTGACCGTCTTTATAAGTAAAGTAATGACCTTCTGGAAGCCGGTAAACACCTTTAAAGAAAGTTTCTTGAGTAACTGGGTATTGGAATGTCATGTATGGTTTAAGCGCTTCTTTATTAAGTTCCTTCTTAAAGTTAGGGTGATCAAGAAATGCCTTAATTTCAGACCCAACAAAGAAAGTACCGTTCATCTTAGCGTAATACAATGGTTTGATTCCAAAATGATCACGGGCACCGAACATTTCTTTCGTCTTAAAATCCCAGATAACAAAGCCGAACATTCCGCGCAGCTTGTTAACAACATCCTTCCCCCATTCTTCATATCCGTGCAAGATTACTTCAGTATCGGCATGTGTCTTAAATGTGTGACCTTTACTGATTAATTCTTCACGTAATTCTTCAAAATTGTAAATTTCACCGTTGAATTCAATGGCTTTTGAGCTATCTTCATTAAAGATTGGTTGATTACCAGACTTAACATCAATAAAACTCAAGCGCCGGAAGCCAAGTGCTACATTATCATCCACATATTGACCTTCCGCATCAGGTCCCCGGTGAATAATCCGGTCCTTCATTTTTTTGATTAATTGGTCTTTAATTTGTGGTTTTTCATTATCAACAAATGCAACAATCCCACACATTATAAATTTCCTCTTCTTTCTCTTAAATTCACGGATCACAAAATAGTTATTTAAAATTCGTTATTAAAACTCGAACTTAAATTATACCATATAATGCCAAACTTAAGTATATTATCGCTTTGCTTTAAGAAAACCATAATAAAATCTGGAGAGCGGAGGCATTACCCTATTTCTCCAGATTTTATTTCCCGAGAAATTTTATTTACGATCCTTCTTGGAAAATTTTCCCTGTCGGACGTAAACACTCAGGATTGCAATATCAGCGGGGTTAACTCCACTAATTCGCGAGGCTTGGGCTAAAGTTTCTGGACGAATCTTTTCAAGCTTTTGGCGTCCTTCAGTTGCTAGACCATCAATATCACCATAATCGATATCATCCGGAATCCGTTTAGCTTCCATCCGCTTCATCCGTTCAACCTTAACTTCCTCTTTCTTGATGTAACCAGCATATTTTAATTGAATTTCAACCTGCTCAATCACATGACGATCAAGTTCCTGCTCTGGTGCCGGAATGAATTCGGCCAACGTTTGGTAATCGAAGTACGGTCGCTTCAAGAGGTCAGCTGCCGCAATTCCATCTTTTAAGCGGTTATCCCCGTGAGCTTCAATAAATTCATTAACCTTATCGTCGCTTGGCTTGAGCTTAATTTCTTCTAATCGTTTAATTTCAGCTGCAACTTGACGCCTCTTCTCTTCCATTTTAGCAAGCCGCTCATCACTAACTAAACCAACATGATGGCCCATTTCCATTAACCGGAAATCAGCGTTATCATGCCGTAAAATTAACCGATATTCTGCCCGACTTGTAAGTAAACGGTAAGGTTCTTTCGTTCCCTTCGTTACTAAGTCGTCGATCATCACGCCGATATATGCGTCCGAGCGCTTGAGGACAAATGGTTCCTTGCCTTGTGCTCGTAATCCTGCATTAATTCCTGCAATTAATCCTTGACCCGCTGCTTCTTCATAACCTGAAGAACCGTTTGTTTGGCCTGCAGTATAAAGATTCTTAATGATCTTGGTTTCAAGGGTTGGGTGAAGTTGGTACGGCGCAACTACATCGTATTCAATTGCATATCCAGGACGCATCATTTCTGCATTTTCTAATCCCTTGATTGAGTGCACAATCTTTTGTTGGATTTCTTCTGGCATTGATGTCGAAATTCCGTCAAGGTAATATTCATCCGTATCCTGGCCTTCTGGTTCAAGGAAAACTTGGTGCCGTGGCTTATCAGCAAAACGAACAATCTTATCTTCAATTGAAGGACAGTAGCGTGGCCCAACACCCTTGATAACACCAGAGAACATTGGGGCCCGGCTAAGATTTTCCCGAATAATGGCATGCGTCCCTTCATTTGTATACGTTAACCAACAAGATAATTGTTCGCTAATTGGAATATAGGCACTATCAGGAGTATCAAAACTAAAGTGATGCGGTTCCTCATCCCCTGGTTGTTCTTCCGTTACACTATAGTCGATAGTCTTTCCATTAACCCGTGGTGGTGTTCCCGTCTTAAAACGCTCAAGATCAAAGCCAAGTTCTTCAAGGTTTTCCGAAAGTTTTACCGCAGACTTAGAGTTATTTGGACCAGATTCATACTGTAATTCACCAATAATGATCTTTCCGCGCGCTGCAGTTCCAACAGTTAGTACAACCGTCTTAGCGTGGTAACGAGCTCCTGTATTAGTAATAACACCTTTGCAGACACCATCTTCAACAATTAACTGGTCAACAGTTGCTTGACGGAGAGTAAGATTAGGTTCTTCCTCAATTGTCTGTTTCATTGCACGGTGATAAGCATGTTTATCTGCTTGAGCTCGTAATGCACGGACAGCGGGACCCTTACCGGTATTTAACATCCGCATTTGGACATAGGTCTTATCAATGTTATGACCCATTTCACCACCAAGAGCATCAATTTCGCGGACCACGATTCCTTTTGCCGGACCACCAACAGAGGGGTTACATGGCATAAAAGCAACCATTTCTAGATTAATTGTTACCAATAAGGTTTTATTCCCCATCCGGGCTGCGGCAAGGGCGGCCTCGCTTCCGGCATGACCCGCGCCGACAACAATTACATCGTATGATCCCGCTTCGTATTGAACGGCATCAGATGTTTGCAATGCTTCTGAACTCTTCATTCTTTTATTCCCTACTTTCCTAAACAGAATTGACTAAATAACTGGTCAAGCAACTCATCTTGGTAACTATCCCCAGTAATTTCACCTAATAATTCCCAACACCGGGTCATATCAATTTGAACCAGGTCTACCGGCATTCCATCATTAATTCCTTTTAAGACATCGCTTAAAGCATCATTAGCTTGGTGGAGTAAGCCAATATGCCGAGCATTTGTAACCATTACATTATTCTGATTGCTTTCAATCCCCTCGTTGAAGAACATGTGACCAATCTGTTCACCAAGTTGATCCATCCCTTCATGATTAACGATTGAAGTTTCAATAACAGCACTCTTGCCAGCCAGTGATTTCAATTCCTCTAAATCAATCTTGCGTGGAAGATCCGTCTTATTTAAGATGATGATCCGCTGCTTATCCTTGGTTGCTTCCAGTAATTGGCGATCCTCGTCAGTCAATTCATTTGAACTATCAATCAAGAGAAGTACTAAGTCAGCGGCCCCCAAGGCTTTGCGACTCCGCTCTACCCCGATCTTTTCAACTTGGTCATTTGTATCGCGGATTCCTGCTGTGTCAATTAACTTCAATGGCACCCCGTTGACATTGACGTATTCTTCAATTACGTCCCGGGTTGTCCCAGCAACGTTTGTAACGATCGCCTTGTCTTCGTGAAGCAAGGAATTCAATAAGCTTGATTTACCAACATTTGGCTGCCCGATGATAGCCGTTGCTAAACCATCTCGCAAAACCTTTCCCTGTTTAGCTGTTTTAAGAAGGCCTTGGATTCGTTGTTGAATGTCTTCTGCTTTTTCTTTTAAGAGCTTCGTAGTCATTTCTTCAACAGCATCATATTCTGGATAGTCGATATTAACCTCTACCTGCGCTAATACATCCAAAATATCCTGGCGCAAATTACGAATTAACCGCGACAAATCACCATCAAGCTGGTTTAATGCAACCTTCATCGATTTATCTGTCTTTGCGCGAATTAAATCCATTACCGCTTCTGATTGGGATAAATCGAGACGACCATTTAAAAAGGCCCGTTTAGTAAATTCACCTGGTTCTGCCATCCGGGCGCCAAAGCTCAGTACCAATTGCAGAATACGGTTGGTTGCTAACAATCCCCCGTGACAGTTGATTTCAATTACGTCTTCACGTGTATAAGTGTGGGGAGCGCGCATTACTGAAACCATCACTTCATCGACTTCTTGATCCGTATCAGGGTCGACAATATGACCATAGTTAATGGTATGAGTTGCTACTTTGGCGAGATCTTTTCCTTTGTAGATCCGTTGAGCAACTTTCACCGCATCATCCCCACTAATTCGGATAATGGAAATTCCACCTTCACCAACCGGCGTCGAAATTGCTGCAATCGTATCATTCTCGCTATTTGCCATCGCTACTTTACTCCTTTCTAACAAAAAAAGTGCCAGTCCATGCATAGTAATAAAAATATCACTAACATGGTCAAAGCACTTTCACTACTTTAACGAATATTAAATTTATAACCGCTCATATTCTAAGATCATTACCAGAAATTGTCAACAAATAAGTTAGTCTTGGGGAGCAATCACGATACTTCGGTAAGGTTCCCGACCGTGGGAGTATGTTTTTACGTGGTGATTATTCTCAAGTTCATGGTGAATTTGTTTTCGTTCACGAGCTGGCATTGGGTCCATAAAAACAGCTTTTCCGCTTGCAACTACTTCCATCGCTGCCTTTTGCGCTAGATTGTGAACTGCTTCTTGACGCCGTTCACGATAATTGGAAGTATCAAGTTCAACATTTACTTTTGCCGCTCCATGGTAATCCATGAATATATTACTAAGTTGTTCCATCGCGTTGATCCGGCGACCGTGCTTACCGATCACCCGTCCATTTTCCTCAGTTTGAAGATCAATTTTGAGGTCATGAGCTTCTAAATTAATAATCCGTGGCTCAACAGCAATACCCAATTCCTTAAATACTGTTGTTAGATACTCAACTAATTCTTTACTAGTTGCTTGAACCTTTTTAAGATTGGCCTGTTGCCGCCGCTTGATTTCAGCAGGATCGAGCTCATCTTCAGCGGAATTTAAGCTTGCAGGATTTTGTTCTGGCTCTTTTGCTAGCTGCTCGTCTTTTTCTTCCAGTGAGGGCATCGCAATTTCTTTATCTTTTATTACTGCATCCACTTGCGCTTGGCGTCGTCCAATTCCTAGAAAACCGTGCCGTGGCTGTTGAAGAACCGTAAATTCAATTGTCTGATTAACGGTTGGCTTCAATTGCACATGTGCCTTTTTTTTTGCTTCTTCAATTGTTGTTCCAGTAAAAACTACCATTGATTATATTCCTTCTTTGAAAGTTAATAAACAGATTTATTTTAAAGAAAAAATATTAACCATGCAATAGCGGTCTTTCTAGTTAACCAAAACTAGCATTATTCTTCTTTAATTTTAAAGTCCTTATCTTTTAAGAAAACCAAACTAGCATATAAGCTAACACCATGCCCATATTCTTTTTGATCAGTTAGTAAGCCAACTAGAACTCTATCAATAAAGATATAATTATCAAATACAGTTACCATACGCTTAAAGTTTGGCTGATAAGCAAGTAAACAGCTTTGAAAATTTGGTAAATACATTTTTACCGTTCCTAATGAAATAACGGACTCTAAATTATAGTCTAATGCCTTAAAAGTAATAAGGTTAGTCTCGGAATCCGGCTTAGAATAATCATCCATATCAATCATATATTTACGATAAAAACTATACATAGATTTATTTTCTTGCTTTTTTGGCAAGATATCAAAAAAGTCCTCAAGTCTCATTATCTTTCCTCCCTTTGTCCTAAAAACTAGTACTTACGGTTTAATAATGGGCCAAAAAGAAATATAAGAATCATATAAGGCCAATTTTGGGGATCGAGCATAGACAAAATTATGATAGGCGTAACAACTATACAAAGAGCTATAATGACAACCTTTTTAGTAATTTTCCACGATTTTGGCTCATCACGTTTTTGTACATAGCGTTTTCTGTTTTGCCGTTCATTCATTTTTAATCACTCCTTTACATTGTAAGAAGAAATGAGCAAAACAAATTAGTTTTAAATAATCTAGAAAGTTAATATTTTCAACAAGCTATTAATATCATTTTCGATTGGGAGCAGCGTAAGTTAAAAGAAGTTAAAGATGTGAGAGATGGGACACATAATTCACCAAAATATCAAAGAGAAGGGTATCCGTTAGTTACTTCAAAAAATTTAGTTACAAATGGAATAGATTTATCTGAGGTTTCATTCATTAGTAAGTATGATTATCAAGAAATCAATAAACGATCAAAGGTTGAGACCGGTGATATTCTTTTTGGAATGATAGGAACTATAGGTAATCCTGTAATGGTAAAAAAAGGTGGCTTTGCTATAAAAAATGTTGCATTGATAAAACACGGAGGCGAGGTATCAAATGGTTTCCTCCTATATTTATTAAAGTCATCAACTTTCTTGCAATATATTAGGAAGGAAAATGCTGGCGGAACACAAAAATTTTTGGGACTTTCTGTTATTAGGAGTTTTAAATTTAAAGTTCCTGATAAAGTTGAACAAGGAAAAATTGCGAGCATTTTCAACATCCTCAATCGTCTCATCACTCTCCAGCATCAAAGACTCTCAAAATTAAATGAAATTAAAAAATCACTCTTACAACAAATGTTTATTTAGGAGGAAAAATTTATGTTAAACAACGAAGCAATAAAAGTATTTAACGAATACACAGACAACACAGAACTTAGTGACTATTTTGATAAATTTTTAACCCAATTAAATAGTTCTCAAGTATTTACAGTACAGTATTCTGATCTTAATGATGCAAATACTTCAAAGATTAACTGGTGGAATAATCTCTTCTATCTTTCAAACAGCCAAACTAACTTCAAGAATTATAATGCTGGCAAACAAAAACAAATGAGTAAAATAATTGCTAGCATTCTTGATGATCTTAACGAATTAAATTAATTGGAGACGCTTATGCAACAAGAACTACAAATGGAAGCCAAGCTCATCCAACAATTAACTCGTGATGAATCTCAGTGGACATTACGTGAAGATCTTAAGAATGAGGATGACCTTTGGGATAATTTCTTTAAAATATTACAGAATAATAACCGCAGCAAGCTTAATGATATCCCATTAACAGAAAACGAAAAGGCAAGTATTAAGGCAAAAATTAATCACTCTACCTTTTTCAAGGCAGCACAAGATTTTACTGGAGCAAATGGGCAATATCGTGTAGAATTTCAACGCGATGATACCACCTTAGAACCGGTAAGCTTATTGGTCATTAATCATACTAATATTGCTGGAGGTACTTCAGTTTATGAGGTTGTTCATCAAATTCAATTAGGTCGGCGTCAAGAGTTAGATAATGACCGTCGTGGAGATGTCACGTTACTTATTAACGGACTTCCTGTAATCCACATTGAACTTAAGACACCCAAACGCTCTTTCTTACAAGCATTCAACCAAATTCAAAAATACATCACTGAACAAAAATTTAATGGGATCTATTCCAACATTCAGATGTTTGTCGTTACCAATGGAACAGATACTAAATATGTCGCTGCTGATCAGCATCTTCGAGAAAAATTCTTGAGTGGTTGGGTTGATAAGGATAATAATCCAGTACGAAATTATCTTGACTTTGCAAAAGATGTTTTATCTATCCCCACAGCTCATCGTATGGTAGCTGATTACTCGGTACTGGATAGTAAGCAAAAGCATATTATCTTACTCCGTCCTTATCAAATTCACGCAATTGAAGCTATTTTTGAAGCTTCAGGAAAACAACAGTCTGGTTTTATTTGGCATACAACTGGTTCAGGAAAAACTTTAACTTCTTATCGGGTCGCGCATAACCTTTTAAGTATTCCTTCACTTGAAAAAGTGATTTTCCTTATCGATCGAAAAGACTTAGATAATCAAACTACCCAAGCTTTCCAGGCTTATGCCAATAACGATTCGATTGATGTAGATGAGACTGAAAGTACCATCAATCTTGCTAAGAAGTTAACCAGTAGCGATAGAATTGTTTTAGTGACTACTCGCCAAAAATTACAACATCTTTTTAAGTGGCAAGCTGATGAGCGCAATGAAGCAATGTTTAAGCGATTAAAAAATCTTAAATTAGCTTTTATTGTCGATGAATGTCATCGGACTATTTCACCTATGAGCAAGATGAGTATAGATAAATTTTTTAACATTCAACCTCTTTGGTATGGATTTACGGGAACACCAATCTTTCCACAAAATAGTCGTGATGAGAATGGTAAGGCTGCTCGTACAACTGAACAACTTTATGGTCCATGCTTGCATAGCTACACTATCAAAGATGCAATTCGGGACAAAGCCGTACTTGGATTTCACATTAACGATATGCAGAATGTTTATCAAGATGATAATACAGATGAAGCGCAACTAAAGAAACAGTATATTTCTGACCAGCATATGAATGCTGTTGCAGATAGTATTCTCAAATTATCTTACCGAAATTTAGGAATGCAAAATATTAATAACCGTGGATATACCTATTCTGCTATCCTTACGACTAGTCCAAGAGAGATGCGTCCAATTGATCAGGCTAAACGATATTACGAATTGTTTAGAGATATAAAAAGCGGAAATTCGTCAATTAAAGTGCCAAAACGTATTAAAGAAGTTCTTCCAGACTTTCCTAAAGTAGCTATCACTTTTTCGGTAACTGAAAATGAAGATGACTCGGTTAATGACCAAGATTTTATGAAAGACGCTATTAATGACTATAACCATGAATATGGGACTAGCTTTAGTTTGGATGAAGTAGGGGCATATAATAAAAATATCAATGACCGGTTAGCACGGAAAAATGATGCTTATAAGCCCCAGAGTGAACGCCTTGATTTAGTAATCGTTGTCGATCGATTGTTGACAGGATTTGACTCACAGTATCTCTCAACACTATTTGTTGATCGTCCACCAATGAATCCGCAAAATATTATTCAAGCATTCTCAAGAACTAACCGAATTTTTGATCAAGATAAAAAATTCGGAAACATTGTAACTTTCCAGTATCCCCAAAAGTTTAGTGAGGCTATTGATGATGCTCTTCAACTCTATTCTCAAGGAGGGATCGGGGACGTTCTTGCCCCAACCTGGAAAGAATCAAAAGAAAAGTTTGACCAATCATTCAACGAAATTAATAATTATCTTGAACCTGATGCTGAACAATCAATTCTAGATGCTCCAGAAGAAGAGCAAAAGAATTTCATTAAACAATACCAAGAATTTGATAAAGCCTTTGCTGCTATTCAGACTTATGATGAGTTTGATGATGTTGATCCAGCAGAAACCTATGGATTAACACAAGAAAAGCTTGATTCAATGCAAGGGGTATACGAAACATTAGTCGATCAATTCAAGAAAGAAAAAGATGATGATAACGATGATGAATTCTTGGATATTGATTATGAGCTGGAATCGGTAATTGATAAATCAGTTAACTATCAATATATTCTCGGCTTAATTCAGTCATATGTTCCTGATGAGGGTGAGTTATTGTCAAGCGGTAATGATCGAGAAACTAATGAAATTGAGGAATATATTAATGATTTAAGTAAGACTAATAAGCCTTTAGCAGGCATTGTTAGCCAGTTATGGCAAAAAATTAAAGCACATCCTGAAAATTATGCTGGACAACAAGTTGATCAATTACTCAACCAAATGATTGATCAAGCCTATCAACAACGGCTAATTGAATTTGCCGATAAGTATAATGTTAGCCTTGATGATCTACGGTTTGTTATTAAAAACTACGATATACACGCGTCAAAACAGGCGGGTGTAAATCAACTACTAAGTAGAGATGCCTTTAAGAAATTCAAGGAAGTAAACGTAGATACTGACTTGAAACGAATGATTGACTGGAAAAAACAGGTTAGGTCTCAACTTGCAGATTTATATATCAACCAAATAACTCCATTAATTGAGCAATAATAAAGAAATCTCCTACAATTTTTGGTTATAAAATAAATGACTAAAAATTAGTAGGAGGTTTTTTTAATGTCACATAAACGATATAGTACTAAGCTATTTCATAAATATTACAAGGAGTGGATCACCTTATATAAAGAAAATGCGGTTAGAAAGGTTACTCTAGATAAATACTATTTAACACATAAAAAATTAATTGAGTTAGCTCCCAATCTTCACCTAAATGAGCTTGACAGGCGTAATTATCAAAAACTAATTAATGAATATGCAGCTAAACATGAAAAGCAAACGACTATGGATTTTCATCATCATTTGAAGGCTGCTATTCTTGATGCTGTTGATGATGGCCTATTAGAGAATGATCCAACTAGGCGAATTATAATTAAAGGACGAACGCCCAAAGTAAAGAAAAAGAAATTTCTGAATATGTATGAACTTCAATGTTTATTAAGGAATTTAGATCTAGGTTCTGAAATTAATTGGGATTGGTTTATTTTATTAGTAGCTAAAACCGGACTGCGCTTTGCAGAGGCTCTAGCGTTAACGCCAAATGATTTTGACTTTGAGAAGCAAGTAATTGTAATTAATAAGTCATGGAATTATAAAACACCCCATGGCTCATTTCAGAAAACTAAAAATCTTTCATCGAATAGAAAGGTAATGGTTGATTGGAAATTAATGGATCAATTTCGGGTATTAATTAACAAAGAAAAACAGAATTCTCAAGCTCCAATCTTTATCATTGAAGGTAAAAGGGTCTTTAATTCGTCGATCAACAAAGTATTAGAGAAGCATTGTATTGACTGTAATATCCCTATTATTTCTATTCACGGTCTTCGCCATACACACGCCTCTCTCTTATTATACGAAGGCGTTTCAATTGCTAGTGTTGCTAAGCGATTAGGACACGCAAATACGACAACTACTCAAGAAACTTACTTGCATATTATCAAAGAATTAGAGAATAAGGATAATGATAAGGTTCTACATACACTCTCACAACTGAGTTAATAAAAATGCCGCTTATGTTAAATAACGAAAGAGTTTTCATTTGCTAACATAAGCGGTATTATAGTTCTAAAAGAATTGTATTTTCGTTGCTGGAGAGTAAGAAGGGAATCTAATTTCACAAATATTTCTCCAATTTTTTGTTGTTCACGTTTTGTTGGATAGTTTTCGTTAAATTGTTCTACATCTTTTTTTGATAAATTTGTCTGACCCACTCCATCGTCAAATTTTAAAAAGTAAGGATTTCTGTTCATCAAAATAAATAAAAAGTAACTATTCATATTAGGATGAGGTGTAATTCCAGCGACTCTTTGATTTAGAGTGTATTTTTGGCTTCTTTTCACCAGAAAGGTTCTTGCTAAAGCTTTACCATTTGGCACATCAGATAATACAAAAGCAATCTCATTTTTCATTAATGGTTCAATTAATTTATCAGAATATTTCTTTGCTTCACCACTAGTCGATACAAATTTTGAGTTAACAACTATATAGTTACCGTGTATATAGATATGTTGCTCATGCGCCTTTCCATTTCGATAATCAGCAACCTCATATAACTTACGCTGCTCCCATTCAGCATGAAAACCTTCAAAACGTAAAATAGGAAATTTGCTTTTATCAGCAAACATTTTTTGTAATAATCCCTTTTTTATCTCTTTAAGAAGCTCCAATTTTCGTTGCTGGAGAGTGATAAGTTTGTCTACTTGAGCAATCAAATTACTGACCTTACCTTGATCCTCTAATGTGGGTAATTTAATTAGCAACTTTTTAATGATTTTAGCTGACAAATTTCCTTGCCCGCCTTGAAGATAAGTAGAGGTAATATGGTTCTTGTGTTTAACAAACCAGGATTTAACAAAATAGGTATTGCCTTTATTTACTTTAATTGCCATAATAGCCTGATTAATTGCGCCATCAATCTGTGCAATACCTGTTTCCCCACTAGTTGCACCATATAATGCAAATAGCAATGTACCCTTGCTAACGAGTTTTGCTGATGAATTAATTAATCCAGCTTGAGTTAAAAACAATTGTGTAGAATCACTATTTATTTCTGCCGATCGAATAAATGGTATGTTTCCGCCATAAAATTCCTTGTGGCCAGCACTAGGAGTTCCGCCAGAAAATGACTTTGAAATATCACCCAACTTACGCTGCTCCCAATCGTTAGTGAAACCCTTAAAACGCAAATTAGGGGCTTTTTTATTTTGCTCTTTTGTCATTTAAGGTCCTCCTCAAAGTTTTGAATAATGTCGTTGATCCCTTCCATGACATTATCATCTTTTGAAGTTAGTTGTTTTAACATTCCCACTAACTCTTTTTCGTTATCTTTAATCTGAGCATTTACCTCAGTTAATTCTTTAGATACTTGTTTCAAATCAACTTCCGGTTCTGGCTCAAACGTATCTACATAACGTGGAATATTGAGGTTAAAGTCATTATCTTTAATCTCATCGAAACTAGCTAGGTGCGCATACTTATCAACATCTTTACGCTCCTGATAAGTTTTAAGGATCTTCTCAACATCTTCTTCACGAAGTTGGTTTTGATTCTTACCTTTTTCAAATTCCTTAGAAGCGTCAATGAATAGCACGCTGCGATCCTCTTTGTCCTTTTTCAAGACTACGATCGTTGTTGGAATAGAAGTACTGTAAAACAAGTTGGCAGGTAATCCAATTACTGCATCAATTGAGCCATCCTCTAACAGCTTTTGACGAATCTTACCTTCCTTAGCACCACGGAAAAGTACCCCATGTGGCAATACAATCGCCATTGTTCCTGTATTCTTCAAATGATAAAAGCCATGTAGTAAGAATGCGTAATCTGCTTTTGATTTAGGTGCTAGAACACCATACTTACTAAAACGTGGATCTTCTAAGAAACCAGTAGCAGCTGACCATTTTAATGAGTACGGTGGATTCATAACAACGGCGTCAAAGTTCGTCTTAGCGGATGGTGGCCAATCTGCATCAAGAGTATCCCCATTCCGCAAGTGCTGGTTAGCGGTATCAACGTGGTGCAGAATCATATTCATTCGTGCCAAGTTGTACGTTGAGGTATTGATTTCTTGACCATAGTAGATAATTTCATCTTTTCGCTTAGCATACTTCTTAAAGTTCAATAGCAAAGATCCTGATCCCATTGCTGGATCATAAACGGTCATCCCCGCTTCATAATCCTTACCTACAAGCGTGAGACGTGTCAGTAATTCAGATACTTTTTGTGGAGTATAGAATTCACCAGCCTTTTTTCCTGATTCAGATGCAAATTGGCTAATAAGGTATTCATATGCATCCCCTAAGGTATCTCCAGGCGATTTAACAAGTTCTAACCCACTAATAGCTGATAGGACCGAACTAATCGTATCAGCCTGTTTCTGAGCGTTACTTCCAAGACGCCGGGAAAATAAGTCGACATCGTCAAATAATCCTTCAAAAATCTCATTCGTTCCTTCAATCTCTTTGAATGCATCTGCTAAATTCACGATCTGGAATGAATGATCATTGACGTGTTCCATAATCTTCGTAAATGTATTTTCAGGGTCGATAACGTATGAAAATGTGTCCATTAATTCATCGCGTAAATCATCTTCTGCATTTTCCTCGTATAATTTTTGGGCTTCATTTAGAGTAGTTTCTTCACGTCCCTCACCAATTTCATCAGTAATTTCGTAAAGCATACTATCTGATAAATACTTGTAAAAGATAATACCGAGTAAATAATTCTTATATTCGTTAGCGTCCATTTTGGAACGCAACGCATCTGCTCCACTAAATAGTGCTGTTGATAATGTAGTATTATTTTCAGCCATTTTCGTTCTCCTTGTCGTTATTCATTTTATTCAAAACATTAAGGACTGATTTGCGTATCAACTGCTTCTTTACTTCTAGCAGTCGCTCATTAATTAAATATTTTCGATACATCTCTCCAATCTCTTTTTGTCTTTGTAAAGGAGGTAATTCAATATTAAAATCTCGTATATTTGATATTGCTAAATGTCTTAAAATTGAACCGTCCATAGCTTGAAACGCTTGGTGTTTAATAGTATTTGATTCATTAAGCAGATAACATAAATACCAATTATTTACCTTTCTAGGATCAATATCTAATTTCATAATACGCTGTGAGATTATCTTTCCATCGCTCTTTTGGGAGACAACAGCTGCTTGATTAGACATCAAATGCATCACAACATCTCCAGCATGAACTTTGTATTTTTCCTTATGAGGTCTATTAGCATCTTTACCCCCTAATGACAAATCTTTATTTAAGTCATCAGATGAATAGACGTCATCCTGTGAAAATTTACGAATCTCCTGACTATTTAACCCTAAATACGTATGGGCTATTGCACTCAATTTCAAAATCTCAACCTCACTTACAATATTTCGGCCTAAATATTAAGGCTATTCCAATTATTGGATTCGCATCATAAATTGTCAATATTTTGCTTGAAATACAAAAAAAGCCCCGTAATCATTTTACGAGACTTTAATCAATCTATTTCCGCCGACTTTGGTAAGCGCGACGTTTTGCTTTTTCAATCTTGCGACGTTTTGCTTTCTCAGCCCGTTGCTTTTCTTCACGTTCACGACGAATCTTAAATGGATTCTGAATGATAAGCGTTTGGACAACCTGGAAGGCATTTGTTACTACCCAATATAAGGTAATAGCTGAAGAGAATCCTAATGCCATGAAGAATACCATAATCGGCATAAACCACGTCATTGTAGTTGTCATTGAATTTTTTTCGGGCATTGAAGCCATGGATAACCATGAACTAATAAATGTAAATAATGCCGCTAGAATAGGCATAATGTAGTATGGGTCCGGGTGACCTAACTGAAGCCACAAGAAAGTTCCATTCCGTAAGGCTGATGTCCGCCAAATTGCTTGATAAAGAGCCCACATGACTGGTAACTGAACCAGTAACGGAAGCATCGAAGCCCATGGGTTAACGCCAGCTTCTTTATAGAGCTTCTGCGTTTCCATTTGCATCTTTTGCATTGACTCGCGATCACGTGATGAGTACTTTTTCTGAATTGCCTTTAATTGAGGAGCAAGTTCTTGCGTCTTCATCATGGTCTTTGTTTGGTAGAACATCAATGGCAGTAAGATGATCCGGATGATGATCGTAAAGATAATGATCCCCATTCCATATCCGCCAAAGTGCTTTGATAACCAAATGATAAATTGTGAACAGTTATAGATAATGTAGTGGTCCCAGATACCAGTACTATGACTAGTAATTGGCTTATTGGAGCAAGCAGCTAAAAATAGGGTTAAGCTCATGATTGCTCCCAAGCTTAGGAATTTTTTTGTTTTCTTATTCAAATCCTAATCCTCACTTTTTTCATCTAACAAATGTGCTCGCTTTAAAACGTGCACTAGGTTTTTCTTTGTTTCTGCCATTGATAAACCATCTGCCGCTGACCGAGCAATAACCAAGAAATCAACATCAGACCGTAATTGCGGTTTCACCTCTAATAATGTTTGACGAATACGCCGCTTAACCCAATTACGATGCACAGCATTTCCAATCTTTTTTCCAACAGAAATACCGACACGAAAATGTTTTTGTCCTGGCTTTTCCATTTGATATACGACAAATTTGTGGTTGGCCACGGAATTATGGGTTTCAAAAACCCGTTGAAACTCACTTTCCTTTTTTACGCGATATGATTTTCTCATTTATATAATCCCCAGCCTTAATTTAAGTAGATATAAAAATAGGGCCGGGCATACGACAACTTTAACGATTCAAATTGCTCGTCAAGCTGACTGCCCTGCCCCACACAATAAAAAAAGCCACTATAAAAGTGGCCGTGGTTATGCAGATAATACTTTTCTGCCCTTTTGACGCCGACGTGCTAATACCTTACGGCCGTTACTGGTGCTCATGCGCTTACGGAAGCCATGGACACGTGCACGGTGACGCTTCTTTGGTTGAAACGTGCGCTTCATACAATTGCACCTCCTATTAAATTCGAGTGGTTTGGTTTCTAGAGTCTAAAAGACGATCTCTTCAAACATACTTTGGTAGTATAACACACTTACCGAAATTAATAAACGGCGAATTTTTATTTAAATTTTTTTGATTATTAACAAAATCGGCAAAATAATCCACAGCGTTGTGTAAATTCATAATTTGTGGACAAGTTATCAACAATGTTTTTCCGAGATTATCCCCAGATTCACACCTGTTGATAAAGTTATCCACAGGCAGCCTTTTAGGTGTTGATAACTCTCTAGTTCACTGCTGTGTCAATATCATATATCAACACAATTCTGTGGATAACTGGTAACTAAATCTCTTTTTCCCCATTTTTCACAAGAATATTATTAATTTACACACAGTGTTGTGTAAACTTTTTTATTATTATCCACTTGGTTGTGGAAAACTTCTCCATGTAATGATAAAAT
>Ga0183011_10517_pt1 | contig 20063 bp, 16 predicted proteins | sample NAcewD2O_March_FD_122322 | JGI IMG/M metagenome (GOLD analysis project Ga0183011, IMG submission 122322) | Mouse cecal microbial communities from Vienna, Austria - N-Acetylneuraminic amended D2O_March | ecosystem: Host-associated > Mammals > Digestive system > Large intestine > Cecum | place... | reverse complement strand
AAACGGCGCAGCGCCGAAGGACGTGCAGGAACTCTTAGGACACTCTGACGTGAGTACCACAATGAATGTGTATGCCCATGCCACAAGGGAAGCCAAACGGACTTCCGTTAGGCTCTTGGATAAAGTGGCAGGCAACGATTAGATACATTCAGAAAAACTTTCCCTTGTAAACTGCCCATAAGGGCAAAAACAAGGGAAAATAGAAATCATATCACTATGTAAGGCTCTAAAAGCCTTGAAAAATAAGGAAAGTTCAAGAAAATCATCTGCAAATACCGATTTATCAAATTGTTCAATATCATTATCTTACCACAAGTGCATACACAATTCCATTAAATTTTGCTTAATCTCCCTTTTCTTTATTCTTTGCAATCATCATCTGCCTTGCTCGTTCTTTCTGCTCGGTGCTGACCGCCCTCGGCTTGTGGTAGCTGACATATGATTTCGGAAGGGAATAGGTTTTAGATACTTCGTCCTGCCCCAAAAGATTATATGTATCAGGGAAGTCAGCAACAAGCGTATCAAGTTTCCGCATAACCGTTTTATCTCTTGTATAAACAGTGGCAGTCTGTTCTCCTGCATTGTAATTGACAATCGTTTCCTGCTCGTATCGTGAAAGTTTCATAACCCATTCCTGCCTTTCCTGTTGAATATATCAGTTTGATTGATATGATTGATTTTGGTGCTGTCAAAGATTGTTCGCCCGTCAATTATCGGATATTTAGATTGTATAGTGCTATGTGCAGGTATTTCTCCACCTCGGAAAATATGCGTTCACTTCCTGCGGTAATATACCGCAGATTTTGTTCCAAAATCGAAAAAAGCCATAACATCTCTGTCATAGCCTTTTCCTACAAAACCTATTTTACATTACAGCCTGTTTTCCTGCCCTCGGTATGTCCAGCACTCCGGCGTGGAAATATATGCCTTTCTCCCTGTCCTCGGCTCTTATCTGCTCTTTTTGGCTCTCAATCTGCGCCTTTTTCTTCGCTTTGGTGCGTTCCTCATACTCTTTCTGTTTCCCGTTGGCTTTCCGTTTCAGATAGTTTTGGTGCAGTCTGTCCTTTCTCGCCTCTTTCTTCCGCATTTCTTCCAGTTCTTCGGGTGTTGGCTCTTTCTCCGCCATAGTCGGCGGTATGTATTCCCCTATAAAGTTAAAATAAATCTCTATCTTCTGTGTGGTGTCCGCACTTCCTTTTCGGTCACGCTCATGGACTATGATTTTCTCCACAAACTCATTCAGCATGAGCGTTGTCATTTCCTCTGCGTTGCTGTACCTCTCAACCAATTTTAGGAAACGTGCGGCAGATTTACGGTCATTTTCATACTGTGCCTGTTCCGTTTTGTAACCGTCTAACTCACTCTGCAACTGTTCCTGCTCGCTCTCATATTGGTTGTAGAGCATGGTATAACGCTTGTCTGACAGTTTCCCCAATGCGTTGTCCTCGTAAATCTTTGCAATCAGCATTTCCAGTTCCCCGATACGCTTTTCACATACCACCATGCGTTTTTTCTGTTCCGTAAAGTCTACGGTCTGCCTGTCCTCGATATGCGACTGTATTTCTTCCGCAAAACGCTCTTTATCAAGACTGGCGTACTGTATGACCTCTTTTATGGTCTTTGCCGCTATCTCCATAACGTGATCCGCTTTGATGCGGTGTGCTGACCTACATAGTGTTCCGACTGGCTGTTTCGCATAATTTCCGCATACATACATGGGAACACGCTTTCCATTGTTTACCCTGTGGACATACATCTTGCCGCCGCAATCAGCACAATACATCAATCCTGTGAGCGGGTGCGCTTCGCCCCAGCCGTCGGGGTAACGCTTTACCTGCCCTCTGATGCGCTGTACGTTGTCAAAGGATTCTTGGTCTATGATAGGCACATGGGTATCCTCAAAGATTAACCACTGGTCTTTATCTACATAATGGCTCTTTTTGTCCTTGAAATGCTTGCGTGTCTTGAAATTTACCGTATGCCCTAAGTATTCATGTTTCTGTAAGATATGTGCTATGGTGGAACTCGTCCATTTGTAGGGATATTTAATCTCCCTGTTCTGCCACAATCCCACGCCCAACTGCGCTTGGTGGTAGGCAGGAATGGGGATATGCTCGGCTGTGAATTGCGTTGCAATCTGAAACGGACCGTAACCCTCCAAAGTCATTCGGAATATCCGTCTGACAATGGGCGCTGCCACTTCATCAATTACCCATTGGTTTTTATCCCCGCTGTCTTTCAGATAACCGTATGGCGGACTGCTCGCAACGTGCTTTCCGCTCTCTCCTTTTGCCTTAAAAGTGGACTTGATTTTCTTGCTGATGTCTTTTGCATAGTATTCGTTGATTACGTCACGGAACGGAAGGAAATCATCATCAAATCCCGAACCTGTGTCAACACCCTCGTTGACTGCAATCAGTCTTACATTAGCTCTGCGCAACTGTTCCCGCAACATTCCCATCTGTACATAATTTCTTCCCAATCGGCTCATATCTTTCACAATGATTGTTCCGATATTGCCTTTCTCCACTTCGGCAAGCATGGCTTGCAATCCCTCACGCTCAAAGGTCGTACCCGATATTCCATCATCGGTAAAGTGGCGTATGCCCGTAAAACCGTTCTTTTCCGCATAATCCTCTAACATTGCCTTTTGGTTGGATATGCTGTTGCTCTCGCCTTGCAACTCGTCATCATGGCTCAATCTCTCATATAGTGCTGTTAAATCGTGACTCATAATCAATTCCCTCCTTTCCGCCAGTACCGCATAAATGCTATGCTGTGGCTGTTTTGTATTTGTTTTGATTAAGAAGTCTTTTATATTTTATAACTCCTACAGCGACTGACATTCCAATGCTCTATTCCTTTTCACCCGGTTCTGATATTCCATCCGTATGCGAAGTAATCGGCTATGAAGAAATATACGATGGTTGGGCCGTTATCGTTATCAAGGTAGATGGTCAAACTATAAATATACATTCAAGTTATCTTCTCGAAATGAAAACACGGGGCGCATCATATAATAGAACCCTTCGTAACAAGAAAACGGTAAGGACAGCTCTGTCTACCTATGTAGTCTTTGATATAGAAACTACTGGACTTAGCCATTTTTCAGATAAAATCATTGAAATTGCTGCAGTAAAATACACCGGCGAACATGTATCGGAGTTTCACGAATATGTTTATACTGATGATATTATCCCAGTAAACATTACTTTACTTACTGGCATATCTAACGATACACTTCAAGATGCTCCTACTATAGATACTGTTATGCCTAAATTTCTATCCTTTATCGAAGACCATGTACTTGTCGGGCACAACATAAAATCTTTTGATATACCTTTTATAAATAAAGTTTGTTCCGATTTAGGACTTCCTCTTGTAAAAAACAACGTGATTGATACCTTAACCCTTGCCAAAACGAAACTTCCAAACCTTGATAATTACAAACAACCTACTCTGTGTGATTACTATAACATAGATACATCCAATGCTCACCACGCCCTTTTTGATTGTTACATGTGTGCCCAAATATATTGTTCTTTGGTCTCAAATAATATAAAAAATGATTACATTTCAGCATCTTCCGATCCTTTTGAGAATAAAGTTTTATCTATACTCAAACAAATAATTGTTGAAAAAGAGCTTCCTGAGACAGGGCTGCGTCTTCGTAAAAACAACGGGAAAAATGGTATCAGTTATTCAGTATTAATAAGTGAGCCACCCTATCCCATTGGCTCAGAACGTCTTGGTGGAGAACAAAGTGTTGCCAAGCTGTCCATTATAAAGGATACTTATGAGATTGATGTTTTACAAAATGTTTTAGACGAAATACCCTGTCCCAATTCCGCAACAGTTAAGCAATTAAAGAAAAACGGAAATTCTCCCCAACACGTTATTGTGACTTTTTTGTATAATAGTCCTGAACTTTATAATTTTATAAATTCCGTTATTTTATATAGATTAAATCATTATCGAACAGCAGAGTCTACATTTAGTTGTTGTAGTGAATTTATACAATGTTCTGATGCAAAGAAATGTGTTCATGAGAACAAACTATATTCTACTGCCTGTACATATAGACATAATTTAGAGAATGGTCGCATTTTCTATGGAAAAAATAGAAATATTGATTAACTTAAGATAACAGAGGCACATGCTATATCCCAATCCGCTCGGTGTCTTGGACGGGTTATTGGGAAATTATAGAAAATACAGATTTGTGGAATAATAATGCTCATAGGAAGTATCTTTTATGGAATATATCATTACTTTCACTTGGGATGAAGAAGCAAGCGTCTGGATCGCTGCCAGCAACGACATACCCGGACTCGTTCTTGAATCCGGCTCGTTTGATGCCCTTCTGGAACGCAAGCGCTTCGCTGTGTCGGAACTTCTTTCTCTGAATGCTTCCTAAAATCTTTCCAGACGTTCGGAAAAAAGTGCTTGGAATACGAAAGCACCCCCAATTAATAATAAAAAGTTTCATATAGGAGACTTTTTTCTTCATAATGTGTTGATTTTTTTCCACTTTGGCCATATTATAAAGGTGTAACAGACGTTACAATGTAAACAAGCTCTAGGTGGTAGGCTCCCAACGATATGGGAAAAGCCGATACCTAGAGCTTTACTCGTTTAAGGAGGTACAAATGAGAACAGCTATCTTAGTAGACGGTGGATTTTACCGCAAACGGGCTGCGTATTTATGGGGCAAGAAATCCCCTGAAAAGCGCGCTTCTGAATTATATTCCTATTGTTCTGCCCACTTAAGGCATGAACAGCGTTATGATGACCGCGGATTATATCGGATTTTTTATTACGATTGTCCCCCGCTCGCCAAAACTGTATACCATCCACTTCTGAAACGTGGTGTTGATTTTCGACAATCAGATACATATTCATGGGCTAACGAATTTTTTGATGAATTGAAAAAACAGCGGAAAGTTGCCCTACGGCTTGGGGAATTATCGGATGCCTATGCTTCATTTAATATCAGCACATCCGCCCTCAAAGATATATGTACCGGTGTCAAAAGCATTCAAGATTTAAAGGAGACTGATTTCTCTATTTCTTTTCAGCAAAAAGGTGTAGATATGCGTATCGGCTTAGATATCGCTTCTCTCGCATATAAAAAACAGATAGACCAGATTATCCTTATTGCTGGAGACAGCGACTTTGTCCCTGCTGCCAAATTAGCAAGAAGAGAAGGCGTTGATTTCATCCTCGATCCCATGTGGGCACCTATTAAAAGTAATTTATTTGAACACATCGACGGTCTTATGTCCCAATGGGGAAAGAAAGATAAGAAGAAAACGTAGGCATCTGCCAACTTGTTGCGACATCGCAACACCAGCCACTACTCATTAGCAAATAACAACCATCGGTTTTACCGCAGGCTGTTATTTTTATACCCAAAAAGAAGGAAAATATCATGGCTGCAGCTAAGAAACTCCCGTCCGGAAGCTGGCGCTGTCAGGTCTACAGCCACACAGAAGAGATCATACAGCCGGACGGTACCATCAAGAAAAAGCGGATATACAAGTCATTTACAAGCGATATCCCCTGTCCAAAAGGTAAACGGCTTGCAGAACAGGCTGCAAGCGTTTGGGCAGCTAAAAAAGAAAGCGCGAGCAACGTACAGAATATCACATTCGGCGAAGCCCTTGACAAATATATCGAGGGACGGGAGGCTGTGCTATCTCCACGCACAATCATGGATTACAAAAGAGCCCGTAAAAAAGAATTGCAGAGCATTATGAATATAAAAATCGCTCTGATCACGCAGGAAGATATCCAGAAAGCAATCAACATCGAGGCACAAAGCCATTCACCTAAGACAGTAAGAAACAGTCATGGACTTATATCTGCCGTAATGCGTGTTTACCGCCCCAATTTCGCCCTCAATACCGCTTTGCCTAAGAAAGTTCGTCCAGACATTTATGTCCCTTCTGATGCGGAAATAAAACAGCTTCTTTCGTCTGTTGTTGGTACCGACATGGAACTCCCGGTGCTGCATGCAGCGTTCGGTCCCATGCGCCGCGGCGAAATATGCGCCCTGTCATCTGAGGATATTTCTGGAAATGTTGTTCATGTATGCAAAAATATGGTTATCAACGGCGATCGTGAATGGATCATAAAGACCCCCAAAAGCTATGCCGGCGACAGATATATTGATTATCCCGATTTCGTATCAGATAAGTGGCGCGGAATAAAAGGGCGAATTGTACACCCACCCCGGATTCTATTACAAATAGATTTAACAGGCTGCTTAAGCGTAACGACATCCCGCATTTTCGGTTCCACGACTTGAGGCATTACTCAGCGAGCATCCAGCACGCCCTCGGTATTCCGGACTCATATATCATGCAACGCGGCGGCTGGGGCAATGACGGCACCTTAAAAGCCGTCTACCGACATGTTTTAAAGGAGCAGGCGAAACAAATGGATCATATGGCAAACAACTATTTCTCAGAACTATACAACACAAAATGCAACACAAATGAAAAATCCCCTAGTATTTAGGGGATTTTTCAAGAGGCGCAGACCGGATTTGAACCGGTGAATCAGGGTGTTGCAGACCCATGCCTTACCACTTGGCTACTGCGCCATATCCAATTATTACCGATCTTTTGACCGATGACTCCAACGGGAATCGAACCCGTGTTACCGCCGTGAAAGGGCGATGTCTTAACCGCTTGACCATGGAGCCCTACGAAAGGCTTCATGTAGCCTTAACGAATGATATAATACCATATCTCGCGGCATTTGGCAAGGGGAAAATAGCATGACAGGGATATTTTTTTATTATAGAGTATGCTATAATTTTAGTATTGTCACAAAAATCAACCGCATGGAGGAATCAGAAATTGTTACATACTTTTGTAAAGCATATGAAAGAAAACAACTGGCAGGTTGCATTGTATGAAAATCGGAACGACTATCTATCAACTGAAATAACCGCCAGATACACAAATATCCCCGAACAATGGATGGAATTTATTGAGACAGTCAAGTGCATGATGAATGCCGAAGAAACCGTCTGGTTCCTATGCGCGAATGATTTTGAACCACAAAGTGACGGCGCTTTCCAGTGGAATGAGTGGGAAAAGATCAGCCTTACATCTGCCGACGGCGATCAAGAATGGGAAACCAGAATCAAAACTTTCTGGGACAGTCACCTTCCAATTATCATGTCCGTAAAAGGCTGCTACTCTTATTATGCGATTTCTATGAAAGACGGTTCCGTTGTCCGGGGAGCCGAACCGGAATTTGAAGAATGCGAAATCATCGCTCCGTCATTTATGGCGTTTACGGATAAACTCAGCAACGGCGAATTACAATTATAAACGATTTATAAAGCAGCGGTAAGCCTGTCACACAGATTTACCGCTGTTTGCCTATTTTATTTCATACCCTCAGACTTTCCGCGCCAGAACCGCCACGACACGCATATCCTCCGGAATCCGGCACACCATCTTCCCATCGGCAATCCTGACGTCCGCCTCCGCATCGGAGTAAATTTCCTCAATCTGATATATCCCGTCCCCGGGAAGGGGCACTTCCAGCGCACCGTCATGTTCCCCGTTAAAACTGTGGAATACGGCAAGCAGCCCGTCCTTCCGCTCATGCTCCACACCGCCCTCTGTCCGCACAAGGCTCTGCCAGCCTTTCGGATGACGCCAGCTCACCACCTTCGGTCCGTAAAGCCTGCTGTAACCGTCCTTGATAACAGGTGCCGCTTTTTTATAAAAGGCGATTCCTCTGTCAATCACATCCCACTGTGCATCTGTCAGTTTCGTCACATCCCCCGACAGGCACATCCTGCCCAGAAATGTATTTGCCACAGAATAAGCAATTCTTTTGAGGGAATCACTCTCCCGTATCACCGCCCAGATCTGGCTCTGTCTCGGCAGGATCACACGGTGCAGGGACGCCGCGATAATCGGAATCTCCTCACACTCATGGGCGTCTGAAAAAGAGGCCATGCAGCACTCGCTCATCATAAGCGGCTCCAGTTTATGCCCGCCCGAAGAGCAGTTCTCCAGAATAATACCGGGAATCCGGTCTTTCACCTTCCTTATAAAAGCGAGTGATGCTTCCATGTTCTGACGCAGTCCCTCACCCAAGGACTCCGCGCCGTCACAGCCCACACCGATGGTATCGTTATAGTCCATCTTCATATAGGAGAAGCCATATTTCTCCAGCGTGCCGATCACTCTCTCCTCCAGATATTTCTGCACCCACTCCTGCCGCATATCCCAGAATCGTCTCATGGAAGTGGTGAGCGGTCTGCCATTTCTTGTAAGCAGATGCGCCGTTTTCTGGTAACTCTCCGCCCTCTCGCCTACGTTGTCAATCTCGAACCAGATACCCGGCTTCATGCCATGCGCCCTGATGGCGTCCACGGTCTTGTCAAGTCCCTCCGGGAACAACGCCTCCGATACACGGTAATCACCCATTGCCACATCCCACGGAACGCCTTTCTGCTTAAACCAGCCGCAGTCTATCACAAAATAGGAAAAACCTTTATCCTTGATGGCTTCCAGAATGCCACAGATATTTTGGTGGGAAGGATCGCCCCATGTAGTACAGTATTCGTTAAATATAATGGGAAGCGTCTGCTCAGATGCCGGACCTTCATCCACCATCTCGTCCAAAGCCGCTGTCATTCTCTGGGAGATTTCCCAAGTACCGCCGCCTTTGCACACAGATAAAATTGCCATGGGCGTCACAAAGATTTCTCCCGGCGCCACCGTTTTCATCCAATGCCCGAAATCATAGTCCGCCAGTCCGCCGGAAAGCGCCGCATCATCACCCCTGCGGTACACCTCCATCTGCCAGCTCGCATTGTGACAGATCATCGCGCCCCAGAAGATATCAGACTTGGTATCTTCCATCACCGCATAGGGAAAATATCCATTCACCGGCATGGACCCGACCTGCCCGAACCGCTCGCAGCGCACCGCGTGGCCGCCCCACGAAGGTTCCAGCTGTAAATCTTCCAAAAGCTGCGACTCCGTTCTACCCTCCATGCTCCACACACTTCGGATGCGGTGCAGCTTCAGCAGTCCGCTCTCATCCGCGCCTGCAAAAGGCGAAATCCCGCTCAGAGAAAAACTGGAAAGCATTTCCAGATCCACAGCCTCTTTGGAACCATTCTGAAATTCCGTGTAGGATAGCAGACTTTTCTTGCCCTGTTTCCACACAAGATAATGCCGGTAACGGTAACCCCGTTTATCTGAGAAAGCCGTGCAAATCACCGTTTCGCACTTCCCGTCCTCCGCTTTCCGCACTTCTTTCGCACAACCTTGCTGACTCTCTGGCACAGAACACGACAGGCGGACACCCCGCTCTCTGGCAACATCGCCACTGTGGGTCACATCCTGTCCTTCAAATTCCAGATTCAGCACGGACGCGCTCTGCCGCATCGTCCTGCCGCCTGCGTAGCCGCCCGCACAAGTGTCACCGGTCAGCTTTACCTGCACGAGGGAATCCGGGTACGGCTTTTCCCGGTAAGCAACCTCATAAGCCATATCCTCCGGGAGCAGCACAAGCTCCATGCTCCCCGTCTCCTCGTCCTGCACATAACAGGCTCGCATATCCCCCAGTATAAATTCGCTGTATATTTTTTTCATCCTTTCCCCGTCCCGCGCAAAACTTTTATCCCGTTCTACTTATTTTTCTGCAACGCCTCTTCCTGCAGCCGGTCAAACATCTCCATGCACTCATCCACCGTGGCGCCGCCCAGCAGTTCCCGCACGATCAGACAGGTATTCCCCCACTGTTCCACATCCATTCCCGCATTGGAGCCAAGCACATAGATATTCTCCTGAATCCTGTCGTTCAGCGGCTTCAGCGGATCCACACACTCGACTTCCACATTTTTGGACGGGGAGATCACCCGATTCGTCTCCGCGTAAATCTGCAAGGCTTCATCGGAAAGCATGATATCCAAAACCGCCAGCGCATCTTCTCCGTGTTCCGCATTGATCCCAACGCCAAACCCTGTCATGGTCATAACCGGCATCTGTCCACGGCTGCTTGGGAAGCCAATGACCTGCATTTCAAAATCTGTCTTTCCATAAGCGGTCTCCGTGTTCGCCGCACCCCAGTATGCCATAACGATGGGCGTCTTCTGCGCAAGAAAATCCGCTCCCTCTCCCTCGATCGCCTCGCTCACAAGAGCCTTCTCTGCGTCCACATATCCCTTGTCAATCAGCTCCTGCAAAAATACAAATCCCGGACGCATATAGTCGCTGTATTTGCTCTCCCCGCTGTTTAATGCCGCGATTTCCGCCTCTGTGTTCCCACCGTTGTATAAATCAGCGTAAGCCTGCGCCAGCACAAAGGTTTCCAGCCACCATCTGTTCGCGCCAACCGGCGTCTCCACGCCATTCTCCTTAAACACTCTGCAGCACTCTAAAAAATCTTCCGGCGTCTCCGGCAAAGTGAGCTGATACTTGTCAAACATATCCTTATTGATAAACAGACCGTAAGCCACTACCTCCTGCGGGACCGCCACCAGCTTTCCGTCTACCATATTTGCCACTTTCACCACGTCCCTCAGATTTTTGACGCAGTCCAATCCCGACAGATCCTTCAGCTTCCCCTCTTCGCCCAGCATGAGAAGGGTGTCCGGGTTCAGCAGATAAATATCATCCATATCGTTGCGCGCCCTGTCAAGCGTCACCTCATCATATGTCTTATCTTGATAGTCTTCTGCCGTATACGTCACATAGCCCACGCTTACGCCCATCTTTTCCTCTGCCAGCATAATCGTCTTATCTGCTGCGCTTCTTGCCACATTTTCCACATTGGCTTCCGTTTTTTCCATAGGGCTGAACAGACTTACTTCACGATTCGTCTCTTCCTCCACGACAATCAGCTTATGATCGGATTCGCTTATTCCGCCACACGCCGCGATAGAGAAAGCCGTTATTCCGGCAAGGCACAATAATCCCCATTTCCTGAAACCGCTCTTTCTGCTCATTTACACTATGACCTCCATTGACCTATAATTTCAATATTATTATCGCAGTCCAGATGCGCTGCCACGCATACCATATTATGTGTGTATATTTATCACAATCATTGCTCTGTATGCTTTGTATATTGCTTGATTACCTTCTTTAACAGTTCTATGTCAATCGGCTTCGCCAGATGGACGTCCATTCCTGCATCCAGCGCCTCCTTTTCGTCTTCCGCGAAAGCATTCGCCGTCATTGCGATAATCGGAATTGTCCGCGCATCTTCACGCGCCAATGCCCTGATCGCCCTGGTGGCGTCATAACCGTTCATAACCGGCATCTGCACATCCATCAGAATGGCATCAAACTCGCCCTCCACAGCTCTCTCAAACCGCTCTACCGCTAGTTCTCCGTTCTCCACAATCTCGCACCCTGCATTTTCATAGGCAAGAATCTCCCGCAGGATTTCCGCGTTAATCTCATTGTCCTCCGCCGCCAGAAAATGCAGCCCTGCCAGACTTTGCCCGGGTTCCGCCGCAGACTCCCCGTCTCTTTTCGGCTCTGCCCTCATCTCCAGTATCTTTTCTTTGAAAGCCGACGCAAAAAACGGTTTTATGAGCACGCCGGCATTCTCTGTCTGATCCAGATCCACCGCTTCCGCTTTGCCGTGATCCGATAAAACCAGAACAGGAACCGTTTCCCCGATCCTCTCCCGGATCTGATTCACCGCCTGCGCTGCACCCGTCTCCACGATACTTCCGCCAAGCAGCGCCACCTGATAGCCGCCCGCATTCTTTTCCAACAGGGACAAAGCCTCCTCCATATTGTGCGCCAGATCCGCCTCCACGCCCACATCGCCCATGAGCGTCTTTATATTTCCGCAAGTTTCCTCATCCGTATCCATAACGAGCATCCGCGAAATACCCATCTGCGCCCAGAACTGCCTGTCTGCCTGTCCCTCCGGGATGCGGAACTCCAGTTCAACCCTGAACAGGCTTCCCTGATCCACCTCGCTGAAAACGTCAATCGTGCCGCCCATCAGCTCTATAATATTCTTGGTGATCGCCATGCCAAGCCCTGTGCCCTGCACCTTATTTGTGGTGCTGTTTTCCGCCCGCGTAAAGGCATCAAATATCGTTTCCAGATACTCCTTCGTCATGCCGTATCCGTTATCCTGCACCTCGATCCTGATATGCTCGAACTGACTGGACCGCTGTTTCAGACCAATAATCCGAAACCAGATGCTGCCGCCTTCCGGCGTATATTTGACAGCGTTGGATAGCAAATTAATTAAAATCTGATTGATACGCGTCTCATCGCCCAGCAGAAACTCATGTTTGATTCCCGTCACTTCCACTGAAAACTTCTGCGACCTCGCCTCCGCCATCGGACGGATGATCGCATCCACGGAGGACACCAGATCATTCAGCGTAAATTCTTCCACATTCAGGACGACCTTGCCACTCTCTATCTTAGACACATCCAGAATATCATTGATCAGACTGAGCAGATGCTGCCCGGACGCCATGATCTTCTTCGTATATTCCCGCACCTTTTCCGGGTTTTCTGCATCCCTGGCAAGCAGCGTCGTAAATCCCAGAACCGCGTTCATCGGCGTGCGGATATCGTGGGACATATTGGAGAGAAACATGGTCTTTGAATTGCTTGCAATCTGCGCCGCCTGCAATGCCTCCGCCAGCCTGCGGTTGCTGATCTCTCTCTCCTCCTCCCGCTCCCTGCGAAGTCTGATCTTCTGCCTCTGATTCAGATAATACACTATACAGCACAGGATAAAAGCGGTCAGCATGACAAAAACCACTATAAAAATATTCTGGTTGACCGTCCTGCCTTCCTGCTGTATCGCCTCGATCGGCACATAGCCGATCAGATAAATCGTGCCGCCATTTACCGACCACATGTAATTCAATGCATCTTTATTTCTAATTACATGGTAGAACATAATGTTCTTATTGTTTTTCAGGCAGTCCTCCACCTCTTCCCGGAGACCTTCCTCCTGAATATTATTTGCCCGATAAAAATCCGTCAGGTTCAGATGACCCGCACTCCGTTCCCCCATGCCCTTAGGTTTTAAAACAAACCGCTCCGTCTCCGCATCCATGATATAGAGCATTGCCTGTTGGTTGTAAAAACCCTCCGGCAGTGACTTGTCAAAGCTGTCATAAATATATTCCACATAAAGCGTGGCAATCTCCTGTCCATCTCTTATAACAGGGCATTTGATGCAGTAAGCCCATGTCCCCATATAGTTTAAGTAAGACTGGGACACCGGCAGTCCGTCAATCATTCCCCCTGCAGAAAAGTCCATTCCTTCCTCCGTGAACGCCTCTCCCGTACTGCACACGCCCACCGTTTCACCCGATCGTATCAAGCCGAGTTTTACCATGGTTTCGCTCTTATTATAGTTGAGTACATACTCTTCCGGTCTCTCCATCGCGGCAATTCCCTGCGCCATTAGTCTCTGATACTCCGCCTCTTTGTTTAGAATCGCTTCAATTGTACATTTGATCAGATCAAGGCTCTCATTCAGATTCTGTGTCGCTGACGCCGCCATCTCTGTCATAATTTTGCCAGATACAGAGAAAACGATAACGCCCAGAACAAAAAAGACCAAAACGATAGAAACAAGCAATGAAATTCCTCTATCTCTCTTACTTTCATTCCGTTTCTTACCCATTTTGGTCCCCATTCCACTTTTATAACCGGCTACTTCAGTATTCATCCATTCTTTACTCTTATTATATTCCAGATTTTGCATATAGTCAGTATAAAAATTACTTTTCCTGCCCAAACAGCGCCGCCGCCTTTTCCATCCGCTCTGCGATCTTCACACCGAAAGGACACCGGCTTTCACATGCCTTGCAGCCAATGCACGCGTCCGCTCCGCGCTCCAGCGCAAGATAATGCTCCCTCACACTGGCGGGAACCTCCCCCTGCATAACGGCAAGATCATAATATTTGTTTACCATGGCAATGTCAATCTCTTTCGGACAGGGTTTGCAATGTCCGCAGTATGTACATTCTCCCTTTCCGAAAGTATTGCGGGGCGCTTTCGCCAGAACCGCGGCATAATTCTTTTCCTCTGCGTCAGCGGTCTCATATGCCACCGCCTCCTCCACATGCGCCGGCGTATCGTATCCCGCCAGAACCGACGCAACCGCCGGACGGGTCAGACAGTAATGGATACACTGTACAGGCGTCAGCGCAACGCCGAAAGGAGAGCGCGCCGCATCAAACAGCCTGCCTCCGGCATAAGGTTTCATAACGGTAATTCCCACATCATTCTGCTCACAGAGCTTGTACACTTCAGACCGTGCCGGGTCAATGCCGCCAAATCCGTCCGCATACTCCTCCGCAAAATAATCGTCGATATTATCCGTGGGCGGCAGGAGATCAAACGCCGGGTTAATGCTGAACAGAATCATCTCAACCATCCCGCTCTCTGCCGCCTTTTTCGCCATGAGGGGATTGTGCGTACTCATGCCGACATGGCGTATCTTTCCACACGCTTTCAGTTCCTTCACATACTCGATAAACGGTCCGTTCATCGCGTTTTCCCAGTCATCCTCCTGATCGACAAAGTGTATCATGCCCAGATCCACGTAGTCCGTCTGCAGACGCGCCAGCAGATCCTCAAAAGCCTCCCTGCACCTGTCCACATCACGGGTCCGCTCATACTGCCCGTTCTGCCATGTGGAACCGATATGCCCCTGAATGTACCAGCGCTCCCGCCTGCCCTCCAGAGCTTTTCCTATTTTCGTGCGGACATTCGGTTCTGACATCCAGCAATCCAGTATATTGATCCCCAGTTCGTCCGCCCGGTCGATCATTGCCTTACATTCCTCGTAAGTATGCCGCTCCAGCCACTCGCCCCCAAAACCGACTTCACTGACCTGTAATTCCGTTTTCCCTAATCTGCGATACTGCATGGGTTCCCTCCTTAATACTGTCCGGGTTTCTATTTCCGTTTAAACTGATAATGTATACTCATTATAATCTTAAACCCCTTTTTAGGCAAGATAATTGCATGACAGCAAACCTTCCCCTCTGTTTGTCTCCAGTCCGTACCGAGAGCAGGTATGCCTGCCCTTTGCTGTGGGATAATAAGTAAGCCTTCCCTCCCCGGATTACGCCGTAAACGTCAAATCATACGCCTAGTCAGATTATAGATTTTCTGTCAAACTTTAAAAAACTAATAAAACTAACTAGTTTTTTAAAGGAGGCTAACAATGGATAAGATCACACATGAAATCCGACTTTCCAACTGGAAAGCAGTCATCGAACAATGCAGTTTAAGACCAGAAGGCCAGACTGTAAAACAATGGCTTGCTGATAACGGGATCAATGAGAAAACTTATTATTACTGGCAGAGACGGATAAGAAAAGAGGTTTTCGGGCAGATAAATCTGCCTCAGCCAGCCGAAAACCCGGAACCGGCGTCTGTTTCATTTGCTGAGATACCGGTTATACCGGAACAAAGAGAAACGACCATGGAAGCTTCTTTTCACGCAGATGCAGTTATCCGGACAGGAAACACAACTATTGGTTTATCCAACAGCATATCCGACCGTCTGCTTGACAGGATAATGGGAGGGCTTTTACATGCTCGCTGAAGCCTTCGGGGTCAAAAAGATCGTGATAGCCTGCGGCCGCACTGATCTGCGGAAAAGCATTGACGGGCTGGCGCAGCTGGTCAGCACCGGATATGACCTGGATCCGTTCGAAAAGGATGTGCTGTTTTTGTTCTGCGGTGGAAGAAACGACCGGATAAAGGGACTGCTCTGGGAAGGGACGGGATTTCTGCTCCTTTATAAAAGACTGGAAGCAGGTTCGTTTTCCTGGCCCAGGACACCGAAAGAAGCGGTGGAGCTTACAAGGGAACAGTACCGTTTCTTAATGAATGGACTAAATCCAGTCAATCCGAAGATCAGGGAAATCCAGCCTTCCAAGGTACTGTAATCTTTTGTGCAGAACAGAGAAATTTTCAGGCTTATCCTGTAGTAAATGGGATGCCGCAAAATGGCTTCAGCAGCGCCTTGTACATTGGTTTAAGAGTGTGCTGAAGGCATTATAAAGAAAGCATATGAACTTTGAAAATCTCATATTTCCATCCTGCCAAAGGCCCTGTCCGAGCGCTTATAAACATAGGCAGAATGACGAATGACAGGTCTTCTGAAATTCGCTTGTTTTCCGGTTTTGCTGTATAATAATAACCACAGGAGAGATTTTCATGGCAAAGAAATATACACCGGATGAACTGAATGGCTTAAGCAGACAGGAACTGATCCTCCTTGCCATATCCATGCAGGATCAGCTGGAACAACTGAACGCAAACATGGAGAGGCTGATCGAACAGATCAGCATTGCAAACCAGCAGCGTTTTGGGAGACATTCGGAACGTCTTGATGTGATCGACGGCCAGCTGGATCTGTTTAATGAGGCTGAGGCTTTATCGGAAGAGGCCGGGAACGTTCCGGAGCCTTCCATTGACGAAGCGCTCCCACAGCATCCAAAAAGGAAGAAAAAAACAGGAACCCGTGATGCCGATCTTTCCGGACTGCCGGAAGAATCCATCATACACAGTGTCCCAGAAGAAAAACTGATCGAACATTTTGGAGAGGGGTGTTATCGGAAACTGCCGGATGAGAGTTACAAAAGGCTCCGATATACTCCGGCCTCATGGACGGTGGAGCTGCATACGGTTGAAGTGTATGTAGGTACGGACGGACTGCGCCAGGATGAATTCTTACGGGGTGACAGGCCGAAAGACCTTTTGCGTAACAGCATCGTCACACCCTCCCTGGAAGCTGCTATTCTCAATGGCAAGTATGTCAATTCCATACCGCTTTACAGAATGGAGCAGGAGTTTCAGAGAAATGGTGTGTACATCAGCCGGCAGAACATGGCGAATTGGACGATACTCTGTGCGGAAAGATATTTAAAGCCTGTTTATGACAGGCTGAAAGAAGAACTTTTCAGATGTCATGTCACCCAGGCGGATGAAACGCCGGTGGAAGTCATAAATGACGGGCGCAGTGCCGGTTCCACCAGTTATATGTGGGTGCACCGTTCGGGCGAATACTATAAGGACAGGCCGGTTGTCCTGTATGAATACCAGAAAACACGCCACCACAAACATCCCGAAGAATTCTACAAAGGCTTCAAGGGCATTCTGGTAACCGACGGCCTGGCACAGTACCATCTGCTCGAAGACCATCTTGAGGGATTGACGAACGCCAACTGCTGGGCCCATGCAAGAAGGGATTTCTCTGATGCGGTCAAAGCCATAAAGGATCCGGAGCTGGCAAAAAGGTCCACCGCATATCAGGCACTGGTAAGGATCGCGGCAATCTATAAGCTGGATGAAAGCCTGAAAGAACTGACGCCGCGGCAGCGCCTCAAAGAACGGCAGAAACATGTAAAGCCGCTTGTTGAGGAATATTTTGCATGGGTAAAAGATGTTTTGGACAGCCAGCTTCCAAAAGGAGCGACTGCTTCCGGACTTCATTACAGTATCAACCAGGAAAAGTATCTCCGGGTATTTCTCAATGACGGAGAAATCCCGATCGATAATTCCGCATCAGAAAGAGCCATCCGTACATTCTGTATCGGAAAGAAAAACTGGGTATTTATTGATTCCGTCAAAGGAGCAGAAGCAAGTGCCATAATATACAGCATCTCAGAAACAGCGAAACTAAACAGCCTGAGCACTTATAATTATTTTAACCATCTGCTGACAGAACTCCCCAAACTTATCGACAGGGAGGGAAATGTGAGCAATGCGAAAGCGTTGGAATCATTACTGCCGTGGGCAGAGGAATTACCTGATATATGCAGAAAACCACGCCGCTGAAAAGCGGCGTTGCTTTATTCTGTGGCGTATGGTTTGACGCTTACATTACGCCCGCGCAGACCGTGTGAAAACTCATATCCGGGCATAACAAAACCCGCAGACATTGACGTCTGCGGGTTTCCGTTCAGCTCCCCGAGTAGGGCTCGAACCTACAACCCCGCGGTTAACAGCCGCGTGCTCTACCGGCGTTGCGGTTTCATACCGCAAAATCTCTCCAGTAGATCGTTTTGTCCAGATACAAACGGGGATATCTTTTTCCTGTTATCCTTGAACATAAACAGCCATAATGAAACATATCCGTCTTTTATGATAGAGTACCGCTTTTGGTCGGCTAACCGACTACCTCCATAAGCAGATCGTCGCCGCCCCACTCGGAGCAGAACTGCCTGTAAGTCATGTTGAGTTCCGCCCTGATCTGATAGCCTCTGCCTACTTCGATCCGTCTGAACAGGTGGCAGGCTGTCATCTTCTGCTGCTCAAGCGTTGCCACATCAAACTCCTCCGCCCATGACTTAAACCTCTCATACGCCGGGGCGAGCATATCAATCCCCTGTTTCTTCTGTTCTTCCCCATCCCTAAGGCGGATCAGCTTTGTTTCCGCTTCTTCTATCCTCGCCTTGACGGTGCGGATTGCCTGCGAAAGGTCGTCCGCCGAATAGCTGCTCTCGCCTGTCAATGTCTTCCCGATCTCAAGCTGTAACTTTGCCAGCCGCTCCCTGTCCTTCGTGAGTTCCCGATCAAGTTTTTTCTGAGCCTCCCTGTTGCCTGCCCTCTGCCTCTTGAGTGCCGCCTGCAGTTTTTCTTCCTCCGGTGCGCCATCCATACAACTGAACAGCTTCCGCATGACCTGCCTTATGCTCTCATCCACCCGCTCCGCGCGGTAGGTCGTCTGCCCGTCACACTGACAGAGTTTCCTGCTCTTATGGTAGCAGCAATACTTGATCTCATTCACGGAATAGGCCGTGCCATCAGCCCTCGTATAGCTGTCCCTGTATCTTATCGTGGTCAGCCTCCCGCCGCAATGGGCGCAGAAGATATTTCCCGATAACATCGCCTGCCCTCTGGTCTGCAGGGCGATATGCCGCTTCTCCTCGTTCTTACTCTGCCTCTGCCCGAGGATATAGCGGATCCGGTCATAGGTGTCGTCATTCCTCAGTCTGAGTGATTCAAGCTGCGGGGAAGTCGTCCCGTCCTCCAGCCTCCCGCAGTAGAACGGATCGCGCAGGATACGGTTCACCTTGATGCTCGTGAACTTCCCGCCGCCGTTCGGTCTGTACCCGTTCTTATTGAGGAAGTCCGCCATCCGGTAGGAACCATAGCCTTTATGTACCGTCATATCGTCTATCATATGCAGGACTTCACTCTCTACCGGGTCGATCTCATACTTCCTGATCTTCGCGCCTTTCCGGTTCACGAGACCGCTGTCCACAAGGTGATAGCCGAACCTTACCGGCCCGCCGGTATATAACCCTTCTAGGATCATCTGCTGCATCTTGCTCTTGATCCTGATGGAAGTCTTCTCGCTCTCGCCGGATGCCTGCCAGAAGCGCAGATAGTTCATCAGCTTGTCCACATGGCTGTTGAAGCACTGCTGTCCTTCCTGCGTACTCCACACCTCGATACCGTGCTTTGCGAACCACTCCACCACAAAGGGCGTCTCGTCGTCGATCCTCCCGATCCGATCGAACATGAACACTAAGAGGATATCGAACTCCTTTTTCTGAGCCGCTTCCTTTAGTTCCTGTATGGCGTCCCTGTCCTTTGCGGATACCTTGTACCCTGAAACGCCTTTCTCGGAGAACTCTTTCAGGATCATCCAGCCTTCCTGCCTGTCCGCAAACTCATGGCAGGCTTTCTTCTGCATGGGGATGTCATTCCCGTCCTTATCGTTCTTATCCACCTGCTTCTTTGTTGATACTCTGTAAAGACAATAGACCCGTTTCATCACGCCGCCTCCATACGTTTTCTTAGTATGGGACCGCGCTGCCGTCCCTTATCCACTTTTCAATGTGCGGCCGGGGGATGCCCCGGTACATACATCATACCGCTCCTTCCGCTTACCCGCAATACGTTTTTGAATAGATTTTCATACTCCCTATGGTATAAAAGTACGAAAGACAGCGCAGACCCTCGTCCGTCATCCTGCTTTGGGATAAGGGGTCGCCCTCTGTATGCGCTCCCTGTAGGCTTCCGTGAGGATGTCGAGGATCGCTGCTCTTACGCCG
>Ga0183011_10514_pt1 | contig 20210 bp, 19 predicted proteins | sample NAcewD2O_March_FD_122322 | JGI IMG/M metagenome (GOLD analysis project Ga0183011, IMG submission 122322) | Mouse cecal microbial communities from Vienna, Austria - N-Acetylneuraminic amended D2O_March | ecosystem: Host-associated > Mammals > Digestive system > Large intestine > Cecum | place... | reverse complement strand
GCAGACCTGCTTACAGCTCATAAACTCCAAATATGTTATTCCCTGATGGTATTTATCGGGATAAAGAAAATGACGGTTATCGAACCATTACAGAAAATGCAGGGCTTGCAGTAATACGTAGGATAACTGAGAGTTACAAACGATAAAAAGAGGAAAATCCTTGCGGAAATTCCTCTTTGGTCAACTCGTGCGCATAGGGGGACTCGAACCCCCACGTCCGCAGACATTAGATCCTAAGTCTAACGCGGCTACCAATTACGCCATATGCGCCTTACGTGTACGGTGCAAAATTACTCAGTTTTTGCGAAACGCCCAAATTTTTGCCGGAAGAACAATTGTTTTGTACCTTTGCAATATGAATTTCAACCTTCAACACACATGCGCGGATTCAGCCGCCAGAGCCGGCATGATATCCACCGCCCATGGCGACATACTGACCCCGATTTTCATGCCAGTCGGCACAGTGGCGTCTGTCAAAGCAGTGCATCAGCGCGATCTCGCCGATGACGTCAAAGCCCATATTATACTCGGCAACACATATCATTTATACCTCAGGCCAGGCACAGAAATATTGCATCAGGCCGGAGGACTCCATAGATTCATGGGATGGGAGCGCCCGATTCTGACCGACAGCGGCGGATTTCAGGTGTTCTCGCTTGCTGCAAACCGTAAACTCAAGGAAGAAGGAGCATGGTTCCGATCGCACATAGACGGATCCAAACACCTCTTCACTCCCGAAAAAATTGTCGACATACAACGCATCATAGGATCCGACATAATGATGGCTCTCGACGAATGCCCTCCCGGCACAGCCGATTACGACTACGCCTATCATTCACTGCAGCTCACACAACGCTGGCTAAAAAGAGGATGGGACAGATTTAAGGCCACAGAAGGACTCTACGGATTCAGCCAGACATTCTTCCCTATCGTACAGGGATGCACGTATCCCGAACTCCGACGCGAATCGGCCAAATTCGTAGCTGATCTCGGCGCAGAGGGCAATGCCATTGGCGGCCTCGCCGTCGGCGAACCTACCGAAGTGATGTACGACATGATAGAGGTAGTCAACGAGATACTTCCGGCCGACAAACCAAGATATCTGATGGGAGTCGGGACACCGGCCAATATGCTTGAAGCCATCGATCGCGGAGTGGATATGATGGACTGCGTGATGCCCACCCGCAACGGACGCAACGGTATGCTGTTCACAATGAACGGCATACTCAATATGCGAAACCTTAAATGGGCTAACGATTTCTCGCCGCTCGACCCTGATGGGACAAGCTTCGTAGACCATGCATACTCACGGGCCTATGTAAGGCATCTGTTTGTCAGTCAGGAGCTGCTCGCACTCCAGATCGGAGCCATCCACAACCTCTGCTTCTATCTCCACCTGATGGATGAAGCGCGCCGTCATATCATAGAGGGAGATTTCAGCCAGTGGAAACGAGCCATCATACCCCAACTGACCCACCGCTTATGACACATTTCCGACTCAAGATACTCGACCGATATATCATAGGGAAGTTTCTGGGCACCTATGTGTTTGCCATCGTGCTGATCCTGGCCATCACGATCATGTTCGACGTCAACGAAAAGCTCGATTCATTCCTGAAAGCCCCGCTCAAAGCCACTATATTCGACTACTTTCTGAACTTTCTGCCGTATTTCGCCAACCAGTTCAGCCCCCTGTTCACATTCATCGCAGTCATATTCTTCACCTCGAAACTCGCCGACAACTCAGAGATCATCGCCATCCTGTCGTCAGGCATGAGCTTCAGGCGACTTCTTCGACCTTACATGATATCCGCTGCGGTCATTGCCTGCCTGACCTTCGTCCTCAGCGCCTACGTCATACCGCCTGCTAATGTAAAACGCATCGACTACACCAACACCTATGTCAAGAACAAGCGCGTAGACTACGGATCAAACATACAGCTTCAGGTCAGTAACGGAGTGATAGCCTACATCAACCGATACGACAACAACAACAGCACCGGCTACCGATTCTCGCTCGAAAAATTCGAAAACAAGAAGCTTGTATCGCGCCTCACTGCACAGACAATACGCTACGATACACTTCACCGGTGGGTGGCACGCGATTACATGATACGCGACTTCAAGGGCACACGCGAAGAAATCAGAAGAGGGACACGGCTCGACACCATAATACCGATCGAACCACGTGACTTCCTGATCTCAAAAAATGATCATGAAACAATGACCACACCCGATCTGGCGGAATACATCGCACACCAGAAGATGAGAGGCGTGGCCAATATCAAAGGATTTGAGATCGAATACCACAAACGGTTTGCCATGACTGCCGCAGCCTTCATACTTACTGTTATCGGCATGGCACTGTCATCGCGCAAAGTCAAAGGAGGAATGGGCATCAACATAGGCATCGGACTTGTGCTCAGCTTCAGCTATATCCTGTTCATGACCGTGACATCCACATTTGCCATATCGGGAATGACATCACCTCTGATAGCGATGTGGATACCCAACATCATTTATACAATAATAGCAGTAGTACTGTATCGTAGAGCCTCACATTGATTCGAAGCTCAACCGTATGGCCACACGTCCGTAATGGTCAGTAAATTCCGACAGCACTACCCTGCCGTTGACAAACTCCACTCCGCTCTCTTCGCCTTCGAAGGGGCGGAGTGTTATTTTACCCGACTCATCGATGACCGCTATATGCATTGAGTAGCACCCGGCAGATGTCACAATCTCATGAGCCATTATTTTCAGCGGCCCACCGACAATCCTATCGGCCATATTTACCGGAATAACGCTTCTGACCTGTAGCCACCGACGAAGCCCCTCTGAAATCGCTACGCATCCTGACAAGACTTATCGAATCGACAAATGCCACTTCATCACCGCTGTCATAGCGCAGATAGCCATATACGTCCGTCGCGGTCTTGTCTTTGTCAAGTGCAAGACGAATGCGTTTCCAGCCGTCACCATCAGTGCTTATAGTACTATAATCCTTGCTTCCGTCCTGATATTGAGCCGCGACAGCGATCTCTGTCGGTCCGGCAGAACCAGTGATCCTTGCCGACAACACATAGACATCACCCTTTTCCCAATTACGGTCAAGTGGCATGTCGAACTCTATTATATCGCTCGGCATAGCCGGACCAAACTGACGGAAACGCATACCAGGCCAAACATCCACCGAATCACCGTCGAGCACAAGCGACCGCATCGTAGTCGATTCGCCTTTGGCTCCGGCAAGCGTTCTGGTTCTGGCTATATCACGGTCTATCATCTCGATCGCCTGATCATACACCTCCACATATTTTTCCATATTGAACGCATACCAGCGCATCGAACTGTCCACCTCGGCCTGACTCACGCCATTGCGCAGATATATGGCCTGCCGCAGCACATCTTTGGCCGAATCCGTTCGCAGATCATTGCCTGATGACTCCGCTACGCTTTCGGCTATATTCATATCGGCAATGATCCTTGCCATTTTCTTTTCAGGAAGTATGCCCGACGGACGCGAAGAACAAGCCGCTACACCCATAAGCATAGCGGCTCCTATAGTTATAAGTAGTCCCTTTCGCATTACCGGCTTGTTTGGTCTTCCACCGCAGGTTCGTCAGAATGACTGCCCGACAGATGCTTCGTATAGAACAGAATTATCACCACCATGCCGACAGATATAGCAGCATCGGCCAGATTGAACACCGGCTGGAAAAAGAGAAAATTCTCACCACCGACCCATGGCATCCACTCGGGCCAGTCGAAACTGAACAACGGGAAGTAGAACATATCCACTACCTTGCCGTATAACAGAGGAGCATATCCGCCTCTATCGGGCATCATGACAGCCACCGCCGGCGGCATCGGATCATTGAACAGCACTCCGTAGAATACACAATCGATTATATTTCCCGCCGCACCGGCTGTCACCAGCGCCAGACACGCTATGAATCCGTAACCGACATCAGTCCTGCGACAGAAACGCACTATTACCCAGCACAACGCTGTCACAGCCACGATTCTGAAAAGCGTAAGAAACAGCTTCGAACCCATCTGCATGCCGAAAGCCATCCCGTCGTTCTCCACAAACACGAGTCTGAACCATTCAGCGATCCGCAATTCTTCTCCCAGATAAAAATGAGTTTTGACCCAAATCTTTATGAACTGGTCGAGAATTATCGTCGCAAGGATGATCGCTGCGGCAGCCTGTCCCTTTGTAATCTTCATCAGCCGATTATTTCTTACCGTTGATCTTTACATCGATACACAGCGTGGCATGAGGCACCGCCATAAGACGCTCCTTCGGGATAAGCTTGCCGGTTTCACGGCATATTCCATACGTCTTGTTCTCGATCCTCACCAATGCGGCCTGAAGATGCTGTATGAACTTCATCTGACGCTGCGCCAGTCTACCGGCCTCTTCCTTGTTAAGGACGGCCGCTCCTTCTTCAAGCACCTTGAAGGTTGGCGATGTATCGGCGGTGTCGTTGCCGCCGGTATTCGTGAGATCCGCACGAAGCATCTCATAGTCGCGTTGCGCTTTTGCAAGTTTTTCGAGGATCAGCGATTTGAATTCCTGCAATTCCTCATCGGTATATCTTGTTTTCTCCGACATGATTAGATTTATTTTGAAAGGGTGATTCTTACTTTTACATCGGTTCCGTCTATATCAAGCACCTCGGTCAGTTCATCGTCAGCCACCTCACCGACCGCAAGAGTGTCGGCAAGCACCTGACGCGATATATAGTCGGCATAGCCCGCCACAGCATCATCGGTCAGCTGACTCGCTGCAAACACGATATTGATCCGATCCGTGATCTGATAATCGCGGCTCTTGCGCAGATTCTGAATACGGTTCACAATCTCACGCGCCACACCTTCCTGACGCAGCGACGGAGTGACGGTAATATCAAGAGCCACTGTCACATTACCCTCATTCGCCACAAGCCAGCCGGGGATATCCTCCGATATGATCTCCACATCGGCAGCATCCACGCTCGCCTCAGTGCCGTCGATCATCAGAGTGATCTTTCCATCGCGCTCAAGACACGAGATTTCCTGCTGTCCGAGCGCCTGAATGGCTGCAGCCACCTGCTTCATCTGCTTACCGAATTTCGGGCCGAGCTTCTTGAAGTCGGGCTTGACACGCTTCACCAGTATGCTTTGGTCGTCATCACCTACTATTTCAAGCTCTTTTACATTTACCTCGCTCAATATCAAACCCTTTATCGCTTCAAGAGCCTTACACTGACGATCGTCAACTGCCGGCACGAGTATCTTCTGAAGCGGCTGCCTTACTTTTATCTCGGCCTTGCGACGCAATGCCAGCACCATTGAGGTGACAGTCTGTGCAAGATGCATTCGATCCTCAAGCTCTTTATCGATCACCGCAAGATCCGCCTCCGGGAACAGTTCCAAATGCACCGACCGGTCTGACCTGTTCAGGTCACGATACAGCCTGTCGGCAAAGAACGGCGATACAGGAGCCATCAGCTTAGCCACCGTCACTAGACACTTGTACAGCGTCTGATAGGCTGCGAGTTTGTCGGCATTCATTTCGCCACCCCAGAAACGCTTGCGGTTAAGACGAACATACCAGTTGGAGAGATTGTCGCATACAAATTCGCTTATAGCGCGGGCAGCTTTGGTCGGTTCGTAGTCCTCAAGCGCCTCCTCTACCTCCTTCACGAGCGAGTTGAGCAACGACAATATCCAGCGGTCGATCTCCGGAAGAGATTTCATGTCGACGGCCGGCTCCGCACCGGTAAATCCATCGACATTTGCATACAATGCAAAGAACGAATACGTGTTGTACAGGGTTGAGAACAGTTTTCTCGACACCTCCTGCACCCCGGCCTCGTCAAACTTCAGATTGTCCCACGGCGAAGAATTGGATATCATGTACCAGCGCAGCGGATCCGATCCGAATTTCTCGATCGCATCAAACGGATTGACCGCATTACCAAGACGCTTTGACATTTTATTTCCGTCTTTGTCAAGAACCAGACCGTTGGATATGACTGCCTTATAGGCTCGATCACCGAACACCATACCGGCTATGGCATGGAGCGTGAAGAACCATCCACGAGTCTGGTCGACACCCTCAGCAATGAAATCGGCCGGGAAAAGATCGCCACGGTCAAACGCTTCCTTGTTTTCAAACGGATAATGGATCTGCGCGTAAGGCATGGATCCGGAGTCAAACCATACGTCGATTAGGTCACTCTCACGCTTCATCGGCTTTCCGGTCGGACTTACAAGCACGATATCATCCACATACGGACGATGCAAGTCTATCAGCTCATAGTTCTCTTTTGTGAAGACACCCGGCACGAATCCACGATCCTTGTAAGGATTTGACTTCATAACTCCTGCACTGACAGCCTTCTCTATCTCGTCATTAAGCATGGCTACGCTGTCGACACACAGCTCTTCGCTGCCATCTTCAGTGCGCCATATAGGCAGAGGCGTACCCCAGTATCTGCTTCGCGACAGATTCCAGTCCTGCAGATTCTCCAGCCATTTGCCAAAACGTCCGCTGCCGGTCGACTGAGGTTTCCATTTTATATCGCCATTCAGCTCCATCAGCTTTTCCCTCGCGGCCGTAGTGCGGATAAACCAGCTGTCGAGAGGATAATACAGCACCGGTTTGTCCGTTCGCCAGCAGTGAGGATAGCTGTGGCTATGCTTCTCTATCCTGAACGCGAGTCCCTGCTGCTTGAGCATCATGCAGATAGCCACATCAAGCGTTTCAGCATCAGGCGCAAGTGCGGGATCATACGCATTTTTTACATATCGTCCGGCCCACGGTCTATAGGCCTCCACATCGACATTGCTCTTGACATATTCCGGATCAATATCTTCTATCCGGAAAAACCGACCCGTCAGGTCCACCATCGGACGGATATTCCCGTCACGATCCACAAGAGTCAGAGGCGGCACGCCGTTCTGCCGAGACACACGAAGGTCGTCAGCGCCAAATGTGCCGGCTATATGCACTATGCCCGTACCGTCATCTGTGGTCACGTAATCGCCTGGGATCACCCTGAAAGCGCCCTCGCCCGGATTCATCCACTTGATAAGCTGATCGTAACGCATGCCCACAAGCGAATTGCCATCGCAGGAACCGACTATCTCATAAGGCACCAACTTGTCGCCCTTGACATAGGAGTCAAGCGGCTGACCGGCACCCTTGGGATTCAATACCGATCCGACCAGCGCATCAGCACACACAACCGTCACCTTCTCTCCCGAATATGGGTTGAATGTGCGTATGATATCATATCTTATCGACGGACCTACCGCCAGCGCCGTATTCGAAGGAAGAGTCCACGGAGTTGTGGTCCATGCCAGGAAATAGGGTTCACCCCATCCCTGGAGATTTTCAGGGGCGTCAATTATCTTGAACTGGGCTATGCAGGTGGTGTCCTTTACATCGCGGTAACATCCGGGCTGATTCAGTTCATGCGAACTAAGTCCGGTGCCTGCCGCCGGCGAATACGGCTGTATGGTATAACCCTTGTAAAGATATCCCTTGTCGTATAGCTGGCGGAGAAGCCACCATACACTTTCTATATATCGGTTGTCGTATGTGATATACGGATCGTTCATGTCCACCCAATATCCCATACGGTCTGTGAGCGTCTCCCATTCGCGGGTGTATTTCATCACTTCCGAACGACAGGCGGCGTTGTAATCGTCCACGCTTATTTTCTTGCCGATATCCTCTTTGGTGATACCCAGATTCTTTTCCACGCCAAGCTCCACCGGCAGACCGTGAGTGTCCCATCCGGCCTTACGCTTCACATGAAAACCTTTCATGGTCTTGTAACGGCAGAAAATATCCTTGATCGTACGAGCCATCACGTGATGGATGCCCGGCATACCGTTGGCCGACGGCGGCCCCTCGTAAAACACAAAAGAAGGAGATCCCTCGCGCTCCTTTATGCTTTGCCCGAACAGCCCCTGACGGGTCCAGTCGTCGAGCATCTCTTTATTTATTCCCGACAGATTGAAACTGTCATATTCCTTGAATTTATTATACATCGCGAATGTTGTCTTAAATCAAGTTGCAAAGTTACGATTATTTGATCAACAATCAACTCTTTTGCTTTCAGAAAATGAGATTTACCGCAGCCGCCACCGACTTTCCGTCAGATCCCACAGCCGGAAGCGCAGTCACGGTAATACGACTTTTATCCCAACCAAACAGACGCCGCTCCAAAGGCAGTAGGAGATAGGCCAGTCTGGCCGACACAAATCCTGTCACAGCCCCTCCGACCACATCGCCGAAACGATGACGATGATGGTGGATCCGCAGAGCGCCAACTCCGGCCGCCCAAAGATAGGCACCCGCTCCCCAGCCCCAGCCATACTCGCTTCTGATGATTTCGGCACCGACAGTGGCACGCGCCATGTGTCCCGACGGAAACGAATGATTATCTGTGCCGTCAGGCCGACGCGACCGGATGGTATGCTTCATTGTCTGCACAAGTATTTCATCAATAGCGACAGCTGTTACAGTCACTGCCAAACGTTCTCTGAACGTGTGACGCGCGTCGACGCCCGCAACACCGATAGCTGGAGCGGCTATTAGCGGCACGACCTGTCCGACATCATCGAGAAAATAGCTACGCGCATCAGCTGCAAAAACCGTAACTGCGAGCAGCAGGCTCAAAAGAATACGTTTCATTCAAAATACCATTTATGATTCTTTACGAGAGTAATGCCGGGCGTCATCTCACTGCCAAGAATACGGCGAACTTTCACAACTTTGCGGGGCACATAATCAGCCTCGCCGGGATATATGCTACCATACCCAACACGACCCGAAGAATGGATATAACGACCGCCACCGATATGGATAGCCACATGTGTTATGCGGATGCCGTCGCTCCCAGCAAAAAAAAGCAGGTCAGCGGCACGCCACTCTGTCGGATCGTCAATTGCGACATCTCGTCCGGTAAGAGCCTGCTGCGAAGCGTCGCGCCGCAATATCAGCCCCGACTGCCAATAAGCAGCCTTGACCAGACCGGAGCAATCCGGTCCCTTGGAAGTCATGCCACCCCACACATACGGAGAACCGACCATAGCCATGGCTGCCGACAGCACTGCCGACCCATCAGGCGTTGCCGATGACCAAGCAGCGAAATCCTCGACCGACTGTCTTTCGACATATCCTTCGGCTCTGCCACCCGGCATACCGACCCGAACAAACTGTCCGCCGTCATCCGACAATCGCTCCACGATATCCCCCTCGACCAGCTCGGCAACACGGTGTCCTGTCATAAGCGAATCAGCCCATACACCGATGGTGCCCGGAGAGGTCACGATCATACGGCTTGACCTGCGCCACTTCGACATGAGGCTATCGTTGAGCAAAGTGACATTGGCTCTGTTTATATAGCCACGGTAACCGTCGGGCAGCTCTACACCATACCAATCGCCGACACGTTCACCCATCTTCACGGGCGTACCGCATATAGCCTGAGTGGTCTGTTCCGACGCATGCGATGGCTTTGCCCTCACACAGGCCACGGATATATCGACAAGCCCCCACCGACTATCGTCGGCAGGGGTTTTATTCTGACCCGACACCCCGACGACAATCGATGTCACCGCCGCAAGCGTCATCAGGTATTTTCTCATCGCAATCAGTGCTTTGTCATTTCAGTTATGACATCTTTGATCTGCTGTCCGAGCTGCTCGGCCTCCTGCATCGTATGCGCCTCGGAATAGATTCGTATGATCGGCTCCGTATTGGATTTGCGCAAATGCACCCAACTGTCGGCGAAATCTATCTTCACGCCGTCGACATCGGTAATCTTTTCGCTGGCATAGCGCTTCTTTACCTCCTCGAGGATAGCGTCTACATTGATTTCAGGAGTAAGCTCTATCTTGTTTTTGGCTATGGCGTAAGCCGGATAAGTCTTTTTGAGTTCACTCACCTTCTTGCCGCTCTTGGCCAGAAGCGACAGGAAGAGAGCCACACCGACCAAAGCGTCACGTCCGTAATGCGATGCCGGATATATCACACCGCCATTACCTTCGCCACCGATCACGGCACCGGTTTCTTTCATCTTCGTGGTGACATTCACCTCGCCCACCGCCGATGCCGCATATTGGCAACCATGAGCCGCGGTGATGTCGCGGAGCGCACGCGAAGAGCTGAGATTTGACACAGTTGCGCCGGGTGTGTGCGACAGCACATAGTCTGCGACAGCCACCAGAGTATATTCCTCCACGAACATATCGCCGTTCTCCATCACTATCGCCAGACGATCCACGTCGGGATCAACCACAAATCCCACATCGGCCTTTCCGTCACGCATCAGACTTGATATCTGGGTGAGATTTTCAGGAATAGGCTCCGGAGTATGCGAGAAGCGACCGGTCACCTCACAGTTGAGTTCTATTATATTTTTCACGCCAAGCGCCCTGAGCAGCTGCGGTATGACAGTACCTCCCACAGAGTTGACTGCATCCACCGCCACTGTGAAATTGGCTTTGGATATAGCATCAGTATCCACCAGATCTAGAGCAAGCACCTTTTCGATATGCTTGCGGTCGTATGTCGTATTGACCAGTTCATGGCCGAGATCCATCACGTCGCAGAACGTATAGGCATCGGCCTCTGCCGCAGCAAGCACCTCCTTGCCCTGTGCATCATTGAGAAACTCGCCGTTTTCGTTCAGAAGTTTAAGCGCGTTCCACTGCATGGGATTGTGGCTTGCGGTTATTATAATACCGCCACAGGCATTCTCTTCAGTGACAGCGATCTCTGTAGTCGGAGTAGATGCCAGGCCGATATTGACCACATCAAATCCCATGCCGCAAAGTGTGGCTACAACAATGCCGCTCACCATTTCTCCGGAGACTCTTGCATCGCGTCCAACGACAATAAGATTGGTGTTTTTGGTTGTATTACGTCTTATGAACGTTGCATAAGCGGCCGTAAACTTGACGATATCAAGCGGAGACAGACCTTCGCCAGGAGCACCGCCGATAGTGCCACGTATTCCGGAAATCGACTTTATTAATGACATGATTGGTTATTGTGTTAAGTGTATATATTCAGACTATGGAATATTTGTCAGATCTGGCTCTTATAAAACCTGATATGATACAGATACGGCTGCACGGATGATATCTCTGATGTCCAGCCATACTGCGACTTGACCACCAGACGCACCTCACTGTTGAGTGGCAGATACTGAAGCGGCATCTGTATGGCCATTCCCCACGCCGATGACGATTCAAGTGTGAAATTCTGATAACGGAACGACATATTGCCACCCTCTACATAATCGCTGTTGCCCTCACCCGGCATTGTGTTGACGCCATCGTAATTGATAAGGTTATAACGCATAAACCGGAAATATATCCGCTGGTCGGACTGCGCCATCTCGCCGTCACCCTTCTTCACCACCTGCATGAACACATTGCCGTCGTTGTCAAGGCGGTAGTAAGGAGCGTCCTCGCCGGTGATGAAATCATTATCTTCAGGCAGAGTCGTTTCGATCGTCTGGTCGGCAAGATATAAGTTCACAGCCTTGTTCTCTTCTTCAAGAAGCTCGGCATAGCTCTTGTCATCATCGCACGCGGTCAGTACTGCTGCAAATGCAGTCAAGGCAGCCACAGCCAACCACGAAATTCTGTTAGATATATTCATTTCTGTTTGTTATTGTATCTGTTTATTATTAATTCTATGTACGCCATCATGCCGGATCGAGATGCTTGTCAAAATCATCAAGCGCACCCATGATCTTTTCGAGAGCCGCCGCTGCCGTACCGGTGAACTCTCCGCCGGCAGCATTCAGATGGCCGCCTCCGCCAAACAGACGTTCACACACGAGATTGACCGGAAAACGTCCTTTGCTTCGCATCGAAACCTTCACAAAATCAGCCTCATCCTGACGCAGATACACGCTCCACGTCACTCCCGGCACCGCCAGAGGCCTGTTGACAAGTCCCTCGGTGTCGCCTTTTACGTATGAAAACTCGTTAAGTTCCTTACGGTCAAGGATTATAACAGCAAGCTGATGATCTGGAAAGATCTGCATCTTGCGATACAATGCATAGCCGTTGATCCTCAGCGATTCGGCCCGATGTGTATTCCATGCGAGCGTGTACACCTCATCCTTGTCCAGTCCCTTTGCAAGCAACAATGATATTATCGAGTACAAGTCGGGATCATTGGAGTTATATGAAAAATTGCCAGTATCCGTAAGCATACCCGTGTAAATGCATGTTGCGGATTCCTCGTCCAGCAGATCATACAAGCCTGCTTGCCATAAGATATGAAACAAAAGAGCACACGTCGACGACTGTTCCGGTCGTGAAATTGTCAGATCAGCGAAATCGTCGGGATTCAGATGATGGTCTATCAGTATTTTGGCCGCCTCGCAGCGCTCTATCATCGGAGCCAGACGGTCAATGCGCTTCAGCGAATTGAAGTCAAGACACACTATAGTGTCTGCATCGGCCAGCATACGCCTCACTCTTTCAGGATAGCGCGATGCTATCACGATATCCTGGAAGCCGGGCAGGAAATCAAGTGTGGAAGCCGGAGTGTCGGGCGTTACCACAACTGCCGATTTGCCCATCCGGCGCAATATATGGCACAAGCCGAGCGACGACCCCAGAGCATCACCGTCGGGAGTCATGTGGCAGGTTATCACAAATTGCGACCCTTCGGTTACGTATTTTGTGAACTGCTCTATATCCGGTATGTCAATCGAGCGCTGTAATTCCATATCTGGGCTGAAATTTTTGCAAAGTTAATGTTTTTTGTCGAAGTCATGCACCGACGACATATATTTGGACACCCGTTTAACAATTTTTCTCTCCCTGCACAGAATATATTCTCGTCAATATCTCACGCCGGCATGATTATCGTTTCTGTTGTTTCACTGCACGATACTGACATCGCGTTTAATAATGCAATATCTGCCACGACATCACAATGCCCCTGAGAATTTTTTGACCGGATTGCCGCGTCCCAGACTGTCGTGATTGCTCCATTGGCGCGAATGCGATTCGGCAATGGATCTGTCATTTAGCTGACGGAGTTTCAGCAACAGTCTTTCGCGGGCGAGCTTTTTGTTTTGCGACTGAGAGCGTTCATCTGAACATTTGACTGATAGTCCTGATGGAGTATGAATTGCACGGACTGCTGTTTCAACTTTATTGACGTTCTGACCTCCTTTGCCACTGGAACGGCATGTTTCGTAAACTATGTCCGCCTCATCAATCTGCGGTAGTTCGACTTCATCGAAAAAATTGACACCGACAAACCAGTTGCTACGCTTGTGTCCCGGACGATATGGATTTTTGGTAGAGCGCCAAAGAATCGTGCCCTGCCAATCTTCTACAATGGAGTGAGGGACTGCTTCCTCAGTGGCAAATGTCATTGACATGAAACAGCCATACTCCATATTGTGAGGTTCGTAATCTGCAAGTTGGAGCGACGGAATGACTTTGAGCAATTCACGTGACACGAGCGTGACGACTCTTGCACATTCCACCGGACCACGCCCTGCTGTGATCTGTATATAGTATTTTACTCGCATAGACTCTTTTATCATTCTCCGTTGTCTTTGATGTTTAATTTAGGTATAATCATGCATACGACATCGACTGTCGGACTGATAAGCTCAAGTATTTCCTCTGTGGGTTTGTATGCCATGGGAGATTCGTCCAGTGTGCCTGTACATACAGATGATGAATAGATACCTGTCATTGAATTTTCATATTCGCCAATTGATATCAGTTTTCTGGCTTGAGCCCGACTCATAATGCGCCCGGCACCATGTGGAGCACTTTTCAACCACAATTCATTCCCCTTTCCTACACAGATAGCAATTCCGTCGCGCATGTTGAACGGTATTGCCATCTTTCTACCCTCGGTGGCGTCAATCGCACCCTTGCGCAGCATCGGGCGCTCGTCGGTTACAGATATATAATTGTGGGTAGTAAAGATGGATTCGATACACTTCGCCTTACACAACTTTTTGAGTATCGCGAAAATACGCTCACTGATTATCTGATGGTTATACAACGCATATGCCTGAGCTACAATCATATCGGACAGATAACCACGTAGAGCATCACCCCAAAGATAACCGATGTATTTGGATCTTTTGGGACTCTGTGCGATATTCCGCCAATGATTGGCAACCTTGACTCCAAGATTTCGCGACCCGCAATGGATCGTCAGCCATCCGACTCCTGATTCGGATTCTTCACCATACTCAATGAAATGGTTACCGCCGCCAAGTGTGCCAAGGCTTTTGTAGAACACACCTTCCTGAAGTTTTACACGACGACAGAAGTCGGCGATGAATCGTGCGTCGATGCGGGGAGTCTCATTTATCAGATCTGGAGCAGCCGAGCGTGCCTTCTGATATTGCGAGTTAAGAAACCGGCACAGCTCTTTCTCATTTAGAGAATTCTTCTTGCAAATCTCGGCTCCGGCAGGAATTGCCTCGCGGATGCGATGATCAAGCAGAGGGTAATCCTCCGGATTGACATTGCACGATAGTCTATGCATCGAAATGGTGCAGCCTATATCGACGCCGACATGATCGGGATTTACATACACTCCTATGGGATAGGCTGTGCCTACATTGCACAAACTTCCGGCGTGAACATCAGGCATTTGCACAATTGGCACACCCTCCATAGCCGGGTGATCACAAAGTCCTGTAATCCAGTCAAGAGCCGCCTGCTCTATATTTTCAGTGAAAACTTCAGCCGATGTAGAATTACCTATAATTTTCATGTCTTTTTTGCGCAAAGTTGCGACACCGGTGCGCAATGAATTTGCGCAGACATTTATTTCTTTAACTAATCCCGCATAATTTCAGAACTTTCTAACCGATTTTGGACAGAATGTCAGATCATTTTTTTATAAGTAACTCGCAAAAATTAGCTGCGAGTGATTTTTGAGATTTGTTCGAGTGGTTTTTGCTTGAAGACGAGGGCGTGTAGCGAGCTACACAACTGAGGATGAAAGCAAAAAACGCCGGACAAAATCAAAAAGCGCCGCAGCAAACCATGGGTTACTGACGAGTTTCATAATATCAACTAATTTTTAAGAGTTACTTAAAGAGAGTGTAGGTACAAATTATCCTCTCCCTACCATTCCGGCACATCATTCCGGAATAATGACTTGAAACATCACAATGTCTTGATATCAGGATTTATCAGATACAACCGCCCCGTGGCTCTGGTGATCGAAGTGTATAGCCACCGATAGAAGTCAAGACCTTGCGCTTCCGGCGGGACGTAACCCATATCCACATACACATCACTCCACTGGCCGCCCTGCGATTTATGGCAGGTGACAGCGTATGCATACTTGACCTGCAAAGCATGGAGATAAGGATTCGACCGCGAAGCCTTGAGCCTGTAGGCCATCGGAGTCTGCGAAGCAAATCGGTCAGGATCGTTAATCACACCTTCAAGCAACTGCGCAGCTTTTTCAGCTCCCAGCACCGGTGAGTCCGAATTCAACGCATCAAGACATATCTTGCAGTCGAGATCCACCTCACGGTCTGGCATAGTTATCGATACATCCGCAAATCTCAGACCATATTTTGACTCGGTCCCGTTCACGCGGTTTACAACCGCCATATCTCCGTTAGCTATAAAATCCAGCCCTTTCGTCTTGGCACTCCACAGATAATTGTTCTTCACCACCAGCAGACGCTCTCCCACACACAGCTCCTCCTCGCGTCCGAGAATAGACGCACGTATCGCAGCATTAAACTGAGTGGCACGCCTATTGGAACGCGTAATTACTATCGTATCGTCAATCCCAGCATCGGCGTAAGACCGCTCAATCTGATCCTGAAGCTCTTCGCCGGGCAAAGCCACGACATCGCCGAATCCTTTCAGCCTAATCTGCGGCTCAGGCAACGGATCGCGACGCATAGCCCTCCGCAGCCATGTGGCATTGTACAGTATTCCGGATCCCGCACCCTGACGCACCACCTCGGTCATCACAGCATGAGTAACCCGTAACCCCGATTCCTTCAGCCTCGCCACATTCATTGCCGGACTTTCAGCACAACCTACCGGAGGCAACTGCGCGACATCGCCCAGCAATATCATCCGGCAACCATCGCCCGAATAAACATACTGAAGAAGATCCTCAAGCAGACTGCCTCTGACGTCGCCCGCCGACTGCGACTCCCCTATCATCGAAGCCTCGTCGACAATAAAAACGCCACCGGTCAGATTGTTGTCGGCCACCTCCGTGGTTCCGAACCCCAAGCCGGTACCGTCGGTCCGGTATATGCGCCGGTGTATGGTCGTGGCAGGCAGCCCTGCGAACTTACTGAACACCTTTGCGGCACGTCCTGTAGGCGCAAGCAACACCACAGGAATCCGTGCATCGCGCAAAGCCCGCACCAGAGCACCCGTCACTGAAGTCTTGCCCGTACCCGCATATCCATTGAGCAGAAACACGGCATCACTCGGCATCAGCGGCGAACAAAAACGCGCAAGTGCGGCTATCAGCTGCACCTGCTGATTGTTAGGCACATACGGCAGATTCAGCAGTATGCTTTCAGCAAACTCATCAATATTCATCCGGCATTTTACAGTAAAACAATCGGCGCTACCCCGATGGATTACAAGGGATAGCGCCGATCTGTTTCAGTATCTGTCTTTACAGGATCATCAGTCCTGATTGAGGTTTACGCGCTTGAAGTCAACTACAACCAGTCCCTTCGAGCTCTTGTCGAGATACTGACCGATTGTCACGGTAGCATCCTTGATGAACTCCTGCTCCATGAGCACAGACTCCTTGTAGAACTTGTTGACGCGACCCTTTGCGATATTCTCTATCATCTGGGCTGGCAGATTGGCAGCCTTCTGCTCGGCGGTTTCCTTGGCGATAGCACGCGCCTTGTCAGCCTCCTCTACAGTAAGCCATCCCTTGGCGATGTTGCTTTCGATGTGAGCCTCCGAGTCAACGAGATTGGGGTTGATGCCGGCCTTCTTGAGAGCTGCCTCGACAGCCTTCTTGACCTGCTCTTCCTTAGTCTTGTCAACAGCAACCTTGTATTCGGTCTCAACAACCGAAGCCGGCACAGACTCGATGCTTACAGCCACAGGGTTCATCGAAGCCACCTGCATGGCCACGTCGCGGCCGAGCTGATAGTCAACATCAGCCTGATTGAAACCGACGATGGTCGACAGCTTGTTGCCAAGGTGATCGTAAGCGGTCGTAGACTCAGCCTTGACCCACTCATAGGCACCGATTTCCATCTTCTCGCCGGTCTTGCCGCTCTCCTCTACAACGAGATCCTGAATGGTCTGACCATCTATTGTCAGAGCCTTGAGTTCCTCGATGTTGTTGGGACGGCACTCCATGGCCACGTTAAGTATCTTGCGTGTCGTTTCAACGAATCCGGCGTTCTTGGCAACAAAGTCGGTTTCGCACTTGAGAGCGACGATAGCGGCAAATGTGCCGTCGCTGGCCGACAGCGAGCATCCCTCGGAAGCTTCCCTGTCCTCGCGCTTGGCAGCCACTGCCTGACCCTTCTTGCGCAGGATCTCCACGGCAGCGTCAATATCGCCGTTGGTTTCGGCGAGCGCTTTTTTGCAGTCCATCAGGCCGGCGCTTGTAAGGTGGCGCAGCTTGGTGATTTCTGCCATTGTAACAGCCATATCTGATTGGTGTTTTAGGTTGTTGTAATTACTTATTATTCAGCGGCAGGAGCTTCGGTTGCGGCTGTTTCCTCACCGTTCTCTTCACGGCGCGGAGCGCGGCTCACTCTGCGGCGCTCGCGGCGGGGTGCCTGACCCTCTTCACCGGCAGCGGCAGTGTCCACCTTCTCCACTTTGCGCTCCTCCAGACCCTCGGCCATCGCATTGCAGACAGTGCTCAGGATCAGATCAATGCTCTTGGATGCATCATCGTTGGCGGGAATTACGAAGTCCACGTTGTTGGGATCGGAATTGGTGTCGACCATAGCGAACACCGGTATGCCCAGACGGTTTGCCTCGGCCACTGCGATGCGCTCTTTGAGTACGTCGACAACAAAGAGAGCCGACGGCAGACGGTTGAGGTCGGCGATCGAGCCGAGAGTCTTCTCGAGCTTTGCGCGCTGACGTGTGATCTGCAGCTTCTCACGCTTCGAGAGGTTGTCAAAAGTGCCGTCCTTCGACATCTTGTCGATAGAAGCCATTTTCTTGACAGCCTTACGGATGGTGGGGAAGTTGGTCAGCATGCCGCCCGGCCATCTCTCGATGACGTAAGGCATGCCTATGGCCTGGGCTTTTTCAGCCACGACCTGCTTGGCCTGTTTCTTGGTTGCGACGAAGAGCACCTTCTTGCCCGATTTAGCAATGCTCTTCAGCGCGTTGGCGGCCTCTTCTACCTTGGCGGCAGTCTTATAGAGGTCGATGATGTGGATACCGTTGCGCTCCATGAAGATATAGGGCGCCATAGCAGGATTCCATTTTCTTTTGAGGTGACCGAAATGGCAACCTGCTTCTAAAAGTTGGTCAAATGTAGGAGTTGACATTGTTTCTTGATTGTTTACGTTCTTTTGTTTTCAACCCCGCAGTAAGGATTCCAAACATCCGTCTGCAGGATTTAGATTCTAAACACTAAGCTCTGAGCTGACAGTCATTAACGTTTGGAGAACTGGAAGCGCTTGCGAGCCTTGGGCTGACCGGGTTTCTTACGCTCTACAGCGCGCGGGTCGCGGGTCATGAAGCCCTCTTTGCGGAGTGCCGGCTTGTCGTCGGGATTGATCTTCACCAGTGCGCGGGCGATAGCCAGACGCAGAGCCTCGGCCTGACCTTTGTAGCCGCCACCGTCGAGATTGACACGGATGTCATACTTCTCGTTGACGTCGAGAGTCGAAAGCGGCTGACGCACGATGTACTGAAGGATGGAAGAGGGGAAATATACATCAAGCGGACGATGGTTGATGACGATCTGTCCGTTGCCTTCCCTTACGATGACGCGAGCCACAGCGGCCTTACGGCGTCCTACTGCATTTACTGTTTCCATGCTTCTGAGGATTATTTGAGTTTGTTGATGTCGATCACCTCGGGATTCTGAGCCTCATGGGGATGCTCGGCGCCATTGTAGACGTGCATGTTGCCAATGATGGCACGGCCAAGACGGTTCTTGGGAAGCATGCCTTTCATCACCTTGGTGAACAGGGGATTGTAACCGGGCTTGAGGTGCTTGTTGAGAGCTTTCTTCATCAGCACTTCCGGAGTAGCCTCACGCTGGCCACCGGGATAGCCGGTATATGACAGATATTTACGGTCAGTCATCTTTTTGCCGGTCAGAACAATCTTTTCGGCGTTGATGATGATCACATTGTCGCCGCAATCAACATTGGGCGAATAGCAGGGCTTGTACTTGCCGCGCAGGATTTTCGCAACCTTGGCGCACAGCCGTCCCAGCACCTGATCGGTAGCGTCGATCACTACCCATTTTTTCTCAACGCTCTGCGCGTTGGGGGTCACTGTTTTGTAGCTTAAAGTATCCACTTTGAAACGGTTAATTAATAAATTGTTTACATCCGCAAAACTCCGCTATCCGGCCAATGGACACCGGAATTCCTACGGTTGATTAATGCTAATCGGGCATAATCGGCTGCAAAGGTAATATTTTTTCACACCATACGCAAGCGTTACAGCCTTATTTTACAAAGATTTTTATTCCAAAGCCACAAAACCACAAAAAGTCGCCACATCCGACTTCTGCCGGCTGCATCAACGCCACACCGACACAAAACGTCATTGACAACCAACACAATATACAATTCATATTAGACATTCGTTGTTTATGACCACAAAACAATGTAATTTTGCAACAGAATCATTATCATCCAATCATAAAATGAAACATTTACTCACATTGACCCTTTCGGCTGCGATCGGACTGGGAAGCCTCATGACTGCCCATGCCGACGCTCCGACCACAGGCAACCCTCATGAGCTTGCACAGCGGTTTGCCGGAGGCAAGTTGTCCAACATGCTATTTTCCACCACAGTCGACCCGCACTGGTTTCAGCAGGGCAATAAATTCTGGTACAGCTACAAGACGGCACAGGGAACACGCTGGTATATCGTAGATCCGGCAAGCCGCCGCCAGACCGAACTGTTCGACCACGACCGTATGGCGGCTCAACTCACCGAGATCGTTAAAGATCCCATGATCGCCGCAT
>Ga0183011_10511_pt1 | contig 20326 bp, 16 predicted proteins | sample NAcewD2O_March_FD_122322 | JGI IMG/M metagenome (GOLD analysis project Ga0183011, IMG submission 122322) | Mouse cecal microbial communities from Vienna, Austria - N-Acetylneuraminic amended D2O_March | ecosystem: Host-associated > Mammals > Digestive system > Large intestine > Cecum | place... | reverse complement strand
CTGATGTTGGATAGTTCGTCGATCCATTTCGAGTTTGGTTTCCCCAGCACCCCGGTTAGTAAAGCCGCTTCCTCCACCAGTCTGCTGATCTAGCCGTTCACTTGCACTAGTTTGCAATCGTGGTAAGCGGTATTGCAGTTCCGCAATTTGTACTTGGAGTTTAGCTTCTTTGGTTTGAGCGCGGGTTGCGAAAATCTCTAAAATCAGAGCGGTTCGGTCTAGAATGCGACATCCGGTTCCTTCTTCAAGATTACGTAATTGACTTGGTGATAATTCATCATTGGTAATAATAGTAGGAACGTGATTAGCATCAGCCACATCGCGAATTTCGTCGACTTTGCCTTTTCCAAAGTAGGTAGCGGGATTAGGGCGATCGATGACTTGATCAATCCGATCGATAACCTCCATGTGATTTGCTTGTGCTAATTCAGCAAGTTCAACCATTGAGTAGTCAAAGTCTTCTTGACCAGTATTTAATCCAGTAATAATTACTGGTTCTAGAGTTTGTATGTTAGTCTCCATTGAAGAATAATGTTCCTCCTTTATGGATATTATTCTGGTAATTCAAGTTTGTTATAAAAATCAACAGTAGTATTATTCTTATCTAAAGTTAGCTTAGTGATGCTTCCGTTACGTGGTGAATCGCCTGGATCATAAGCATCAGAATAGCGTTGGACGATTGAACGAATAGTAGCTCCGTGTGAAACTACTAGTACTTCTGATCCGTCTGGCAATGCTCGTAAACGGTCAAAACCTTTATCTACCCGCTTCCAGAAAGCAACATGGTCTTCAGCAGTACCATAATTATCCGCGGCTGCAATCTTATCTTTTAATTTGTCTGGTCCCCAACCGGCAACCATTTCTGCAAAACTGTGATAACCATCTGGGCCACCCAGGAAGTCAGCAAAATGTTGGCCATCTTCTCCTTCAAAGTAGCCAAAGAATTCTTCGCGAAACGCTGGCTCTGGAATTGGCGTTGGATTATTGCCAGGATGTTCAGCAAGCAAGAAACGGGTAGTTGAAACTGTTCGTGCGAGGTCGCTGCAAAATACATAATCAAATTGAATAGGAGCAAGCGCCCGTCCTACTCGTTTAGCGTCTTCTTTACCCTTTGGCGTTAGCGGACCATCAGCCCAACCTTGCATCCGATTGTAGAGATTAAGATAGGTTTGTCCGTGGCGTACAAAATAAACGTTGATTGCCATAGTTACAGCACTCCTTTAAGCGAAATAAAAATACTTATTACATTTTAACATGATTTCGCTGAAGAAAAAGCAATTATAGCATTCGGTTTCGCTTAATAATTCGTTGACGAATCGCTTTGATAAGTGCTAACAAGCCAACTCCTAACAGTGAACACACAACAAATGCTAAGATGATAAGTGAGAAGTGCTGACGGACAAATGGAATTGTTCCAAAGTAATATCCGCATCCAGCACCAATCGCTACCCATAATGTAACGCCAATAATATTACCAATTGTGAAACGGTGAAATGGAAATTGCATTGTTCCAGCAATTAAGGGGACAAAGGTACGAATGAGCGGTACAAATCGCCCTAATGCTACAGCTTTGATCCCATGATGGGCTAAAAATTCTTGTGCTTTCTCAAAGCGGGGACCGGCCATTCTTTTTTTGAGCCATTGCCAATGAGAAAGGGAATGACCAATATAATAATTAACTGTGTCACCAATTAGCGCCGCGAAAAAGAAGACGGGGATGACGATTTCCATTTTTAAGATCGGGTTAAAAGCGATAAAAGAACAAGTTAAAAAGACAAGCGATTCACCAGGAAGCCATGGGAAAATCACTAATCCAGTTTCCATAAAAATTAGGATAAAAAGGAGAACATAGCTCCAAGCGCCCATCCACTCAAACATTGGAATGATCGTTTCCGCAATATGAGTTAGGAGATAAAAAAGATGGCTCATTGTTGTTTTCCTCCTCTTGTACCATGATTGCAATATATTGTAGCGTTATTTTAGTAGTTTGGATGGTCTTAGAATTAAAATTAAGCGACATTTAATAATTGGAAAAAATAGAAGGCGGAAAGTTAACAGACTAATTGGTGAAAATGATATAATAATTGGATGATTTTAAGATAAATTATTAAGTAAGTCGACCTGAAGATGAAAGGTAGGGAGTATGGAATGTCTACGAAAACTGAAAAAGAACTAGAACAAAAGTACCTTGATAATGTGATTGATAAAGTAAAACAGGCCGAACAAAAAGCAGAAGAAAAGATTAAAACGGCGCAACATGATATTAAGGGCATCAATAAGCAAATTGATGATATCCACTTAAATACCACTACTTATTCAGGCATGATGGATACGGCCATGTCTTTTCGTGCTCAACAGCAGATGTTAGATGAACGTCAAAATAGTTGGCAACATGCAGCAGATCGGCTAGCAACTTTACAGCGACTTGAAAAGAAACCTTACTTTGCCCGCATTGATTTTCGTGAAAAAGGGGCGGACGAATCTGAAAAGGTATATATCGGGCTTGCTTCCTTTACCGACAAGCCAGACCATTTTCTTGTGTATGACTGGCGAGCACCGATTTCGTCTGTTTACTATGAAGGGAAACTTGGGAAGGTTAAATATCAGACTCCGGTAGGCGAGCAAGAGGTAGATCTTACTCTTAAACGCCAATTTCAAATTAAAGATGGGGTAATTGTAACCATCTTTGATACCGACGAACAAGTAGGCGACCAGATGCTCCTTGATGCTCTTGGCAATCATTCCAGTACCAAGATGAAGAGCATTGTCACGACGATTCAACGGAAACAAAATGAAATTATTCGTGACACAAAAAATGAATTGTTGTTTGTTCAGGGGGCTGCTGGCTCGGGGAAGACAGCGGCAGTTCTCCAACGGGTTGCCTGGCTCCTTTACCGTTACCGGGGTAATTTGACCTCTTCACAAGTTGTTCTTTTTTCACCTAACCAATTATTTAATGACTACATTGATCAAGTCTTGCCAGAATTGGGTGAGCATAACATGGTCCAGATGACTTACTTCCAGTTCGCTAATCGCCGGGTGCCAAAGCTTCATGTTCAGAACTTAGAACAACGGTTTGAAAGTCACCAAGATGAAACGGCTAAGAATGCGCAACAACTATTAACTAGCTTGCAATATTTCAAAGCAACAGAGCGTTATGCTAACCATCTTGGTCATGCTAATATGCGTTTCCGCAACCTTATGTTTAATGGTAAAGTCTTTTTGAGTAAAGAGAAGATTAAAGAAATTTACTATTCATTTAATAACAACTATAACCTGGGAAATAGGTTGGATGGAACCAAGGAAGAATTGATCAAATACCTTAATCACCGTGTAAGTACTGAAATGCGCAATAAATGGGTTGAAGATGAAATTCAAAGCTTGAGTAAAGAAGAAATCGACAACCTATTTGATAACCAGCCACGTGAATTTGAGGATGAAGATAAAGAATACAAGTTCCTTGCGCGTCAAATCGTTATGCGGGCATTTATGCCAATAAAAAAGGCCATCGATCATAATCAGTGGCTTAATATCAATGGACAATTTTTACACCTTCTCCGGGTAACTCCAAAACTTATTAATATTGCTGAGTATGGAATCTCTGCAGAACAGTGGAAGGATTACGTTGATGGGGTAAAAGAAGACCTAAAGAAGGGTAACATCAGTGCCAACGGAATTACTATTTACCTGTACCTGTATGATTTGATTACTGGAAAGCATGGTCAACGTGATATCCGTTACGTTTTTGTTGATGAAGTCCAAGATTATGATGCTTACCAGTTAGCTTATCTTAAATATCGTTTTCCTCGTGCTAAATTCACATTGTTAGGGGACCTTAACCAGGCAATCTTCACTCATGAGAATAGCCGGTCATTATTAAAACAATTAGGCACGATGTTTGATCCAGAAAAGACGAAGGTTGTTCAATTAACTAAGTCTTACCGTTCCACAAAACAAATTACCGACTTTACTAAGCATATTTTAATTGACGGTGAAGCGATTGAAGCCTTTGAACGTGAAGGTAATAAGCCACAAGTTATTCAAGCTAAGGATGAGCAAGAAGGGGTAGCGGCAGTTATTGATATTCTTAATAAGTATCAGAATGACCATGATGCCGTCGCAATTATTGGTAAAGATCTCAAAGACAGTGAAGAGTTGTATCAAAAGTTAAATGCCAATAATATCAAGACCACCCTTATTCGGACAGAGAATCAACGGTTAGTAAAGGGCCCAATTGTTGTGCCGTCATATCTAGCAAAAGGGTTGGAATTTGATGCGGTTATTGTCTGGAATGCGAATGATCAGCAATACCATGGTAACGATGAGCGACAATTGCTCTATACGATTTGTTCCCGAGCAATGCATGAGTTAAGTTTAGTATCAATTGGCAGGGCAACTAGTTTGCTAGACCAAGTGCCGACAGATGAATATGAAAAAGTTAATGTTGATAAATAAATGGCAAGAGTAATATTGCACTTTATCATATTAGATTTATAATTTAATTGTGTATAAAAAAGTGAAGAATAAGTTCGATGAGGAGTAGTTCATATGAGGGTTATTATTATCGGTTGTACCTTTGCGGGGATGACAGCCGCGTCGCAAATTTTAAGAAGTCATCCGGAGACAGAGGTTACGATTTATGACCGCAATGCAGTCGTTCCCTCAATAACGTATGACATCAATGACTACGATGACCAAGATGCGGAACAGCCTCGTTTACGAACCGAATTAAGCCCGGATCAATTATCACTTAAGGGTGCGGATATAAAGATGGGTTCCCTTGTAATGAAGGTCGATCCGGCACAAAAAATGATTAAAGTTATGGGGATGCTGGATGATGCTACTTCAGAAGAGCATTACGATAAGTTGATTATTGCTACTGACTCAAGAAGTGAAGCACCTGCTTTAAAGGGAGTTGACAGCAGCAATGTAACCTTAATCAAGGACCAACAAGATGCTAAGGCTGCTCTTTTACTGTCTGTCATTGATCAGCAAATTGCTGTGATTGGTAATGATCCTCTTAGCTTGGGACTAGTCGATGCATATCGGCAAAAAGGGAAAGAAGTGACTCTTTTTACAAACGGTGAGCCAATTTTGCACCACAATTTTGAAGAAGAGTATTCTAGACGAGCTCTTGAAATTTTAACAACTGCTAATATTAAAGTTGTTACGGACGAACATGTTACCGAATTAGATGATAATGGGATTGGGATCACGGTTGCTACTGATGGTGGCTCATATAGTGTTAGTCGGGCGATTGTTGCTGCGGGTCAAAAGCCAGATACATCTATTTTTGAGGGTGTAGTAGAGATGGACGAAAATGGGGTAATTGCTGTTAATGAATTTATCCAAACATCTGATCCGGATATTTATGCAATTGGTGGATCAACGACGATTCATTATAATCCAACTGGTAAGGACATTTATAAACCTCAGCCGACTGAAGCCGTTCGTCAGGCAGTAATCGTGGCCCAGAATATTAATGGAGGACAAGTAAAAGATTCAGGAACACAGCTTAGCATGAGCCTGAATCTTGATGGAACATATATGGCCTCCCTAGGATTAACCTATGAAAAGGCTAAGGCAGCTGGTTTTGATGCTGATACAGTGACGATTGAGGATAATTATCGTCCAGAATTTATGCCAACTACTACGCCAGTCCTGATGACATTGATTTGGGATAAGGACACCCAGCGGATTTTGGGAGCACAGATGATGAGTAAGCACGATATTTCAGAAACTTTAAGTCTGATTTCGTTATGTATTCAAAATCAAAATACAATTGAGTTTCTCGGAATGTACGATACGATGTTCCAGCCTAATTTTGACCGTCCTTTTAATTACGTTAATATTTTGGGACAAGCAGCAATGGCTAAAGCAGGGATTGAATAATCTGTTAAAATAATAGGTAGGCAATTAGTCGATTGATTATGGGAGTAAAAAAGCTTACCCTTATAAATAGTAAGCAATAAAATGAGGTGTAGATATGAAAGTAGTTATTGTTGGCTGTACGCACGCGGGCACGATAGCAGCAACCCAGATTTTAAATGCACATCCAGATGCTGAGGTAGTAATTTATGAACGGAATGATAATGTTTCCTTCCTTTCTTGTGGAATTGCCGTTTATTTGAGCGGTGAAATTGGGGATCCAGACGCGATGTTTTACTCTAGCCCTAAGCAACTAGAAGAGATGGGAGCGACTGTTAAAGTTAAGCATAATGTCTTAAGCGTTGACCCTGATACAAAGACCCTTGAAGTTGAGAACCAGGAAACTGGCGAATTGACTGCGGATTTTTACGATAAATTGATTATTACCACCGGATCATGGCCAGTTATTCCACCGGTTTCTGGACTGGAAAATAAGAACTTATATTTGTGTAAAACTTATTACCACGCCAAGAAACTTTTCAATGTTGCCAAGGATTCGAAAAAGATTGTTGTCGTTGGTGGAGGATATATCGGTGTTGAATTAGTCGAAGCATATCTTCGTCAGGGACGCGAAGTAACATTAATCGATAGCTCAGATCAAATGTTGATTAAATATTTTGATAAACAATACGCTGATCGAATTGGTCGTATTTTCAAAGATCATAACGCCCATCTTGAATTACAACAACGGGTTACTGGATTTGAAGACGATGGCAATGGCGGTGTTAAAGTTCTTACCAATAAAGGTAAAGTTTACGATGCGGACATGGCTGTTCTTTGTGTTGGGTTCCGACCAAACAGTGACTTAGTTCGTGGAAAAATTGACCTACATCCTGATGGGACAATTAAGACCAACGCTTATACGCAAACATCTAATCCTGATATCTATGCCGGTGGGGATGTAACTTCCGTCCACTTTAATCCTACTAATACCGACCGTTACGTTCCATTAGCTACTAATGCTGTTCGTCAAGGAACGATTGCCGGTGTTAATGTTTTTGGTAATACCATGAAGTACATGGGAACACAGTCAACAACGGGTCTCCACTTGTTTGGCAATACAATGGTATGTACTGGTTTAACATTACGGCGAGCAAAAGAAATGGGAATTGATGCTGATTCAGTTACAATCGAGGATAATTACCGTCCAGAATTTATGCCAACTACTACGCCAGTCTTTATGACCTTGGTATGGGAAAAAGGAACGCGGCGGATTCTTGGGGCACAATTTATGAGTAAGCATGATGTTTCTCAATCTGCGAACCTTGTATCTGTATGTATTCAAAATCGTAATTCAATTGATTTCCTTGCTTATGTTGATACATTGTTCCAACCAAACTTTGATCGACCATTTAACTATGTCAACTTGCTAGCTCAAGCAGCGGTTGCCAAAGAAGATAAGAAAGTAAGTAAATAAAAATAGAGAGTGGGAAATAACCTCCTCGACAAGGCGGTTGGCTAAGCTAGGACGATGATTAGCACGGCACGGGCTGATTATCGTTCGTACTTAGACTCGAGCCTTGTGGTTATTTTCCACGTTATCTTGCTTATTGTTCATAAAAGTAGTTGAGGCTGAGAGAAAACAAAAGTTTTCTCCCAGCCTCGTTATTTTTAATGCTGTTTTCTTAAAAATGGTACATCTTGGAAATTAACTTGCATAATTGCATTGGCTAAAAGTAAGATCAATCCACCCCAAATTAGTTGTGGTGTGAGGGGATCATAGCCCATGATAACGGACATGGTGCTGGCAAAAAATGATTCTAACATCAATAATAATCCAGCAGATGTGGCATCAGTATATTGCTGAGCGGTAATTTGCATCCCTTGCGCTAAGAAAGTTACGACAATCGCTAAGATAGCTAGGGGAATTAAGGCTTGAACCCAATGGATTTGTGGAAGATTAGTACGTTCAAATAATCCAGTCGTAATCCAGCCGAACGTGCCTTGACATAAACCGATCATGAAGATTACCATCCAGGGACTGGAAACTTTCGGGGCGTACTTTCCAAAGAAGATTAATTGTAAGGCCCAAAAAATAGCAGAAACAACAGTTAGAAAGTCACCAAAATTTAATTGAAGACCGGTATTAGCAACATTAGTGATAACTGCCATCCCGATAATCGCGAGGGCGACCGCAAAATATGTCTTTCGCTGTGGACGTTCATGCCAAAATAGCCATAAAATCAAAGGAGCAATTGCAACGTATAAGGTTGTCAAGAAGGCATTTTTAGCCGGCGTAGTATAACGGAGGGCATCAGTCTGCAAAAAATAACCCAGGAAATTAATTGTTCCCATAAGGAGTCCTAGCTTAAAATCTAGCCAAGTCATTTGGTTGATCTGTTTATGGAAGATAATATAGCCAGCAATTACACACATTGTTCCCCGGCAAGCATTGATGACTCCAGAATGCATTCCAGCTTGAATTGTTAGTTTGGCAAATACGTAGCTGCTTCCCCATAAAATAGCAACTAGCAGTAACATTAAGTTCGCTTTTTTCTTTGAAATGGTGCTCAGTCCCTTCTGTTAATTGACGACACTCAATCATAACATTTAAGATTCATTTTCAAAAGGTTAACTACGACAGAAAAGTGACGGAATTTTTAACTTTTTGGAAAAATAAAATTGTACGGTTGCGGTTAGCTAGTTAGTGTATTATTGTTAATAATGATATTTTTTTATGGAGGAACGACTATGAAAACAGCGTTGCAGAAGCTCCGCCGTGTCTTGAATACCAAGCTCGGTTTTTTTCTGCTTGTTGTACTTTTATTTTGTTTAAAGAGCTATTGGGCCTATCAAAATGAATTTAATTTAGGTGTAAAAGGAAGTATGCAACAGTTCCTTTTAGCATTTAATACGATTCCAAGTGCCCTTGTATTTTTGGGAATTGCATTATATTTCCGTGGGCGCTTGTCCTATTGGATGATGTTGATAATTAATGCGGCATTATCGACATGGCTTTTTGCAAATATTTTGTACTATCGAGAATTTTCAGATTTCATTACCTTTAACGTAATAAAGGGATCTGGAGCGGCTTCAAACAATCTTGGTAAAAGTTTAATGGGAATATTACGTCCCGAAGACTTTTTAGTTTACCTGGATGTTGTAATTTTAGCACTCATCTTACTTTTCCACTTTGTCCGTGTTGATATGCGGCGCTTTAAGATTAGATATGCGATGACAATTACTGCCCTTGGCTTTGTGCTATTTGGAGTTAACTTAGGAATGGCAGAAAGTGATCGTTCACAATTACTTACGCGAACTTTTGATAATAACTATATTGTTAAGTATCTAGGACTCGAAGCATATACAGTTTATGATGGGGTTAAGACGACTAATAACAGTGTAGTAAAAGCGCGTGCTAACCGTGACGAATTAAAGCCGGTTTTGCATTTCATCCATAGTAATTATGCTGCGCCAAATGTTGAGTATTATGGTAAGGCTAAAGGAAAGAATATTTTTATCATTCACCTTGAAAGTCTCCAGCAGTTCATGATCGACTATAAGCAAGATGGTCAAGAAGTAATGCCAAACCTGAATAAGTTGTACCATGCAGATAATACGTTGGCATTTGATAACTTCTTCCACCAAGTTGGTCAGGGAAAGACGGCGGATGCTGAAACAATGCTCGAAAACTCTCTATTTGGTCTTCCGGAAGGATCAGCAATGGTTACTGATGGGACGACTAACACCTTCCAATCTGCACCTGCGCTTCTTCATCAAAAGCTAGGTTATACGACGGCATCATTCCACGGGGATGTTCCTAGTTTCTGGAACCGTGATAATGCTTATAAGTCTTTCGGTTACCAATATTTCTTTAGTAAAGAGTATTACCCAAAGACCAAGGATTATGATGCTGGATATGGGATGAAGGATAAGATCTTCATGAAAGAATCAGCCCACTATATCGAGCAGCTTCCACAACCATTCTATGCAAAGCTCATCACAGTTACTAACCACTATCCATATATCCTCGATAAAAAGAATAAGGATATCGAAGCGTGGAAGACTGGGGATGACACGGTCGATCCTTATATTCAAACCGCACGATACTTAGATGAATCACTTGGCGAGTTTCTTGATTATCTTGACAAGACTGGATTACGACAAAATAGTGTGTTAGTTCTTTATGGTGACCACTATGGAATCTCTAATAACCACCAACCAGCCATTGCGCAAATCTTAGGTAAGAAGAAAGTAACTAATTATGATCTAGCAATGTTCCAAAAAGTGCCATTTATGATTAATATGCCTGGCCTAAAAGGTGGGATTAACCATACTTATGGTGGTGAAATTGATGTTTTACCTACTCTTGAGGACTTGTTAGGAATTAGCTCTAAGAATTATATTCAATTCGGCCAAGACTTGCTTTCCACTGAAAATAAGCAAATCGTACCGTTTAGAAATGGTGATTGGGTAACGCCAAAATACACTAAGTATAATGGTGACTACTATTACACTAAGAATGGTAAGCAAATTACTCACCAAACCGCGGCGCAACGTAAAGAAATTGGTAAGATTCAAAAATACGTTACAACTGATCTTGGATTATCAGATAAAGTCGTGAATGGTGACTTGCTTCGGTTCTACAAACTCCCAGGATTTAAGAAAGTTGATAAAAAACAATATACTTATAACCTTAAGAAGAGCTTGAAGAATTTACAGAAGCAGCAAAAGAAACAGAAGACAAGTTTGAAGTCGGAAAATAATAACCAGAGTACTTTCGATGATTACACAACCGATGCACCTGAGTTAAAGGATTATCCGAAATTAAACTTCCCTAAACCATAATAAAATAAAAATGGAGGCCAGTAATAGTACTAGTCTCCATTTTTATTTCAAATAGTTGCGTTGCGCTAATTATCTGGTAAAATGTTTAGGTGTTCACAAGCTAGATTGAGCTTTAATTATGTTTATAATATGTTACTATTAAACGTGAGTAACCGTTTTCATTAACGGGTGAAATAAAGGATTTTGCATAATGGATGAATGGATGAACTACGAACAATTTGATCGGCAAACATGGCACGGCTTTTTCCCAACTGATTCAGTGCGGTTAACCCAAGGAAACTTGGATGAAATTAAATCGTTGAATGACCGAATTTCAATTGAGGATGTGCAGGATGTATATTTGCCGCTAATAAAATTAATTCAACTGCGCTACCAGAACTTTTTGGAATGGCAGATGCAAAAGGCAAACTTTTTACAGCGTTCCACGATGCGCATTCCATATATTATTGGGATTGCGGGTTCGGTTGCAGTTGGGAAGAGCACCATCGCTCGGTTGATTAGTATTTTACTAAATAAGATGCTGCCGGATAAGCGGGTAGAACTAATGACAACGGATGGGTTCTTATATCCTAATGCAGAATTAAAAGGGCGGGGGATCATGGATCGGAAAGGCTTTCCCGAATCATATGATATGGAAAGGCTCCTCCAGTTTCTTAATGATGTTAAGGCAGGGGAACCAGTTGTTAAGGCACCTACATACTCGCATCAGGTTTATGATGTTCAACTGGATAAACCCTTGGTAATTGATCGTCCAGATATATTAATTGTAGAAGGGATCAACACATTGCAATTGCCAAGTAACCAGCAACTCTATGTCAGTGATTACTTTGACTGGTCATTGTACGTTGACGCAGATCCGGACTTAATTGAGCATTGGTATCTTCAACGATTTGGGATGTTGTTGGATACAGCCTTTACTGACCCATCAAACTATTACTATCCCTATTCGAAGGGTGACCGCCAAGAAGCATTTAAAATGGCAAAAGATGTTTGGCAACGTGTCGATCTTCCTAATTTACGGGAGTTTATCCTACCAACTAAAAGTCGCGCTGACGTAATTTTACATAAGACGACGGGACATGTCGTGGATAAGCTTTATCTGCGACGAGGTTAATTGGTTAGCCAACTATATAAGTCAATAATTTCAATATCAGGATCTAAACCAGCGTAATTGAGCGCTGGTTTTACTGTAATTAAGAGTTTTTTATATTTTGCGGAAAGTTGCCGTAATCCGCTGATCGCCCGACGATAGGCACCATCATCAGCAAGCGAATAAGCAATTTGAATACAGGTAAAGATATTATTTTTAATTGCGACAAAGGTAATCTCATTATCTTTGATGCGGCCGCTATATACTTGGTAGCCTTGGCTCAATAAGTCAATAAAGACGATATTTTCAAGTATTCGTTGAGAAAGGACGTTCTTTTTTAGTGTGAGTGCCTGACGAATACTGGGATCTACCGGATAATAACGAATGTTGGTGCTTTTAACGTGGCGACGGGAAAAATCATATTCTTTGCACGGGTAAAAGATAAAGGACGTCTGTAAGAACTGTAAATAAAAATCGACCGTCTTATTGGAAGTAGTGATGTGGTGACGTTTAAGACTATCGACAATCTGGGAGATATTTTGTGTGGTCCCAGCATGATGAGCTAAGTGATGGGCAAGTTGCTTAGTCAGGCCTGGATTACAAAGGGTCGCTTGTTGGGCGAAATCGGTAATGATAATCATATTGATGATCCCATTCACATAATTGCGGAGGTTAATCGGACCGTGAATTTCGTGAGTATAGGGAAAACCGCCCTCATTTAAATATTGGTATAACGTTTGGGAATCAGCTTCTTGGTGGTTCCTTTTTATGTATTCACGGAAACTGCAAGGGAAAACGGGGATGATAGTATAAGGAACCATTTGTTGAAGATTTTCTTTTTCCAGAATAGTTTTGTTGGAACTTGTAATATAGATATCAGTATTAGAGAGTGAATTTAGGGCATTGACAACGCGGGCAAACTGGGGAACCACTTCGACTTCATCAAGAAAGATATAATTCATCTGATGTTTACTAAGCCGATCAAGGATAAATTGTAAGAGATATTCTGGATTGCATAATTCGTTTTCTAGGAGATATTCAAAGTTGATCACTTGGATTTGACTTGAGGAAATTTCTTGGCGCCGGAGAGTTGCCCGGAATTGATCAAGAATAGTCGTTTTACCACACCGACGAACGCCAACGAGAATCTTAATTGTTGGCTGGTCCATGTTGTTTATTAGTTGGTTAAGATATTTTGTCCGGATAAACATATTGCACCTCAAGTAAAAAATAACTAACTAAATTTTATCAAATGCAGAAAGCGTATTCAAATCAACTGGATTTGGAATGAATTACAAATCCTGCACTAGAAAAATTAGTTAAATCTCTTGGTAAAAGTAAAAAAATAAATCTTTTTAATCTTAATGTATCAAGGTTCGAAACGGTTGCACATGATATTTATGACTCATTTTTATTGACAATTACTGCCAGACCACTTAAGAAAGATACAGATTAAATGAGATGAGGAGGCTGTCGAAATGATAAAAACTGATAAAGATACTAAAACACTTGAAGCACAAGCGGTTGATGAAGAATTACGTCTATTAAATATTGATTTAGAACACTAATTAAATATCCTCAATAAAATTCCATCTAACGAAAAAGGCGTGAGAAAATTTGGCTCCCGTCTTTTTTGTTATGGAATATTAAATAATCATTGACCATGCTATGTTCAGCCTGTAAACTAGCCTTTAAGAATAAAAATTTGAACAAAGGAAGTGTCATTGTGGCAAACATCAATTTAGATGCGTTTGATAAGATCATTGTCTTGGATTTTGGTAGCCAATACAACCAATTGATTACTCGGCGGCTTCGTGATTTCGGTATTTATTCCGAATTGCTTTCTCACAAGTTGACTGCAGACGAGATCAAGGAGATTAATCCTAAGGGGATCATCTTCTCTGGTGGCCCTAACAGTGTTTATGATCCAAACGCATTCAAGGTCGATCCAGAAATTTTTAAGCTTGGGATCCCGAGCTTAGGTATTTGTTATGGAATGCAATTAATGTCATACAACCTTGGCGGAAAGGTTGAAAAAGCTGATAACTCCGAATATGGACGAGCAGATATTGAAGTACTTGATGACGAGGCTGTATTATTCAAAGGTTTGCCAAAGAAGCAATATGTATGGATGAGCCATGGTGATTTAGTAACTCAAGCTCCAGCTGGTTTTGAAGTTACTGCTACTAGTAAGAACTGTCCAATCGCATCGACTGCTGATAATGACCGTAAATTCTATGGTGTTCAATTCCACCCTGAAGTTCGTAATTCCGAATATGGATTAGACATTTTACGCCGCTTTGCTTTTGATGTTTGTGGCGCTAAAGCAAACTGGACGATGGATGACTTCATCGATATGCAGATTGATGAAATCCGCAAAGAAGTCGGTGACAAGAAGGTTATCTTAGGTCTTTCTGGTGGGGTTGATTCCAGTGTTACCGCCGTTTTGATTCATAAGGCAATTGGTGACCAGCTTACTTGTATCTTTGTTGACCACGGATTATTACGGAAAAACGAAGCTGACCAAGTAATGGATGCGTTGAGCCGCGACCTTGGTGTTAACATTATTAAGGTTGATGCAGCAGATCGCTTCTTAGGTAAGCTTGAAGGTGTTACTGATCCCGAACAAAAGCGGAAGATTATCGGTAAGGAATTTATCGAAGTCTTTAACGAAGAAGCCAAGAAGATTAAAGACGCTGATTTCTTAGCTCAAGGTACGCTTTACACTGACGTAATTGAATCTGGAACAGACACTGCACAGACAATTAAGTCTCACCATAATGTTGGTGGTTTGCCAAAGAAGCTTGGTTTCAAGTTAATTGAACCATTACGCAAGCTCTTTAAAGATGAAACTCGTGAATTGGGTGAAAAACTCGGGATCCCACATGAATTGGTATGGCGTCAACCATTCCCAGGTCCAGGTCTTGGAATTCGGGTTATTGGCGAAATTACTCCTGAAAAGCTTGAGATTGTTCGTGAAAGTGATGCAATCCTTCGTGAAGAAATCAAGAAAGCAGGTCTTGATGAAGAAATCTGGCAATACTTTACTGTTTTACCAGGTATTCGTTCAGTTGGTGTTATGGGTGATGGCCGGACATATGACTATGCAGTTGCTATTCGAGCCGTTACCTCAATTGATGGAATGACAGCCGATTTCGCTAAGATTCCATGGGACGTCCTTCAAAAGATCTCAGTCCGGATCGTAAATGAAGTTGACCACGTTAATCGCATTCTTTACGACGTCACGAGTAAGCCACCTTCGACGATTGAGTATGAATAGAATTATATAATGTAACTTAGAGTTGGAAGCGCGGTATAATGGCATTTGTAGAGTCTCGAATTTGGTAGAAAAGGCAGTTAAATGCAAGTTGTTTACCAAAAAGTCGACCAAAAATTATTGAGTGTAATATTTATCTAAAGTGGATAACATGTAATTTCATGTTATGCGGGTTCCGCTTTTTATACAACAAAGGGTACTACGTGAATTCAAAATACGTGGTATCTTTTTTTGTTGATGCGCTTTGTGTAGATAGTAGCTAAGCGGTAGGAGTCCACTCCAGACCGTAGTAATTAGAATCATAAGTCGAGAATAGGTTTAAACGAAAGTACACAAAGGCGTGTAGTACCGATTATGGTGAAAATAAAGGTATGAGCGTCGCTATCTAAGACTTAATTTTGGAACGCAATAACCTTAATCAGGCTCATTTACGAGCTAAGAAAAAAAGGATTGACAATACAACTGTAGATGAACTTCTACCATATCATCTCCGGGAAAATAAAACGGAACTGATCGCTAGTTTGCATGACGACAATTATAAAACAACTCCAGTCAAATGGGTGAAAATTCCGAATCTCAATGGTGGAGTAAGAAAACTTGGAATATTAACGGTAGTGGTTTAAATCCTTATGCCTATCTTTGAGCATGACTTCTCTAGTAATAATTTTGACTTCCGCCCTTACACTGTGAGACCTAAGATGCTATTACAAAGGAGTAGGAGGTTATCGAAAAACTTAAAAGTCTACTTTGATAACATTAATCAAGGCTTGATGATTAAGTACTTCCAACAATATATTAACGATCCATGGGTATTAAGGGTCATTCTTAAGTTTCTAACTAGCGGAGCCATAGCTCCTAAGTTTTTCGCCAGTAAGACTTTGAACTACTTTTTAACTAATAGAAAAATGGAATAACTATGACTTATGAATTTGTCCAAGACGATTCAGTCAATTCAAAAGTGGTCAAATCATTAAACCGCCGTATACGGAAAGCGGACGTACAGTGGTAGAGGGGTCGATGATTAAACTAATCAACTATTTCTTAGTTAATGGTGAATTTATTACTTCGGGTAATGATATAATTACAAAATATTTAATTGAGAAAAAAGGGAACCCTTGATATTATTGAGTTTAGAGGGAAAATATTTAAATTAAGAAAAAGAAAATGTGGAGAAATAAAATGGAGAATTTTACTTCTAGTGTTTTATTAGAACTTATCCAAAATGATAATGAATCCGAAATAATCGAATATAAATCTAATCAGAATGATACTGGTCAAATTTGTAAATATATTTCTGCATTAGGGAATGCTGCCATCGCTTCATTGAATCCGCGTGCTTATTTAATCTGGGGAGTCGAAGATATTACTAAAAAGATAATTGGAACAAAATTTGATCCATATACATCAAAAGCTCGTATTTTGCCTAAAGATGGTAATAAAAAGCGAATGAAAAATTCGAATTATCCATTTATTACTTATATTGAGGAAAATATAAATCCTAAAATTCAACTGAAGTGGGAAGAATTTAAGGATGTTCAAGGAAAAAGACTGGTTGTTTTGATTATTGACGTGACTCATATAAATCAGCCAATTAAGTATAAAGGTGTTGAGTATGTTCGTTCTGGTACATCACTAAAGCCGTTAAACGAGTTTCCAGAAAAAGAAAGACAAATTTGGAAATCTTTTGAATCTTCTAAGTTTGAAATGGAATTTGCCAAAACTAATGTATCGTATCCGGACATAGAAGATTTGCTAGATATTAATTTTTACAAAAGAACTATAAATATGGATATTATTCATGAAAGTGATATTATTCAAAGTTTAATTGAAGATAATATTATTGTTAGTTCTGGAAATTCCTTTGATATCACTAATTTAGGTGCCTATACCTTAGCAAAGGACATGAATAGTTTTCCTCACTTAAAGCGAAGAACAGTTAGAATTACTAAATATGAAGGAAACTATAAGACTGACAATGCAGTATACGATGCTATTGGTAATATGGGGGTCATAGTTGGATTCCATAATATGATTGTTAATATAATGCGACATATTCCTTATGTTGAAGATTATACTGGTGGTATTCGGAATGATATTTCACGATTTCCAGAATTAGTTGTTCGGGAATTATTAGCGAATACGATTGCTCATCAGGACTTTACTATTAGTGGAATGAGACCAATGGTAGAAATCTTTAATAACAGAATTATTTTTAGTAATCCGGGTGTTCCATTGATTGATCCAATGAGGTTCTTAGATTTTCCTCCAAGGTCAAGAAATACAGAACTGGCTGACTTGTTGGGAAAATTTAAAATAGTTGAATCTCGAGGAACTGGTATTGATAAAGTTGTTGCTTCTTTGGAAAAGAATGAATTACCAGCTCTAGAAATACTCACGAAAGGGACAGATGCAACACAGGTTACAATTCACAATAAAAAGCTTTTTAAAGATATGTCACCGACTGAAAAAAATGAATCGATATACTGGAATGCCTGTTTACATTATGTTAACGATGAGCAAATAAATAATGCATCATTAAGAAAAAGGTTTAACTTAACTAGTAACGACAGTTCACTAATCTCTAAAGCCATTTCTAATGCAATAGAGGCTAATTTAATCAAGCTTTATGATGAAAAGGCAGGTAGAAAGTTTGTATCTTATATACCTTTTTGGGGTGTTAGTGTTCAAAATAGATATAAAATTTAAGGGAGAAGGATCATGACTAATAAGAATCGCGCCAATATTTTTATTTCCTACTCTTGGGGTGAGGGAAATGGTGAAAATTTTGCAACATGGTTAAATCAATTTTTAGTAGAAAACTATGATGTTAATGTATTCTTCGATAAGACATCTACCTATCCAGGTACCAATTTAAAAAGTTTTATGTCCGAAGCTACAAAGGTAAAGTATGTAATTTGCGTTTGCACAAATGAGTACCTTAAACGGATGGAAGTTGAAAGTAGTGGAGTAAAATACGAAGTAGATAGAATTAAAGTTAACCACGATTCTCATATAATTCCACTGGTTGAAGCTTCAAAAAAGTTACCAGAACCATTTAAAGATTTAAAATATATTAAATTAGATATGAATAATCCAACTAATCCAGAAAATATTAAAGCTTACTATGAACTACTAAATTATATATTTCCTGATGAAGTTAATCATGTATCAACAGAATATAAGCAACAAGTGAGAAAAGTAAAAAATATGGGTGAAATCAAGCATAGTTTAGCTTTTAATCCTAATGATAATGGGATAGTTACTCTTAGTTTAGATGTTAATGATGGTAAGGTTGATATTGGTAAAGATAAACAGAAATTCACCATAAGTTGGTCTATGGGTGGCAATGATAGTGTATATATTTACAATGACTATATTGGTAATTGTTTGTATGTTTCTCATAATGCAAATAGTTTTAAGCTAACAAAAATGCCCATTGATTTAATTAGTTACTTTACCAGTTATAAGAGAGCACAATTAATATATAAAGGCGATAGTTTTGCTTTTATTAATAAGGATGAATTTATTTTAGTTGGTGAAGTTTTAAATATTGCATCTTCTAATATCAAATTTAAATACAAAATATTGCAACAGTAATATCATTTTGGATGGGTTGAGTTGCCATAGCGATACTATTTGAACAAAGCTTCTGACTATACTTTTAACACCAAACCTTAATACGGTTAAGGTGAAATCCTTTTATACTAAGAGATGAGCTGCCCTAAAAAAGCGACTTTAGTGAGCGCTGCAAAGAATATATAAGCCTGTAATACCAGCGATTATCGTTGGCGTTACAGGCTTTTTTCGTTGCTTAAATGGCACTGATTTAACACGTTTGTTAACACGGACGGATATTGGTAGGTAATTTTTGAGTGATTGAAGTGCTTAGATTGCTGACTTGACAAGGATAGTCGCGTGTTAAAATGTGTTAACTATTATTTTTTAACTTCATTATTGGCTTTGATGAAGTACGCATCTGCTAGTGCTTGATGAATGACGTCCACGTATCTTAGGTGTTTTGCGTTATAAAATGCTATTGAAACGAATATGGTTGTGATAAATATTAAAATAAGTAGGCTAAACATTATAAAGATAACAGGGATTTGAGCAATGGTATGCTTAATAACTCTGGTACTTAGATTTTTAATAGTGATATTACCGACTGTAATATCTTCTTGAGTTCCAGATATAGTGAGAATAAGAGCCAATGTACTGATTATTAGAATAGCCTTGCCAACATTATTAATAGTTACATTTCTTTGGTAAACATATTTTGAAGATTTTAGTTCAATATAGTGTTTTAACATAGCCAATTCATTTGTTGATAGTTTTTGTAATTTAGATACTAGTAGCTCATATAGTAAAATGCTATTAATGTTACCACTACTATCTATGTAAAAATCCATTTGTTGTTCTGATGGTAATATATGTTTATCCTTAAAAAGGATCAATAGATCGTGTAGATAATCGTCTTTCCAACCAATCTTGTAAAATCTTTCAATATCAGAAAGATTTTCCCAACTGTTTACTTTGTATTTATCCCAGATTTTAGATGAATATTTGTCTAGTAAATCACCAAAATAGTTGATGAATTTTAGTTCTACGGAACATAAAATATAAGAGGTGATTACTACATAAATATTGCTAAGAATGGTGTTAAATTGTTTTATATCAATTAAGAACGAAAAAAAGTAAGCAATAGTAATTGCTAAGAAAATGAATATCGCTATTACTGGATGGTCATAGAAATAGTATAGCTTCTTTTTCTTATTCTGCTTTGATTTAACTATGTCTATATCTTTTTTCATTAAAATATTTACTCCTACTTACTGATGCATTTCCTATTAAATAATATATCAAAAATTTTGAGTAGAGGAATTCAATTAAGTTTGAATATTATACACTCTTTGCCATTGCAGCTTTTGAACATTGAATTACGACAAAACCTTAACACATTTAGAGTCGGATGCTGTCGTACCAATACCTCAGCTTCTATAAAACAGCGACTCTAGTCAGCATAATTAAAACTTACAAAGTTTATTAATTCTTGATATGTCGAAGTTTTACAAAGGTATATCAAGGATTATTTTTGTTTATTTAAGAAAGTTATGCACACGGTTGTGCACACAGAAAAAGTGTGCACGAGCTTATATTGGGAAAAGGTTGAATATACTGATTTGGTAGGTTTTGTGCCCATTTTTGTGTGCAAATCATGATTTGGAATATTTAATAAAAAAGAGAAA
>Ga0183011_10504_pt1 | contig 20621 bp, 19 predicted proteins | sample NAcewD2O_March_FD_122322 | JGI IMG/M metagenome (GOLD analysis project Ga0183011, IMG submission 122322) | Mouse cecal microbial communities from Vienna, Austria - N-Acetylneuraminic amended D2O_March | ecosystem: Host-associated > Mammals > Digestive system > Large intestine > Cecum | place... | reverse complement strand
GCATTTACCTTTTGATTGGTGGAAATAGGGATAAGTGCATCCCCCGGAACACGCCCCTTGTATTTTTCAATGATAAGTTCCGGAATTTTCAGCAAAGGCACCTCCACTAACGTATCAGTTTTTTGTCGTCGTGTCTGTATCCACCGTTCCCCGTTGATGGTGACGATATTGTGTTGCTTCAGATGGCAGACATCAATATACGCCAATCCGGTATAACAGGCAAAAATAAAAGCATCCCTCACTTTCTCCAGTCTGGTCACATTTAATTCTTTGTTCCAGATGGCATCGACTTCCGCTTGCGTCAAATATCCCCTGTCCACCTTCTGGCTTCCGATGACGAAATTGCTGAACGGGTCATTCCGTATCCAGTTATTCCTTTTGGCAATGAGGAGGACTGAATGAAACCGCTGTAAAAACTTAGCCCTTGTATTCTTCCCGTAATCATACCTTTGGATAAGAAAATTTTCAAAATCCACGACAAATATATTCTTAATATCCCTGAGTGGAATGTCTGGAATATTGTACCTGCTTTTCATAAACTCCTTCACTCTCCGGAAGGTAATCTCATACTTATCATAGGTAGCCTTTGCCATGCCCTTACCGACGATATTTTTCAGATTGTCCAGATGTCTCTGGAAAAGTACCATTAAAGTTGTCTGCTTATCAGTAATCCCTAAAAATGAATCGCGTACTTTTTCCGGGGTAGGGGTTTCTTCGAGTGAGATTTCATGGAAATGGTTTTGGATGGAATACCTGATGTTGGCTAACAGACTGTTGAACTTTTTCGCCTGACTTCCGTTTCCGGTGGCTTCCTGCTTCTTGGGATTCCATAATTCGGGCTCGATGTCCAATTTGGAATTGAATTGCACCATCTTGCCATTGATAGTCACCCGAATCATAATGGGGGCTTTTTTCTTCTTGTTCAGATAATTCTTTCTGATGTAGAAAAGCGTTTTAAACGTACTGCTCATAATTCTTTCTTTTTAACTCCTTTGGTAAACGAGGGGACAAAGGAAGGATTAATGACTAAAATCGGAGCAGACATTTGAGAGACAATAAGTACACAATCAAGCGTTTAACTCAAAAATCGTTACAATTTTTCTCACTCCTTTTTTCTGTAACGAATTTGTAACTGAACTTTGTCTTTCCGGGGCATTTTTGTGGCTTCCGTTGTTTTCTGAAGAGTAATAAAAAAGCACGTAATACTTTGAATATTACGTGCTTTGTCCGCTTTTGTCAATGTAACGTCTTGACTCTCAGCGGTGCGGACGGGACTCGAACCCGCGACCCCAGGCGTGACAGGCCTGTATTCTAACCAGCTGAACTACCGCACCAATTTTAAAAGAACGGCTATTGTTGAATAGCGGTGCAAATGTAGGGGCTTTTTTTGAATTTACAAATTTTTCTAAAGAATTTTGTATAAGAAATGAACTTTTCTTGGAAAAAATATGCGGGACAGTTCATCAAACAGTCCCGCATTGAATTTTATTTCAGCCATTTATCCAGCCATGCTTTGAACGTGCGTTGCCAGAGTATTCCGTCTTGGCATCCTGTAACCCAGTGGCATTCTTCCGGGAAATACAGGTATTGTGCCGGAATGCCTCGCATACGGGCGGCATTGAAAGCCGACATACCTTGCGATACGTCAATACGATAGTCTTTTTGACCGTGTATAACCAAAATGGGAGTATCCCAATTGCCGACAAATTTGTGTGGAGAATTGGCGAATGTGCGTTGGGCAATTTTGTTGTTTTTATCCCAGGGAGCGCCACCCATATCCCAGTTGGCAAACCACATTTCTTCCGTTTCACAGTATTGTGATTCCAGATCAAAAATACCGCAATGGGCAATGAATGCCTTAAACCGTTTATTGTGGTGGCCGGCTAAATAATAAACCGAATAACCGCCATAAGAAGCACCGACACAGCCCAAGCGGTTCTCATCGATATAGGGTTCTTTCTTGGCATCGTCGATGGCAGAAAGGTAATCTTTAATATTCTGTCCGGAATAATCCCCGCTGATTTGTTCCAACCATTCTTGTCCGAAGCCGGGAAGACCGCGTCTGTTAGGTGCTACGATAATATAGCCGTTGGCTGCCATTTGCTGGAAATTCCAACGGTAACTCCAGAATTGGCTGACCGTGCTTTGCGGACCTCCTTCACAATACAGGATAGCCGGATATTTCTTTGCCGGGTCAAAGTGTGGGGGGTAAATCATCCATACCAACATCTTTTTATTGTCGGTTGTTTTTACCCACCTTTTTTCTATCTTTCCCATCGTCAATTGATCCAGCAGAGGTTTATTTACAAACGAAATTTCTTCATCCTTACCGTCTTGCAGATTGACCTTGTAAATCTCTTCCGGTTTACTCATGGACACTTTGGTGGCAATCAATTCCTTGTCTGTAGGGAAGACCCCGGTGTAATTGTGAACGCCTTCTGTTAATTTCCGGATTTTTCCGTCATTTAAAGTCAGTGCGTAAATTTCGTCGGTAGCATGCCAGTCCGAGATAAACCACAATGTATTATTGTCATTGCTCCATGCCAGATGACCGACACTCTGGTCAAAATTTTGGGTATAATCTTTCTTTTTGCCTGTTTCCAGGTTCATAACGAAAAGCCGGCTTTTGTCCGCTTCGTATCCGTCGCGTTCCATGCTTTCCCACGCCATCCACTTCCCGTCGGGTGAGATTACCGGATTATTGTCATAGCCCATCATGCCTTCCGTCAGATTCCGGGTTTCCCCGCTTTCTGTGTCATAAGCGTACAGGTCGGTGTTTGTAGAAAGGGCATAATCTATACCGTATTTTTTACGGCAGGTATAGATTAGCTTTTTCCCGTCCTTTGTCCATGCTAATTGTTCTGTTCCGCCCCAGGGACGTACGGGCGACTCCCATTTTTCTCCTTCCATAATGTCCATTCCGCCTGTGATGGTCTTAGCGGGGGAGTAATCTGCAATAAAAAGATGGGTATATGCTTCAACCCAGTCATTCCAATGACGGTAAAACTGGTCGTTGATAAGCCGGGCCTTTGCTTTGGGGAGGTCGGGATGTAAATCCCCGATAGTCGGTTCAAGCCGGACATCTTTACAGAAAACAATCTTACTCATATCGGGTGCGTATACATATCCGTTGATGCCGTCTTCAATATCTGTAATCTGTTTCGGGGAACTTCCGTCCGGATTCATTTCCCATAATTGTCCCTTAGCAAGGTAAGTGATTTTCCGTCCGTCCGGGGTCCATCTGACTTCCGACTCGTTTATAGCGGTATTGGTGAGTTGGGTGGATTGGTGATTACTCAAATCCATAACATAAATATCGCTGTATGAGCGGTCTTCTTCTTTATTGAAATAAGTTATAGTATATACCAATTTGGATTGATCGGGAGAAAGAGCTACATTGCCGATTCTGCCGAATGACCATAAGACCTCCGGAGTCATTACGTCGGAGTCCAGTTTTTGTTGGGGAGTTTTATAACTCTGCCCGGCGGCTTCAGCTTCTTTTTTATTATCACAGGACATAAGGGATAATAGGATTAAAGCAGGGTAAATGATTTTTTTCATAGAAAAGGTTAATAAGAAAATTTGAAGATCGGGAAGTCAGCCTTCTCCGTATCTTCAAATTTCCGGATTTGAACTATGGGTTAATCTTCTGTATTTTCGCCTTCCGGTTCATGGTATTCGGAACCGTTCATGGCAGCTACGATTTTTTGACGGATTTCTTCGGCCAGTTCTGGGTTGTCCATAATCAATTGGCGTACCGTTTCGCGTCCCTGGCCTAACTTACTTTCTCCGTAAGAGAACCAGCTGCCGCTTTTTTTGATGATATTGTATTCCACACCTAAATCCACAATCTCGCCGGAAAGAGAGATGCCTTCTCCATACATGATATCGAATTCGGCTTTGCGGAAGGGGGGAGCCACTTTGTTTTTCACCACCTTAACGCGGGTATGGTTACCTAAAATCTCTTCACCGTCCTTAATCGGACCAATTTTGCGGATGTCCAGGCGTACGGAAGAATAAAATTTCAGTGCATTTCCTCCGGTTGTTGTTTCCGGATTGCCGAACATAACGCCGATTTTATCCCTCAACTGGTTGATAAAGATACAGCAGGTATTGGTTTTACTGATAGTCCCGGTCAGTTTGCGCAGAGCCTGGGACATCAGACGGGCTTGTAACCCCATAACGCTGTCGCCCATTTCTCCTTCGATTTCCGCTTTCGGAGTCAGGGCGGCAACGGAGTCGATGACAATAATGTCGATAGCTGCCGATCGTATCAACTGGTCGGCAATCTCGAGAGCCTGTTCCCCGTTATCGGGTTGTGAAATAAACAGGTTTTCAGTATCCACGCCCAGTTTTTCAGCATATGAACGGTCGAAAGCATGTTCTGCGTCAATAATGGCAGCAATACCACCCTGTTTTTGTGCTTCTGCAATAGCGTGTATAGCCAGCGTTGTCTTACCCGAAGATTCCGGACCATAAATTTCTATTACCCGGCCTTTGGGATATCCGCCTACGCCTAATGCCTTGTCCAAAGCAATGGAACCGGAAGGAATAACCGGAATATCTTCCACTTCATTGTCGCCCAACTTCATAATACTTCCTTTCCCGAAGTTTTTTTCAATCTTATCGAGCGTTAATTGAAGGGCTTTTAATTTGTCTTGGTTAATTTCTTTTGAAGCCATTTTCTTTTGATTTGGAAATCGGAATATCCCGATTTTCTAATGATTAATAATTTGTTTAACGTGATTTTTTGTATCTACTTTCGTGATGATGCGCTGGATAACTCCCTGCTCATCGATAATAAACGTAGTGCGCAATACACCCATATATTTCCGTCCGTACATGGACTTTTCTGCCCAGACGCCGTAAGTTTCCAATATCTTTTTCTCCGTGTCTGCAATCAGATTGAAAGAAAGGTTATATTTCGCAATGAATTTCAGATGTGAAGCCGCAGAGTCCGGACTGATGCCGACAACTTCGTAGCCCATCGAAGTCAGTTGGGCATAATTATCATTCAGATTGCAGGCTTCTGCCGTGCAGCCGGATGTATTGTCTTTAGGATAAAAATAAAGAATCAGTTTTTTCCCTTGATAATCATTCAGGGAAATTGTTTTTCCGTCTTGATTGATTCCTTCGAAATAAGGAGCTTTATCGCCTTCTTTGAATAGTGTCATGGTTTGTAATTTATTGCAACATACATACTTCTGTTTCGGGTGAAGAAATTACCACTTTATACAAAGGTACGAATATTTTGCCTGAAACCGATGCATTTTCAGGAATATTCTTGTCAAAAAACGACTTAAAAAACTTTATCTTTGCATAAAATACTCAGCATTATTTATAAAACAAGGATATGGATTTTATTGTAGCGCATAATCTTACAGGTTTGCTTATCGGTATCTGTACGTTTTTAATTATCGGTATATTTCATCCCGTAGTGATAAAATGTGAATATTATTTCGGCACCCGTTGCTGGTGGGTATTCTTGATATTGGGAATAGCAGGAACATTCGGAGCTTTATGGGTGCATAACGTATTGGGGTCTTCCTTGTTGGGTGTATTCGCATTCTCTTCTTTCTGGACAATCCTTGAAATATTTGAGCAGAAAAGCCGCGTGAAAAAAGGATGGTTTCCTATGAATCCGAAACGGAAGGCAGAGTATCATGATAATTAAAAGCCGGTCTTATGGAAAATATCGTAAAGAAATTGGAAGAGCAGTGTAAAAACACCTTGGTAGAAAGGCTCGGTATGGAATTTACGGGGTATGGGGAAGGCTGGATGACCATGAAAATGCCTGTAGATCATCGCACCTGCCGTCCGGACGGTGCATTGCACGGCGGTGCCAATATGGCATTGGCCGAAACGGTGAGTGGTGCATTGAGTTCGGTATCGGTCCCTACGGAAATGCAGTTTCAGGTATATGGAATCGAGATAAACGGGAATCATGTCAGAAGGGCAGAAGGGGATTACGTCACTGCCCGTGCGGAATTCATTCATAAGGGCAGACGTACTCATGTTGTGGAAGTACGCATTTACGATGCTTTCGGTACACTCATAACGGTGAGTCGCGTCACCAACATCGTCGTGGAAAAATAAAAAGGATAACGGAACACCGTTATCCTTCTTTCTGTAAAACTTATTTCAGTCCGCGCCGCTTGAGCAGTGGCTCGATCGAAGGTTCCTGTCCGCGGAAATCCGTGTAAAGTTTCATGGCTTCTTCACTGCCTCCTTTGGATAAAAGGCGGTGGAAAGCTTTTGCCTTTTCGGGATTGAAAATATCTCCGGTTTCCTTGAAAGCTTCAAAAGCGTCAGCATCTAAAACTTCCGCCCAGGTATAGGCATAATAACCGGCGGAATAACCTCCGTTAAAAATATGAGAAAAATAGGTGCTGCGGTAACGGACAGTGATTTCAGGAATCAGTCCTAACCCCTTCAGGGTTTCCCGCTCAAATTTTTCAACATCCAGTGGCTCGGTAGATTGTACCGTGTGGTAGGCCATATCCAACAGAGCCGCTGCCATAAATTCCGTTGTGACAAATCCCTGATTAAAATGGCTGCTTCTTTGTAATTTGTTGATGAGGGCCTGAGGAATCACTTCACCTGTCTTATAATGTCGGGCATACACTTTCAACACTTCAGGATCGGCTGCCCAGTTTTCCATCACCTGTGAAGGTAACTCAACAAAATCGTGTACCACATTGGTCCCGGCTACACTGGGATAGGTACATTGTGACAAAAGTCCATGGAGGGCGTGTCCGAATTCATGAAACAGCGTCTGCACTTCTTCAAATGTTAGTAATGCCGGGGTGTCTCCGGTAGGTTTGGTGAAATTACATACATTCGTGATAACCGGAGTGGCATGCCGTAATTGGGATTCCGCCCTGAAAGCATCCATCCAGGCCCCCTGGCTTTTGGACGGGCGTGGAAAATAGTCCGCATAGTAAATGCCGATATGCTCTCCGCTTGCAGTTTTTACCTCAAATGCCGAAGCATCAGGGTGAGGGAGAGGCAAGTCCGTACGCGGAGTAAAAGTGATGCCATATAATTTATTTGCGGTATAAAAAGCACCTTCCCGCACCTTTCCCAATGGAAAATATTGCCGGAGTTCATTTTCATCCAGCCCGTAATCGGCCTGTTTCACCTTTTCTGCATAGTAACGCCAATCCCAGGGTTGCAACTTGAATTTACCACCCGTTTTATTAATCATCCTTTGCAGGACTTGGGCTTCTCTTTTAGCTACTGGAAGGGCTGCTTCCCAGATTTGATTGCATAATTTGTACACATTTTCCGGTTTCCCGGCCATATTTTCATCCAGCACATAGCTGGCATAATCCGGGAATCCGAGCAGACGGGCTTTTTCAACCCGTAACGCGATAATTTGACTGATAACGGACTTGTTATCGTATTCATTGTTGCGGTTTCCCCTGTTGATATAAGCCTTGTATATTTCTTCCCTCAACTCCCGGTTATCCGCATATTGCAGGAATGGCATAATACTCGGATTATGGAGGGTAAACAGCCATTTCCCAGCCATTCCGGCTTCCCTGGCTGCCTCTGCTGCGGTCGAAACCACACTGGCAGGCAGACCGGATAAATCCTTCTCTTTCTCTACGACTAACTGGTAATTATTAGTCTCTTTCAAAAGATTATTTCCATATTTCAGAGCCAGCATAGAGAGTTCCCCATTGATTTTTTTCAGTTTCTCCTGCTCATCTGCCGCCAGATTGGCGCCGCCTCTGACAAATCCTTTATAATATTTGTCCAGCACCAGCTTTTGTTCTGTAGTCAGATTTTCCTTTTTCTGATTATCATACACACTTTTTATTCTTTCAAACAACCTCCGGTTGAGATTGATGTTATCGGAATGGGCAGACAATAGCGGTGTCACCTCTTCGGCAATCATCTGCATGGAGTCATTGGTACAAGCTTCCAGCAAATTGAAAAAAACAGCGGAAACCTTATCCAGTAATTGGCCTGATTGCTCCAGGGCCTCCACCGTATTGACAAATGTCGGATCTTCGGTATTGGCAAGAATGGCACCGATTTCCTCCTGCTGTTGCCGGATACCTTCTTTAAATGCCGGAAGGTAATGATAGGTCTGAATCAGATGAAAAGGAGGAACCCCGTGGGGTGTGTTGAAATCCTGTAAAAAAGGATTGTCCTGGTTGGTTGTAAAGTTGCAGGACTGGAAAATGATGCCGGCCATACAAAATAAATAAGTGATTTTTTTCATAGTGAATAAATTAAAATATCCCGCATCGTCTCACTGCTTCCCGGAAAACCGGGAAAGGAGGAACGCATGTTTCTATACCGCAATAATTTGCTTTATGCAGACAAATATACCGGAAAAAAATGAAAGCCGGAAACATATCCCCCGCTTTGGGCAGGAAATACCCGGTTCCTTAAATGTAGACAAGCGGATATAAATTGGTATAAGCGGGCAAGAAACAGGTGATATATATTTTTTTCAATTTTTTTTCTGTAATATTTGATTATGTGAATAAAAAGCACTTATTTTGCATCCTGTTTGGAAAGCGTTTATAAAAATACAGAGAGATGTCAAGAGTTTGTCAAATAACCGGAAAAAAGGCAATGGGTGGAAATAATGTGTCTCACTCCAAAAGAAGAGTAAAGAGAACTTTCTCCATCAACCTGTTTAAGAGAAATTTTTATTGGCCTGAAGAAGACAGATGGATTCGTTTGAACGTATCAGCTGCCGGTCTTCGTCTGATTAATAAAAAAGGCTTGAGTGCATGCTTAAAAGATGCAATGGCTGAAGGATTGATTAAAAATGTTTAAAATCACTGAAGATGGCAAAGAAAAGCAAAGGAAACAGAGTACAGGTGATTCTTGAGTGTACAGAACATAAAGAATCCGGAATGCCGGGAACATCAAGGTATATTACTACCAAGAACAGAAAAAATACTCCCGAAAGATTGGAATTGCGTAAATACAATCCGATTTTGAAAAAAGTTACTTTACACAGAGAAATTAAATAATTCAGACTATGGCAAAGAAGGTTGTTGCAACATTGAAGACCGGTGACGGTCGCGGGTTCGCCAAAGTAATCAAAATGGTAAAGTCATCCAAGAGCGGTGCTTATACGTTTAAAGAACAGATGGTAACCACAGACGAGGTTAAAGCATTTTTGAAGAAATAATCTGTTTGACCTTTTATATAAAAAGCCCCTTTCGAGGGGCTTTTTTATTATGCATACTTTTTCAGCAGACAAAGTCCGCACAAAGGACACTGGCTGCAAGTAGGGAGCGGACTCTCCGAAGTAGCGTTGTCAGGTAAAATCACTTCGGCGGTAATTTCAACTTCTTCCGTTTTGATAGCTTCAAGGACAACAACGGATATATAATCCTTGCCTGTCCGCTGCATCTCATATTTAAAAAAACTGTGATAGTGTGCAACAATCTCCGCAGCTTTCCCCTGGCGGTGTTTGGCTGCTACCCAAGCCGTATCGCTGCATGGAGAAAAGTCAATGTGACACAGCAGGCTGCCAGCCCCGTAAAGGGAGTCGAGGTGGGCACGGCTGAGACGGACTTCATGGACTTTTCCGCGTACGCGGATGCGTTTTCCGTTCCAATGCCTCTCAAACTTTCCGTTCGGAGCCGAAGGAATGATTTTGATAATCTGCCGGTTGCTGGTCAGTTTCATCTTTGAGCCGTCTACCGGGCATACGTGGACAATTTTACCTTCAACCGTCACCTCCTGCTCGGCATATTTGTCTATTTGCATAGCTAACGTATCGGCTGCAATGACCGGGGTCTCGGAAACTTGTTTTGGCTGACACGAAAAAAACAATACAATGCACAAGAAAATAAAGATGTTTTTCATAAGATAAAAGTTTTATTTTTTCAATCAAAATTAAAAAAAATAGTACGACCTGCAATATTCTGGTTCTTTTTGAAAGAATTTTCGTTTCTTATTCGATTGATTTATAGTGTATTAAAATAAAAAGTGAAAGATTTTTGAAAAATAATCGGGAATATTGTAACCCTGAGTCCCATTGTCTCGTTAAAGAAGGTGTAAATGATGATTGAAATTTATGATTTTATTTAGCTGTTATTTAGATTAAATTATTTAGCACACACCACGGGGAGGGGATAGCTTTTAAAACAAGCTGATTTTCGGAAAGTTCTTTAAATAACTGGAATGCGGACTTCGGGACACTATTACACCACGCACATACACACCACACAGACGCACGCACACATACATACAATATCTTTTCATCGTCCCACGTTATTCTGATTTAAAAAGCTCACGGGAATGCCTCCCATTTTTTTTTAAAGCCATTTTACAAGATAAAGTCGCAGGAAACTGCGGCTTTTTTATTTTGATAATTTAACTCCTGACCGGTTTTTCCGTATTTCACAATTCCGCTTTTTATTGTAACTTTGACAACTATTCTTTAAGGCTTGAAACATGAAGGGAAATCAGGTAGAAGACGGAAACATTGTGATTTACGGAGCGCGGGAACATAATCTCAAAAATATAGATTTGACCATTCCCCGCAATCGTCTGACAGTAATCACCGGTTTGAGCGGGAGCGGCAAATCTTCGCTGGCTTTTGATACCATTTATGCAGAAGGACAGAGACGCTATATGGAGACCTTCTCCGCCTATGCCCGGCAGTTTTTAGGGGGACTGGAACGTCCCGATGTAGATAAAATTACCGGATTGAGTCCGGTAATCTCCATCGAACAGAAGACCACCAATAAAAACCCCCGTTCAACAGTAGGAACAACAACCGAAATTTATGACTTCCTGCGTCTTTTGTTTGCCCGCGCCGGAGAGGCCTATTCCTATGTGACGGGAAGCAAGATGGTGAAATACAGCGATGAGAAAATCATCGAATTGATTCAGAGTGATTTTTCCGGGAAGAAAATTCTTTTACTGGCTCCTGTAGTGAAAGGACGTAAAGGAAATTATAAAGAATTGTTTGAAAACCTCAGGAAAAAAGGATTCCTGTCTGCCCGCATAGATGGGGAAATACGGGAAATTACCCAGGGGATGAGTGTCGACCGTTACAAAATTCATGTCATAGAGATCGTCATCGATAAGATCGTGGTGGATAATCCGGACCTTAAACGCCTCAAAGCCTCAGTGGCAACAGCTATGAAAAACGGAAAAGGCGTGATGATGGTCAAAGAGTATGACGGTGACACCCTGAAATACTACAGCCGTAACCTGATGTGTCCCGATTCCGGAGTCTCCTATAATGATCCGGCACCCCATTCTTTTTCTTTTAACTCCCCGCATGGTGCCTGCCCGAAATGCAAAGGATTGGGATACATCACGGCTGTCGACCTCGATAAAATTGTTCCGGACAAATCCCTCTCCGTCTATGACGGAGGAATCCTGCCCTTGGGAAAATATAAAAACAGCATCCTTTTCTGGCAGATTGACACCGTATTGAAAAAACACGGGGCGGACCTCCATACTCCGATTCAAAACCTGCCCGAAGATGCCCTGACTGACGTACTTTATGGCTATCCCGGACAAATCCGGCTTGAAAATAAAGAACTGGGGGTCCTGTCCAACTCACTGTATACTTTCGAGGGAATTATCAAATACATCACTATGCAGGAGGAAAACGCCACCTCGAAAAAAGCGAATAAATGGGCGGAACAGTTTGTGAAAACTGTAAAATGTGATGCATGCCAGGGACAGAGGCTCAATAAAGAATCTTTACATTTTAAGATAGCCGGAAAAAATATTTCGGAACTGGCGGAGATGGAATTGACAGATCTGTATACATGGATCTGCGACACAGAACAGCATTTGGAGGAAAAACAGAAACAAATTGCCGGAGAGATATTCAAAGAAATCCGGGTCCGTTTGAAATTTTTACTGGACGTTGGACTGGAATACTTGTCCCTGAACCGCCAGTCAATGACACTGAGTGGAGGAGAATCACAGCGGATACGCCTGGCGACTCAAATCGGTTCGCAGTTGGTGAATGTCTTATATATCCTGGATGAACCCAGCATCGGTTTACATCAGAAAGACAACCGGCGACTGATTCGCTCCTTACAGCAACTCCGGGACAACGGTAATTCGGTCATCGTGGTGGAACATGACAAAGAGATGATGGAACATGCGGATTATATCGTCGATATGGGTCCCAAAGCCGGAAGAAAAGGAGGAGAGGTGATGGCTGCCGGTAATATTGACGATATACGCAAAAGCAGCAGCCTCACGGCTCAATACCTCAATGGACAAAAAGCAATCCGCATCCCCGGAATACGTCGTAAAGGCAATGGGAAATTCCTCACCTTGAAAGGGTGTACCGGAAATAATCTGAAGCGGGTGGACATCTCCATTCCTTTAGGTATGTTGGTGGGTATTACCGGAGTTAGCGGGAGCGGAAAATCCTCCTTGATTAACGGCACCTTACGTCCCGTGTTGAGTGAAAAATTCTATCGCTCCACTGAAACACCCTTGCCTTATGAATCCCTCGAAGGCATCGAAAACATAGATAAAATGGTTGTTGTGGACCAGAGTCCCTTAGGGCGTACTCCCCGTTCCAATCCGGCAACCTATACCGGAATCTTTACAGACATCCGGAAAATTTTTGAAAAATTACCGGAATCCCAGATCAGGGGCTATGCTGCCGGACGCTTCTCCTTTAATATTCCGGGAGGACGTTGCGAAGAGTGTAAAGGGGCAGGCGTGAAGACCATCGAAATGAATTTTCTGCCGGATGTCTACGTACATTGTGAAGCCTGTGACGGGAAACGCTATAACAAAGAAACACTTGAAGTCAGATATAAAGGCAAATCGATAGGAGACGTACTGAACATGACCATCAACCAGGCTGTGGAATTCTTTGAAAATGTTTCCTTCCTCCAGCAAAAACTGAAAATGTTGCAGGACGTCGGCTTGGGATATATCAAACTCGGACAACCATGTACAACCCTCAGCGGAGGCGAATCCCAGCGTATAAAATTAGCGACTGAACTATCGAAAAAAGATACCGGTAAAACATTGTACATTCTGGATGAGCCTACCACCGGACTGCATTTTGAAGACATCAGTATATTGTTGGAAGTAATACAGAAACTGGTTAACAAAGGAAATACGGTAATTGTGATAGAACACAACTTGGATGTAATCAAAGTGGCCGACTATCTGATTGATATGGGACCGGGGGGAGGAAAAGACGGTGGCACCATTGTTTGCCAAGGCACACCCGAAGAAGTCGCTCAGGTAAAAAAATCGGAAACCGGGAAATTCCTGAAAGAAGAATTGTACGGAATAAAAGGGGAGTAAATCGTCTCCCCTTTATTCTATTAGTTCAAATCCGAACGGAATCTCCGGTTTGGTTTTTTCATCAGCAGAATCCGTATCATCATCTTTTGTTTCTTTAACTTTTTCTATTTCTCCCTCATTTGTGGGAACCGCTTTCGGAATGACCGTCCCTTCCGGGTGTATTTCAGAAACGTTGACAGGTTGCTCCGTGGGTTCCTGAATGACTTCCTGTATAGGCACAGTCTTTTCCTCCGTTTTTATTTCGGCAGAAACGACTGTTTCATTTACCGATTGCACATTCTCCTCAGTATGGGATGTGTTCTGTTGTTCCGTGGGTTCCTGAATGACTTCCTGTATAGGCACAGTCTTTTCCTCCGTTTTTGTTTCGGCAGAAACGACTGTTTCATTTACCGGTTGCACATTCTCCTCAATATGGGATGTGTTCTGTTGTTCCGTGGGTTCCTGAATGACTTCCTGTACAGGCACAGTCTTTTCCTCCGCTTTTATTTCGGCAGAAACGACAGTTTCATTTATTGGTTGTACATTCTGCTCCTCAGTATGGGATGTGTTTTGTTGCTCCGTGGGTTCCTGAATGACTTCCTGTACAGGCACAGTCTTTTCCTCCGCTTTTATTTCGGCAGAAACGACTGTTTCATTTACAGGTTGTACATTCTCCTCAGTATGGGATATGTTCTGTTGCTCCGTGGGTTCCTGAATGACTTCCTGTACAGGCACAGTCTTTTCCTCTGTTTTTATTTCGGCAGAAACGATTGTTTCATTTACAGGTTGTACATTCTCCTCAGTATGGGATGTGTTCTGTTGTTCCGTGGGTTCCTGAATGACTTCCTGTACAGACACAGTCTTTTCCTCCGTTTTTATTTCGGCAGAAACGACTGTTTCATTTACAGGTTGTACATTCTCCTCAGTATGGGATGTGTTCTGTTGTTCCGTGGGTTCCTGAATGACTTTCTGTACAGGCACAGTCTTTTCCTCCGCTTTTATTTTGGCAGAAACGACAGTTTCATTTATTGGTTGTACATTCTGCTCCTCAGCGAGGAAGGTGTCCGGTTGTTCGGTTTCCGGGTTTACAGATACAGGAGTAAGAATATCAGCCTCCAAAACGGAGGGTAATTCGCTTTCCTCGGGTTCACCTGCCTCCAACGGAATATTTTCAATACTTTCAATAGCCTCCGGAGCCAGGGAATGGGGAGGTACGGACAACTCCGTATCTTCTGTCAACGTTCCGTTGTCACAACGAAGCACTTTACCCGGATATTTCTCAAGCAAGTCATATTGATGCGTGGCAATAATAACCGTTGTGCCGCTTGCGCATATATCTTTCAATAATTCAATCAGACGGTAAGATGTTTCCGGATCAATATTTCCCGTCGGCTCATCTGCCAGAATAAGGGGAGGGGCATTCAACAAGGCTCGCGCCAAAACAATACGTTGCTGTTCACCTCCAGACAACTCATGAGGCATCTTGTCTTTTTTATCCGGCATCTCCACTTTTTCCAAAACCGAATCAATTCGCTCCTGGATGGCCTTTTTGTTCTTCCAGCCGGTGGCACGCAATACAAATTCCAAATTGTCATATACCGTGCGGTCGGTCAGTAATTTGAAATCCTGAAAGACAATACCGCACTTCCTTCGGAGAGCCGGAACCTGGGATTTTTTTATTTTCTTCAACTGAAAACCGGCGACCTCCGCTTTTCCGTACTCCAAGGGAAGTTCCGCATACAGCGTTTTCAGAAAAGAACTCTTCCCGCTTCCCACCTTACCGATGATATAAATAAATTCTCCGCGCTGGATTTCTAAATTTACATTTTTCAGAATTGTATTCTTTTTCTGGCGGATAACGGCATTTTCCGTTTTTATGATGATTTCTGGCATATACGTAAACTTATCCGTTTATTTGAGCTCCTTTAACCCTTTGATGGTCTCAAGGGGAGAAGGGGAATGGAAAACAAAACTTCCTGCAACCAACGCGTCAGCACCTGCTTCAACCAGGCGTTTCCCGGTTTCATCGTTCACACCTCCATCAACTTCTATCAGGGCATGGCTGTGGGTATCCCGTATCAGTGTCCGCAGCTTCCTGACTTTTTCCACAGAGTGTTCGATGAACGACTGGCCTCCGAATCCCGGATTCACACTCATCAGCAACACGACATCCAATTCCGGGAGAATATCTTCCAGCAACTGAACCGACGTATGGGGATTGACCGCCACCCCGGCTTTCATACCGTAAGACTTGATTTGTTGTACCGTACGGTGCAGATGGGTACTCGCTTCCAGATGGACCGTGAGAATTTCAGCCCCGCATCGATGGAACTCTTCGATATACCTTTCCGGCTCCACAATCATCAAATGAACGTCAAGCGGTTTTTTGGCCTGCGTGCGGATCTGGGAAATGATAGACATTCCGTAAGAAATATTCGGTACAAACACCCCGTCCATGACGTCAATGTGAAACCACGCAGCTTCACTGTTATTGACCATTTCTATGTCTTTCGACAGATGCAGGAAATCAGCCGATAAGAGCGAAGGGGAAACAAGTATGCCCATAGTTTAAAAATTGAAAATGAAACTCAGAACACCTCTTCTTTTCAGAAATGTTACTTTTGATACAAAAGTAGGTTTTTCTTTGCTTATTTTCAAATCTTACTTATTTGTACCAGCTTGCATACATCGAGTAGGCTTCGACAATCCGCTCCACTTCCCCTTTCAGTAAATCGGGACCGACCTCCTTGATTTTTTTTGCAGGAATTCCCGCATATATCCATCCGGACTCCACAACAGTGCCTTTTGTCACCACACTGCCGGCAGCAACGATGCTGTTGCTTTCCACTACGGCATTGTCCAGCACCACGGCACCCATTCCGATGAGCACATTGTCATGAATTGTACAACCGTGTACAACGGCATTGTGGGCAATAGATACATTATTCCCGATATTGGTCGGATACTTTTGGTAAGTGGCATGAATGGTCGCATTATCCTGTATATTGACCTTATTGCCGATTTTAATGTAATTTACATCCCCCCGGAGCACGGCGCCGAACCAGATGCTGCAATCGTCGCCCATTTCCACCTGGCCGATAATTGCGGCATTGTCTGCCAGGAAACAATTATTCCCGAATTGAGGAGTATGTCCGTTCAGTTCTTTGATTATAGCCATAACATTCATTTTAAATCATACATCGAAAATACGCATTTTACGGGGAATAACCATAATTTATCCGGGATTTCTGTTTTTATCCCGTTTCATTTATTTAAGCTTTCTTCTGAAACAGCCCGCTCGCCGGTCGCGTACAATCCATAGATTTTAATAAAACCAAGGAGGACAAAATGAGTATCGTAAAAAGAAATAATGAACTGAGGCCGTTTTATTCCACATTATTGGACGAATTCCTGAATACCGGAATGTGGCCTGTTCAGATGAATCAGGGACAAAATATGCCGGCGCTGAATGTAAAGGAGGATGACGAATCCTTAACACTCGATGTTCGCGTTCCCGGCATGAAAAAAGAAGATATAAAACTGGATTACAACGATGGTTTTCTGACCATTTCCGGTGAAAGCCATGAAGAAAAAGAAGAGGAGGAGGGAAAAGGAAAAAGCAAATACCTGCGGAGGGAATTCTCTTCCTACTCCTTTAAAAGAACAATCGAACTGCCTGAGGAGAAGTACAATGTAGCCGAAGCGCAAGCTTCGTATGAGGATGGAATTCTGAAGGTCTCCATGCCTAAGAATAAAGAGGTGAAGAAGTTACAGAAGACGATTGAGGTTAAGTAGGTGGTTTGATTTTAGTGGTCGGTCGGCTTTTCGGAGTCGACCGATTTTTTTTTCTTCATTTATTTGGAAGTTTCTTTTAAAAAATATTATCTTTGCAACGCAATTGAGAGAGAACGAGGCGGAAGAGAAAATGCAAAATCAAGAGTGATTTTAAAATTATGCGAAAATAGCTCAGTTGGTAGAGCACGACCTTGCCCCTCCGGTTTTTAACAAAAATCCGACCTTGGCAAGAGAAAATGCAAAATCAACAGTAATTCTAAATTATGCGAAAATAGCTCAGTTGGTAGAGCACGACCTTGCCCCTCCGGTTTTTAACAAAAATCCGACCTTGGCAAGAGAAAATGCGAAATCAACAGTAATTTTAAGTTATGCGAAAATAGCTCAGTTGGTAGAGCACGACCTTGCCAAGGTCGGGGTCGCGGGTTCGAGTCCCGTTTTTCGCTCCAAAAACCGGACTTCGTTTCGGTTTTCTTTTTTAAGACAGATGCGACAATAGCTCAGTTGGTAGAGCGTTGGCTTCCCAAGCCGAAGGTCGCGGGTTCGAGTCCCGTTTGTCGCTCATCAGAATCAGTCACTTACACAAGTGGCTGATTTTTTCTTGTTCTTTTATTTTTGTAACAATTTCAATATTAGACACATATGATTCTATTGCCCCTTCAGTAAGTATATTGCTATGTTTGTAATAAGGAGGTAAAATAGGGATAAATGGGAGTATTTCTGGTATTACTACAAGTGTAACTAACTTAACCAAAATCTACTTACACCTGAAATCCATATAACACATTATATACCTGTGCTTTAAAGCACATCAAAATGATACAAAAATCAAAGATTTTATTCTATTTGTTGGCATCAAAACAGACTTCTTTAGGTGCCTCTACAATCTATTGCAGACTGGTACTGAATAATCAAAGAAAACAATTCTCCACGGGAATATCAATCTCAATCAAAGAATGGGATAAAGTAAAACAACGAGTCAAAGGTAAAAATCCGGAGGCAGAGTCCATTAACATCTGTTTAAGCCAGATTAGGTGGAAAATTCACTCATATTTGCTCCCTTCCGTCCACTTTAAAGTGATCCCCTAAATTCACTCGAAAGTGATCCCTTAAATTCACTTTAAAATGATCCCCCAAAAGTGAGTTTGATTTTTGTTTATCCGGTCTATAATTCTATTTTGTTTGTTAAAAACAAATAAAAGTCATTTATGCCCAATAAACAATTAGGAATGGAAAAGATTCGTCAAGTGTTACGCTGTTACTCCCAGGGTCATGGGACCAAAAGTATCAGCAGTATGTTAAGCGTCTCTCGCAACACGGTCAAGAAATACTTACAAGTATTTCAACGTAGCGGTTTGGATTATGAGCAGATGTTGTCCCTGCCGGACCAGGAACTCTCAAAGTTATTCCACGAAAAGAGCAGAGTAAAGACGGAAAGTGAACGGCTGGGAGAACTAAAGTCGTTGTTACCCGAGTATTGCAAGCGGCTTAAGAAGAAAGGTGTTACCCGCGAGGCGTTGCATCGCGAGTACCTTTCTTCCCATCCGGATGGCTACGGACGCACCCGCTTCTATATTCTGATTCAGCAATATATAGCCTGCAGCCGTCCCATCATGCATCTTGAACATAAAGCCGGTGATAAAATGTTCATAGACTTCGCCGGCGACAAACTTTCCATCATCGACCTTGATACGGGAGAAATCATTCCTGTGGAGGTTTTTGTCGCGATTCTTCCCTGCAGCCAGTTAACCTATGTGGAAGCTGTCATGAGCCAGAAAAAAGAGGACTTGATCCGTGCTTCGGAAAACGCCCTGTTATACTACCGGGGAGCTCCCTCCGCCATCATCCCGGACAATCTCAAGTCTGCCGTTACCAAGAGCAGTAAATACGAGGCTATCCTGAATGAAGACTTTGCCGCTTTTGCCGAACATTACGGCTGTACCGTAATCCCCGCCAGGGCTTACAAGCCACGTGACAAGGCGCTGGTGGAAGGTGCCGTTAAACTGATTTACCGCAGTATCTATCCCAAGATACAGGAACGCGAGTTTTATGACCTGGATTCACTGAACGCGGCTATCCGCGTGGCATTGGAACTCCATAACAACACTCCGCTCACAGGCCGCAAATACAGTCGGCGGGAAGAGTTCGAGGAGATAGAACATGATTCCCTGCGCAAACTAAATCCCATCCGCTTTGAACTCAGACATCGTTACAGGGCTACCGTGATGAAAAACGGCCATGTCCGCCTGGGGGAAGATGCCCATTACTACAGCGTGCCTTGCCGCTATATAGGCAAGAAAGTCATCCTGTCATATACCTCACGCCAGGTATGCATCTATTACGGCTACGAGCTGATTGCCACCCATACCCGCAACAGGGCCCGTTGCCGGTACACGACCCTGGAAGAGCATCTGGCTTCACACCATCGCTATATCACGGAATGGAACCCGGACAAATTTATACATGAGGCGGCAGCTATCCATCCGGACGTGGAGGCATATATCCGTCGGGTGATGGAAGAGAAAAAACATCCGGAGCAAGCCTATAAATCGTGCCAGGGCATTCTTAGCTTCGCACGCAGGGTCGGCAACACCCGACTGACCAATGCCTGTCGTTGGGCTACAAGTTACGGTCTGTACAATTACCCCATCATTGAGCGCATCCTTAACAACCGGCAGGATGAGTTCCCGTTGGAAGACAGTGCCGGGCAAGAAACGGAGATGCCTTCCCATGAGAATATCAGAGGAAAAGAATATTATCAATAAACCAACCAGATGCAATATGGAAATGAATCAGGATACATTGGAAAAGATGTTAGGAATGAACCTTAAAGTATGTATTATGCCTTTAAAACAAGTTTGGAAACACATCGAACAGAGAGTATGACAACCGACCAGTTCGTCTCATGGCTGGTTTCAAGTGAATGGGATGACCGCAGAAACCGTGCGGTAGAGAGGGCTATCCGTCAGGCCTCCTTCAGATACAAGGCCACCATTGAAGAAATAGACTTCTCGGTGGAAAGGGGGCTGGACAAGAACCTTACCCTGCGTTTGGCCGACCTGACTTTTGTCAGGGAACGCAAAGACCTGTTTATTGCCGGAAGCGCCGGAACAGGTAAAAGTTATCTGGCAACAGCTTTTGGCTTCCAGGCTTGCCCAAAAGGATATAAAGTGTTATATGCCAATACATCCAGACTTATGGGAATGCTTAAAGTTGCCAAGGCAAAAGGTACAATCCTGCAAGAACTCAAGAAAATCGAAAGGTTGGATATGCTTATACTGGATGATTTTGGTATACAACCTTTCGATTCCCAGGGGCGGATGAATCTGATGGATATCATAGAGGACAGGCATGGTAAAAAATCTACCATCATAACATCACAGGTACCGCTAAAAGACTGGTATGACGTTATTGGAGAAAAGACGATTGCCGATGCCGTTCTGGACAGAATTGTGCATCAGGCCATACGCATTGAACTCTTCGGGGAGTCGCTGCGGAAATGCAAAAGTAAAAAAGAATCGTTATATTTATAAACGAAATTTAATGTAGAACCCGGCATAACGGAC
>Ga0183011_10493_pt1 | contig 21184 bp, 11 predicted proteins | sample NAcewD2O_March_FD_122322 | JGI IMG/M metagenome (GOLD analysis project Ga0183011, IMG submission 122322) | Mouse cecal microbial communities from Vienna, Austria - N-Acetylneuraminic amended D2O_March | ecosystem: Host-associated > Mammals > Digestive system > Large intestine > Cecum | place... | reverse complement strand
AATTTGTTCTTCCTTGGCTAAATAAGGAATTTGGCATAGGGGCTGGTGAGATATTCGGAGGAATTGCTGCACTTGTAGCTTGGGCATTAAAAACTAATGCCGATAATGAACGTGCCTCGCGAAATCAGATGGATGAGCTAAATAAATTAGACGATGCTACTTTAGTCAGGATAATGGATTCAGATCCAGACCACTCCAAAAGAACAAGCGCTAAAATTATTTTAGAAAATAGAATGAAGCGAAGAAGGAATTTATAAAATAAGAGCTCCCTAGACTAATAACTAGCTGAATCAGTCTAGGGAGCTCATTTGTGTGTTTTCTTACATGGATACCTAATATGTTGTGATCGTTGATCATGTTGGCGATAAAGCAAAGTTTGAAGAGACCGTTGCCCGCAAATTAGCGCTCAGTGTCAGAGATCATTTACCATTTAAAGCCGATATTTTGATCGGGACGACTGAGGAATTAGTCGGTAATGCAGCCGAGAAGAACTTCATGCCATTTTATGAACGCAAGATAGGATTATTTGGCTAAGAGGAGGTCAGGCGATGTATCTGATGAATGAAGATGTACCGAAAAAAAAGGTGATCCGTCAAGGAAAAAAGCAGCTAGAACATGATCTCAGAGTGGCAGGAACAACAGAACCGACACTTTTTACCGAAGCAAAAGAAATCGGTGGAATCGAAGGTAAATGCCACTTGGGATTTTTCCCACGGGTATTTCAAGATGAGAGCAAAACAAAGGGGGCTATCGAATGAAGAGATTTAGCACAAATTCACGGCTGTTGAAATACACTGCCGAAGAAAAGAGACGCTTGAAGTTATATAAACGCAAAAAATTATGGGTCGTTGCTGGGATGTCGTTTTTGAGTTTGCCTTTGTTATCAGATAATCACGACAAGGTGAGTGCCGATAGTTTAGAAACGACGACCACCACTAAAACCGATGCTAATGCAAGCGAAGCGTCACAGGCAAAAACACAACAAGTAGAAGCAACGGATGCTTCTGAAAAAGAGGCTAAAGCAGATACGACCACCAAAGAACAAGGCACATCAGTGGCAACTGTAGCTGAAAACCAAAATGAAAGCGAAACAACAGCTCCAGCAAATAACACACCAGTAGCAAGTGCGCCTCAAGTTGCAGCTGAAACTGCGACCAAAGAGGCACCGAAAGCCCCAGTAACACCTGAAGTACAGGGAGCAAATTCCGAAAAAGCAGCTACTGAAAACAGCAATAAGGCTTTAGAGGAGCAAGCCAAAACACCTCAAAAAGAAGCGCCAGCCGACTTTACCGGTGTCAAACAAGAGCAGACGGCCACATTGAAGCCAGCGATGGACACCACCGCAGACTCCAGCAATTTGGCTGAAAGTAAAGCAGCTGTTTTGAGGAGTAGCTTTAGAGCGGTCGCAAGTGATAACACTCAAGCTGACAAGCAAACAACTGACTATTACAACGGTCCTAATACGATCGCACTGACACAAGTGAAAGCTATGGATAGTGATGCAACGATTAAGCGTAAGGATAATCCGGATGGAACTACAGAATATCTTTATGAGACCTATAACACATTAGGGGTTAGTGCTGGAGCGGCAGAGCTGAAAGTTTCATATACAGGGAAAAAGGGCGATACGTTTACGTTGATCGTTACCCGAAATGGAAAAGTAAGAGATTTTTATGCGAGAGTAACCGGTGATCCCAAGAAAGAAGGTGGTTATTCTGAGAATAAGAAATATACGTGGACAATCGATGATGTCAGTGAGAACGTAACTGTAACTAGAACGCAAGTTTTGACCAGTAGTAGTCTTTTTAGCGAATATATTCCTAGTAGGAGCAATCCGCCCTATGACTCAGGAGCTTCAGGGACAGTTCTAGAATCATCCAAAGCGGGGTATACTTTTAGTTTTTTAATAAATGGTAAACCTTTACCGCAAGAAAGGAATAGTAAGCTGACCGTTGTTAAACTCCCAGGAATTGATAACATTGACACTAGCACAACTGCTATTGGCTATGGAAGCGATGCTTCTAGGATTGTGACAGTAGATGTAGATTATCTTTATAGTGTTGATTTGGGTAAGTCCAATGGATACTTAGGAATAAATTACTCCAAAATGTATCTAGAGATACCAGTCCCAGAGCATTGGGTATTAAACGAAGAAATGACTGCGAAATATATAAAAAATGATGAATTTGTTGGTGGTGGAGGAAATCTTGAACTCAAACAACCTGGGGGAGCAGGAACAAATATCATTGTAAAGAGTAAGGAGGGGAACATAGCTCTTCGGAATTATCTAAGAATTCCATTTATTGGGAAATATACGAACTCAGAAACTACAGGTAAATTTGGCTTAGCTTCGGGTTGGGTCGACGTAGGAGATGGGAAGAAAAACTATTTTGGAAAAATCAATGTAGATGATCGGACACCATTAACTTCAGTGGCCAAAGGAACGCTGCTTTCACAAAAAGTAGAGCCCCGCTCAGAATATACACATGAAAATTATGATCTAATGATTGGCGCTACAAACGAGGGACAAACCTGTGTAGGACAGACGAGGTTTAATAGTGAGTATACATCTAAAAAAACAAATTCCATTTTAAATGTCAAACGTCCAATTCAAAGGCAACTTGTCCCTGGAAGTCCGCTTCTGTATAATATAGGACTTAGTAGCACCGGTTTGACAGAGTACACGCCCCACTATCATATTGACTTTCCTGAAGAAATCACAACTACGGGGGTGACCCTACCAATGAACTTGATCACTAATGACTATAGTGATTATGCGTCATACAATGTAGCTCAATCTGGATATACTGTTACGGTCACTGGAGATGATGGTTCAAAAATTACCCAACGCTTGTTAGCAGGTGAAAATTATAACCCTATAACTGGGATGATCGATCATTTCGGTGAATTTAAGACGGGAGCTAGATTAGCTGATGGAATCAGGATAGTTTCTTACGATATTGTGCCAGATAATCCATATTTTGCCAATAGTTATCAAGAAGATGGGGGAAGAAATATTAGAGCCAATGACTTATCTTCAGGTAAAATAAATATTTTAGGCTTTTTGAACGATAGAGCTAAAGAAGGCGGTAAGTATGTCTCAACGGTCACAGTTAGTTCAGAAAATGTCACACGAGCGGTTAAAGTCACTGTAAGCCCCTCTGAAACTTTGAAAAATACTATCCAGCGTGCTTCTCCAAGTAACTCCTCTTTAGGGAGTGCTACGCGGCAAACTAGTTTTCATGCAGGCGAAAATTTTACATTGAGTTTTTCTTTTATGGGTAAAACTGGTGAGCGAACAAATAATAAGCCCAACTTAGATGCTGGTGGTATTTTAGTGGGTAAGCCCGATGAGACGGCTACCGATGGTCCAGGTGGTGGTTTTTCGACGCAGTACTATCCCATCAAAGAGCCGATAGTATACTTTACTTTACCTGAACAAACTGTGTTGGATAGTAGAGAGAATAATAAATTTTGGTCTAGTAACGCTCCTGAACCTAAAGTGTCAATCAAAGAGGGGAAATACGGCAATACGATAGTGGTACTAGATTGGACGGGAACTGGTTTTGAGACCCCGCCTGATTGGCAAGCAACGGTCTACTTAAAAGTTCAAGATAACGTGGTGAATGGGTTTGATGTGGGGCAGACTGATCAAATCTTATATGAGTACACCGATGTAGCTAATAATAAAGTGATTGATCTGTACTCAGCAGGACAATTAAAAGTTAAGGGTGTTTCAACGGACGGTCTAGTTGCACATCAACCTAATATTACACCTGATAACGATACATCATGGATCCAACTGGGAAGTAGTAGTGACCTTGAAAAAGTGAATGGTGTTTCGCAAACAGATGGGCAGATAGAATTTGACGATGGGACAGTTGTAAAAACCAGAACTATGGGAGATACCTCAGGAAGTGGGATGAGAGGAAATAATAATACCTATTTCCGCATTACTGCCCCGATAGAGGTTAGCCCTGCTCCTCTAATCAAAGGGATAGGCAGTGCTACTTTTTCAAAGAATGCATTTAACTATCCGATCAAAGACTTCACAGAGTCAAATGGAGTGAAAACGGGCTTACAAAAATTACAATTTGGGATGGTCAATAATACCGATAAAGCCATTAAAAATGTTCTTTCGGTAATGAATTTACCGCAAGTGGGGAAAGTTGATGGTAATAATCCTACTGCTAAACAAGAATTTACGCTAAATATCAGTGGTTCGGGCAGATTGAGTAATGATCCATCCAACAATAAAGGAAACAATGAAAGTGTGATCTACTATGCGACTGATCTAGCTACATTAAGTACCGATGGAACGACGTTGACTTTCTCTGACGGTAGTACTTGGACAAAAGGGAATCCATTGTCGAATAAGTTGTTGACCAAAGAGCAAGTTACGGATTGGTCTTTGGTCAAGTCGCTGGTCTTATTTTCACCGTCGATCCGGAAATATGATAAAGTTTTGTATGAATTTGACATGTATTCGCCAACTTCTGAAAGTAATATGTCCAAGAAGGCGACATTATTCCAAGCAGGTGGATATGATGGGCAGCTTTCTTTAGTAGTCGGTCAAGTAGATGATATCTACAGTACCTATGCAAATTTGCGCTATGTTGATCAAGATGGGCATGAGATAAATGGACATCCACGCGTTAGAGGAGAAGCTAGGTTTGATGAAGCTAGTCAGAAAGTAGTAGTCGAAAATGAGGAACTTTTTGGACAAGCTGGTAAGAGTATAACTTTGGGGACGCCACCTAAAATAAAAGGGTATGTCTACAGTTCAACTGATGCACCTAGCATCACTCTAGCCCCCGATGGCAGTTCACTTATCACACGGGTTTATGAAGTGAATAAGGCTAAGTTATTAGTTAACTCACTAAAGGGTGAATTGTTAGAAACATCTTATGGTGATCCAACACCTAATACGGGAAGTAATTATCAAGATCATAGAACAGGAGTTTCGACGATCACCTTTAGAACTGATGATAAACGCTTGGTCAAAGCAGGCTATTCCTACAAGGTCAAAGTTGTTGATCAAAGTGGCAATTCATTGGCTGATAACGATGGACGCTCTACGTATAACTCCTTGGCTGAAGCGTTAGCTAAGCAAAATACGTTTGATGATAAGATCGATAAGGGTGTTGTTACACAAAACTTTATTGTCGAGTATACACCAGATTTCCAAAGAGCTGTTATTGTGAGTGATAACGATCCAGAAAATCGTTTGCCGAAAGATGTCGTTAGTGCTCAAAGCAACTCGACTTATTACAGCGATGGTAGCACAGGTGGTCTGATGTTCTATCAAAATGGTTCACCTGTTTTGTCAAATGATTCTGAAGTTGATGGGCAAAAGTTATTTAAACGTGAAGGCTATCGGTATACTGTCTTAGCACCTGATGGAAAGAAGTACAAGAGTATTGATGCGGCTTTAGCAGCTAAGCTCAAGTTTGATAATACTAATAATTCTGGTACTTCGGATGCTAATATCCAAGTTTATACATTGCATTACGCTGATGACATTCAAAATCTGAAAATGACAATAATCGATGAACAAGGAGTTAAGCAGGGTGATTCCTATAAGTCAGTGAAGTTGAAGGAAAATATGTTAATAGGACGTGGCCTGTCGAATAGTGCGGTAACGAGTGATGTAAAGTTAAATTACGATGCTATTATTCAGAACTTCCTTGACTCAGGATATGTTTTGGTAAGTAAGGATCCAATGCCGACCCATTATGATGATGATTCAAATACAGATCAAGTCGTTGTCGTTGTCTTAAAGCATGGCCAGGATGAAATTGCGGGTGAAGATAAGAAGACTGTGACTGAAACGATCAACTATGTTTATGGTAATGGTGTAAAACGTGGCGAACAGGCAGCACCGCAATACACAAAAGATTTTACTTTTACCTCAACATTGACAGTCGATAAGATCACGGGTGAAACTTTGGCAATAAATTGGAGTCCAAACCAAACAGCGCCAGGTGTTGATAGTCCGATGGTAAGTGGCTATACAGCTGATAAACTGCAGGTCGAGCCAAAAGATGTAGCTCATGATACGACTGATTTGAACTTTACGGTCAGCTATTTAGCTGATACGCAACGGTTGACGCTGACAGTCATTGATGATAAGACCAATGAAACCTTGCGTAATAAGGAACTTTTGGGGCAAGGTGATTCGGGGACGACTGTTTCGGCAAATGTTTATCAAAGATACCAAAATTATCTCACTGAATATGAAAAAGCTGGTTATACGCTTGTAAGTAGGGATGAACTTCCAGAAACGTATGATAGCGATTCGGCAGTCGATCAAAATGTAGTGATCCATTTGACTCACGGTCAAAAAAAAACGACTGGCGCCGAAAAGACAGTGAACCAAACGATCACCTATGTCTATGGCAATGGACCAAAAGCGGGACAAGAAGCCGCAAAGACATATACGAAAGCCTATAAGTTCACGTCAGTGGACACAAGAGATGCGGTGACCGATGAGATCTTGAAGACGACTTGGAGCCCAGCTCAAACGACAACGGAAGTTGTCAGTCCAAGTGTGGCAGGTTATGTGCCAGATCAAACGAGTGTGGCGAGTCAAACGCTCGATCACACCAACGATGATCTGACGACCGAAGTGAGCTATCGTGCAGGTGAACAAGTAGTCAACGTGCACTATATCGACGTTTATGGTGTAGAAGGCACAGACTATAGCCCAACGACAGGCGAAGAGTTGACCAAGCAACGCCAAAGCTTACATGGCGCCGCAGATGCGAGCTACACGAACAACTTGTGGGATTACGCAAGTGCAGGTTATGAGTTAGTTAAAAAAGATACGGGTGCAGAAAGTGGGACCTATGATGCTGACCCAAGTAGTGATCAAAACTACTACGTCTACTTGACCCATGGCATGAAACAAGTAGTCGGCACACCAGTGACGGTCAATGAAACGATCACGTATGTATACGGGAATGGACCGAAGGTCGGTCAAAAAGTATTCGAACCAGTGAGTGCAAGTAAGACGTTCACGCCAACGAATACAGTCGATCAAGTGACGAAACAAAATGTGGGCGAAACAGTATGGGATCCAACAAGTGCTGAATTCGAAGCCGTGACAAGCCCAGTCAAGGCAGGTTATACAGCTGATAAAGCAACCGTCGAAGCGGTGAGCGTCACACCAACATCAAAAGATGTGACAGTCGAAGTCAAGTACAACACAAATGAACAACGTTTGACCTATACCGTGATCGACGATGGCAATAACAACGAGATCTTAGTAGCCGATCAAGCTTTAGCTACTGGAGCATCTGGTAGTCAAGTGGCAGCAAGTGTGCTCCAAGGATATCAACGAGTGATCAAAGGATATCAAGATCGCGGCTATGTCTTAGTGAGTGCCGATGATCTCCCAACGAGTTTTGATGAAGACGATACAGTCGATCAAAACGTCGTGATCCATTTGACCCATGGTCAAAAAGAAACGACTGGCGCCGAAAAGACAGTGAACCAAACGATCAAATATGTCTACGGCAATGGACCAAAAGCGGGACAAGAAGCCGCAAAGACATATACGAAAGCCTATAAGTTCACGTCAGTGGACACAAGAGATGCGGTGACCGATGAGATCTTGAAGACGACTTGGAGCCCAGCTCAAACGACAACGGAAGTTGTCAGTCCAAGTGTGGCAGGTTATGTGCCAGATCAAACGAGTGTGGCGAGTCAAACGCTCGATCACACCAACGATGATCTGACGACCGAAGTGAGCTATCGTGCAGGTGAACAAGTAGTCAACGTGCACTATATCGACGTTTATGGTGTAGAAGGCACAGACTATAGCCCAACGACAGGCGAAGAGTTGACCAAGCAACGCCAAAGCTTACATGGCGCCGCAGATGCGAGCTACACGAACAACTTGTGGGATTACGCAAGTGCAGGTTATGAGTTAGTTAAAAAAGATACGGGTGCAGAAAGTGGGACCTATGATGCTGACCCAAGTAGTGATCAAAACTACTACGTCTACTTGACCCATGGCATGAAACAAGTAGTCGGCACACCAGTCAACGTTAAGCGTACGATCGAATATATCTATCGTGGTGGTCCAAAGACAGGCACACCAGTGGCAAAACCTGATCAAGTGATCAAAATATTCGTCCCAACTTATACAGTTGATAAGGTGACCAGACAAACTATCGGCGAACCTACTTGGAACCCAGAGCAACAGGCATTTGTTGCAGTGGATAGTCCATTTGTTTCAGGCTATACTCCAGACCAAGCTCAAGTAGCCGCTATGGTGATCACACCTAAAAATACAGACGAAACAGTAACTGTCTACTATGATACTGATGATCAAAGACTGACTTATACGGTGGTCGATGAGACCTTAGGTAAGACTTTAGTCGATCATGAACTTCTGGGCAATGGTGAAAGTGAAAGCTTAGTGCCTGTAACAGTACTTCAAGACTATCAAGATATCATAGCTGCCTATCAAAAACGTGGTTATGAACTCGTTAGTTATGACAAATTACCAGCTAAGTTCGACAACGATAGCAATACGGACCAAAATGTGACTCTTAGACTAGTTCATGGCACATTTGAACGTCCAGGGGCTGATAAGACAGTCACACAAAAAGTAAGTTACGTTTATGAAAATGGGCCAAAAGCAGGTCAAGAAGTTGCGCCAAACTATACAAAACAAGTTACCTTCACATCGGTCGAAACGGTCGATAAGGTGACAAAGACAGTCGTTAAGACGGTTTGGAGCGCACCACAAACATTGCCAGCTGTGGCAAGTCCAAGTGTAAATGGCTATCTTGCCGATCAAGCGCAAGTGGCGGCACAAACAGTTGACTATACGACTAAAGATATTGAACAAGTCGTGAAATATCATGCTGGTGAGCAATTAGTCAAGGTCCACTATATCGATATTTCCGGAAAAGAGCTCAACCAAGACGAGCTAACTCCGACATCAGGACAAGAGATAAGCGGTTATGTCCAAGCGCTCACGGGGGCAGCCGGTAGTGAATATGTCAATGTTTTGCGCGACTATCAAGCTGATGGTTATGTATTGGTAAAGACTCAGGCAGAAGCATCTAAAGGGGTGTTTGATGAAAACCCGATGGCAGATCAAAGTTACTATGTATATCTCACCCATGGGACAAAGACTGCGACTGGAGAACCATTAGTGATCACCGATACGATCAAATTTGAATATGGGAACGGGTCGAGAAAAGGTCAACCTGCAAGACAAGATATGGTCACAACAAAGACCTTTGTTCCAACTTATACGATTGATCTAGTGACTGGACAGATCCTTAATACCAAGTGGAGCGGAGACGGAGAAGTTGATCCGATCGTCGTGCCACAGATCGAAGGCTATACGCCAGATAAGCTAGTTGTTCCAGGAAAAGTTCTTTCTCCAGAAACTGGAGATCAAACGCAGACCATATACTATACCATGGATGATGAGATTGAAGTCTCAGGTAAAAAAGAAATACCAACAAGCCATGTTGGCGGGCACAATGGTCCAGCAGATCAAGGTGGCATGTTGCGCAGTTCGCAATTGACAAATGACAATGTCGGACGTGAAGTAGTCGAAGAATTACCACAAACCGGTGATGATACCGATGAACAAGCCTTGTTAGGTGGCCTTGGGCTCCTGAGTGGTGCAACACTACTTGGGATCGCTGATTTAGGCAAGAATAGACGAAAGAAAAAGAGACACTAAAACACGTGTAGTCATATTTAAAAAGGATGACGGGTGGGTCAGAGGAGTTTGCGCGTTTAGTGGATCAGACTAGATAAGAGGTGGAGGTATATTGAAGAGATATAAATATGACCAGCTCAGACGAGCACAGGAAAAAAAGCTTTATTATAAAATGTATAAAGCAGGTAAAAACTGGATCATAGCTGGTCTAACGATGGTCGGTTTTAGCTTTATGTTCTCAATGGCGGCTAAGGCTGATGTGGATGAGCAACGGCCAAATACTGAAAATTTGGATATCCAAGCTGAGAAAGAGCAACAAAATATAGCACAGGTAACATCAACTGACACCAACGAGCAGCTGGTCGTTACTGAAACGCCGACTACTTCAAATAATGAACCAAAAGAAAATGAAGCTACGCCAGCAAAGGTCGAAACTGGAGAAAATACTGTGGAGAGCGCCAAGCAACCTGAACCACAGGTAGCAACAAATGAAGTGGTGGCTTCTCGGGCAGAAGATACAACCCCTGTAATTCGTCGAGCACGAACGGTAGCAAGTACAACAGCCGTGACCGAAGATGATATCGATCAAAAAACTGTTCGAACTGAGAATATGATCGATTGGCTCCAAGATGGTTTGTTCAGCGGGGACAATAAGAATGCTTTAACGACCCCGATCCTGCCTAATGATCAAAACGGAAAAAGAAATAATCAAGCTCCGTTCGACATAAATTCAGCAGCAATGAGCCAACTTTCATATAATACGCTTTATTATCCATTTGTAAAGAAGCTGCAGGCGGCATATAAAGCCGAAGATTATAAGGAATTGACCAATATGGCGGCCATCTTACAAGCGATCTATGGAAAAGTAAACACTGAGCAATTGATAACAGGTATATTTACGCCAGAAGATAATTATAAGGCTGATCAGGCTTTAGCTAATGCCAAGCTTAATCGTTCGGTCGCGGTGATCGTTAGCATGGATCAAGATGGGCATATCCTGTCGCAAAGTGTGGGTTTACCAGATAGTTTTGTGACTGGTAGTGGTAGTGGCTATAAGGTCGAAGATGGTAGTTTGGAAGATACAGGCTACATTTCTTGGCCAAGTGCGATCTTAGATATTGTTGTGGGCAAAAACGGGACTGATATGATCTCCTATGATCCAGCAAGAGCAGCAACGATCCCCAATGATCCTCCAAAAACATTAGGTGTCTATAAGTATATCGGTTCAGAATACTATCATTCTACTGTAAACCAAGATCTGATCAAATATGCAGATAATGATCCGATGAAGACTAAGTTTGCGGTCGCGGATTATTCTGCAAATAAAAAAAAGATCATCCCTGAAGGTCATGCCCTAACGTATATTATCAATCGCTATCAGACACAAGTTGCCCCTGTTGATAAGACGGCCCAAACAACGATCACATATAAGGGAAACAAGGGTAACGTTTTAACTGTTCCGGCAGGATCTCAGGTCAAGGTGAGTGGTAAAGAGGGACAAGAGGTTGAAATTCTTACCCCGCCAACGATCAAAGGCTATACCTTTAATTTTCCGAGGTTCAATGGGCAAAGAACGTCTGTAGGGTCAAAAGTCACACTGGAAAAAAGTAATGAATTGATCTATTTTTACATTGCCGATCCTGTGCCAGCAAAGGTAACGGTCGCATATAAGTCGGGTGATACTGTACTGACACCAGCAACTCCAGTTCAACTAACTGGTAATATCGATGACGAAGTGAGTGTGCCCTCCCCACCAACGATCAGCGGGTATACATTTAATAACGTACTCCTCAATGGAGAAGCCAGTAGCATTGGCGCAACCGTAACGCTAGCAGAGAATAATACGCTTGTTTATAACTATCGGAAAGATGCGGCTAATGCAGTGACTGAAGTTGTATATCAAAATGTTAACGGTGAATCTCAAACAGCAGTACTTGGGAAAATAGATACTCGTTCAATTCCTAAAAAAGCAGGTCTTAAGTATACGATCACTGATGGACCTGAAGCGGTTATTCCAGGCAAAGGAATACAGCCAGCGATGAAGATCCTCTTTAATGGTCAAGAGGTAACCAAAGGACAAGTGGTCACACTTTTAGAGAAAAATACTTTGACCTACATCTTTCCTGCAAGAACTACAACGCCGACACAAAAGCCAGCTGTAACAACGGTAAGCTACAAAGCAGGTACTGAGACGTTGGATCCAACAACACCAGTAACATTAACAGGTAATGTAGGAACAAAAGTAAATGTACCGACAGCGCCAACAGTAATAGGCTATACACTTGAAAAAGTGAAATTCAACGGTGCGGAAGTACCAGTGGGCAGCCAAGTAACGTTGTTGGCAACAAACACATTGGAATACAGCTATACGAAAGATTCAGAAATCGCTACAACGACAGTAGAATACAAGTCAGGCGAAACGCCAGTAACTCCAACAACGTCAGTAACGTTGACAGGCAATGTAGGATCTGAAGTAAGCGTACCAGCAGCGCCAGCGGTAGCAGGGTATCACTATGTGAATGCGACATTCAATGGCAAAGCAGTGACACCAAACAGTAAGGTGACATTGGAAAAAGCTAATAAGTTAGTGTACAACTACGTTAAAGACCCAGAAGTGGCTACAACGACAGTAGAATACAAGTCAGGCGAAACGCCAGTAACTCCAACAACGTCAGTAACGTTGACGGGCAATGTGGGTAGTGAAGTAACAGTACCGACAGCCCCAACGGTGGCAGGGTATCACTATGTGAATGCGACATTCAATGGCAAAGCAGTGACACCAAACAGTAAGGTGACATTGGAAAAAGCTAATAAGTTAGTGTACAACTACGTTAAAGACCCAGAAGTGGCTACAACGACAGTAGAATACAAGTCAGGCGAAACGCCAGTAACTCCAACAACGTCAGTAACGTTGACGGGCAATGTGGGTAGTGAAGTAACAGTACCGACAGCCCCAACGGTGGCAGGGTATCACTATGTGAATGCGACATTCAATGGCAAAGCAGTGACACCAAACAGTAAGGTGACATTGGAGAAAGCTAATAAGTTAGTGTACAACTACGCTAAAGACCCAGAAATGGCTACAACGACAGTAGAATACAAGTCAGGCGAAACGCCAGTAACTCCAACAACGTCAGTAACGTTGACAGGCAATGTAGGATCTGAAGTAAGCGTACCAGCAGCGCCAGCGGCAGCAGGATATCACTATGTGAATGCGACATTCAATGGCAAAGCAGTGACACCAAACAGTAAGGTGACATTGGAAAAAGCTAATAAGTTAGTGTACAACTATGCCAAAGATCCAGAAGTAGCAGAGACAACGGTGAGCTACAAAGCAGGTACTGAGACGTTGAATCCAACAACACCAGTAACATTAACAGGTAATGTAGGGACAAAAGTAAGCATCCCAACAGCGCCAACAGTGACAGGCTATACACTTGAAAAAGTGAAGTTCAACGGCACGGATGTATCAGCAGGAAGTCTAGTAACGTTATTGGCAACGAATACGTTGGAATATAGCTATACGAAAGATCCAGAAGCCGCAAAGACAATGGTGAACTACAAAGCAGGCACTGAGGCGTTGATTCCAACAGCATTAGTAACGTTGACGGGCAATGTAGGCGATGAAGTAACAGTACCGACCGCACCAGTTGTTTCAGGCTACACCTTCAAGAATATGACCTTCAATGGTACAGAAGTAAAAGCAGGATCTAAGGTAACGTTAGAGAAGACAAATACTTTAGCATATAACTATACTAAAAATGCTAAGCAGCCAACGACTTCGAATGTTACGATCTATTATCGTGACGTCAATGACAGTAAAGATGATAAATATACTGCCAACTCAGGGACCTTGCTAGCTCAATACACTCAAGCGCTAAGAGGCGAAGTTGGCAACGTCTATGCTAATACCTTGAGTGAAGTTGAACAAGCAGGTTATATGGTCGCTAAGAGCGACACCGGCGTCCTTAGTGGTTCGTATTTAGCAAATGATGCTACCTATTATGTCTACTTGACGCATGCTAAAAAAGAACAAACGCATCAAGTGACGGTTACACGGACTATCCAATATCAAGATGAAACTGGTAGTTCAGTGGCAAAAGCCGTAGAACAAAAACAAGTATTTGATGTAACAGAAATGGTCGATCAAGTAAATAAACAGGTCGTTTCTACCAAGTATGCACCTGCAAATGCAACCTTTGAGCAAGTGATCTCGCCAGTCAAGGACGGTTATATCTTTGAAAAAGCTGTTCCAGCTAAAGAGATCACAGCAACTTCGCCAAGCGAAACAGTGACCGTTGGATACAAGGCGCAACCACAGAAATTGACTTACACGGTCGTTGACAAAGATGAAGGCGACAAGGTTTTGGTCAAAGAGCAGCTCTTAGCTACGGGAACGACTGATCAAGTTCTTAGCGCTACTGCTAAAGATGCTTACCAAGCGGTCGTAGATGATTATCGCAAAGCGGGCTACAAAGTCGTAGAGCTTCCGGAGTTACCATCAAGCTTTGATACTGATCCAACTAACGATCAAAACCTCGTATTTGTTCTAGCACATGACACAAAGAAAGTGCCTGGAAAGAGCAAAGAAGTCACAGTGAGAGTAACTTATCGCTATGGTAACGGACCAAAACAAGGTGAGAGTGTAGCCAAGACTAAAGAACAAGTCTTGACCTTTACGTCGCTCGAAACAAGAGATGCCGTTACGGACAAGGTGCTTGAAACTAAGTGGAGTGAGCCACAACAAAGTGATACCTTCAAGAGTCCAAACGTAGTCAACTATGTTGCTGACAAAAAACAAGTAGGTGCACTAGAAGTCACTGCCGCTATGGGACCACAAAACTTGGAAGTAAATTACTACACAGCACAAGCTAAAGAAGACTTAGAAACACCGTGGGGCGAATTGCCAGTTGCAAGTTCGGTAATTCAAAATACAGCTGAGTTAGCACAGCTTGGTTCTAAGACTTATATTTGGAAAAAACAACCAAATGTTGAGCCGATCGGATACCAAAGTCATACCTCCAAAGGTGTAGTGAGTGTAGTCTATGCTGATGGGACCGAGCAAGAAGTGCCAGTCACTGTCAAGGTAGCACCACAAGCCAAAAACTATGCACCAAAGGCTAAAGCTGAAACAGTAACAGTATCTGTAGGACAGTTGCCAGCACCTGAGAGCTTGATCGCTGACTTTGAACAGTTACCAGATGGCACTAAAGCAAGCTGGGGAGTCGTGCCAGATGTCACAAAAGAAGGCACAAGCACAGGTTTGATCGAAGTGCTCTATCCTGATAACACACGTGATCTTGTAGAAGTGGCATTAGAAGTCAAGGCAGATCTTGCCAAGAAAGAAACGATCCCAGCTAAGCCATTCTTAGCTGAAATGCGTGAAAACGGGGAGCAAAAAGTAGGTCGTTCTAAGAAACAAGTAAACGATCAAAGTGGAGAAAAATTGCCACAAACCGGTGAAAAAGAGGAGAAAGTATCAATTTTTGGCGCACTTGTGATGACTTTAGCGGGAGCCTTGGGAATGAATGTTACAATTAAAAAGAAACGTAAGTAACATTAAAAAATGTGTAAAATATTCTTTCATTTTAAGGAAAAATAATTTACAATATAAAAAAAGTAAAAAACTTGACAAGGTGGGAAGAAAATGGGTTTGCTTGAACGAACGAACGAACGAACGAACGAACGAACATACTCTGCATAAAACACCTGTCAGGCTAGACAAATACCCATTACTAGGCACATCCATGCCCGGTAATGGGCATTTGTGCTGTCAAAATCAGGGAGTGATCGCTAGGTATGAAAAAAGTTGTTATTGTGGGTGCTAATCATGCAGGGTTAGCTGTTGCTCGAAATTTATTAGAGCGTGGTAAACAAGTTGAGATCACGATCATCGATCAAGGAAACTCTTTTGGTTATATCAATGGAGCGACTTCGCTATTATTAGCAGGTAAGATCACGACGCATAAAGATTTTTTCTACTCAGATATTAGTAGGGTACGCAAAAAGGTTTCCCAATTTTACAATTATACGGTAGTTTGGAAAATCGATTTTAAGAAAAAGAAGGTCTTTATCAAAGATAGACATAAGATCGTTCGTAGCTTGCCCTATGATAAATTAGTACTAGCAACGGGTGCATTGTCGCAAACTTTAAAAGTTGTGGGCAGTGAACTTGAAGGGATCCACAACGTCAAGGAGCTCCATGAGGTTCTTTTGATCAATCAGCGCTTGGATAGCAAAAAAGTGAAACAAGTTGCTGTGATCGGGGGCGGCTATATCGGGATCGAAATTGCAGAAGCTTTACGGTTGCGTGGTAAAGAAGTTCATCTTTTTGAAGTCAATCCGTATTTGTTAGGCAAATATTACGATGAGGAATTTGGCGAGTTAGCCGCACGTCAGCTAACTAGGCATGGCGTTGCAGTCCACCTTGATGAAAATATTCAAAAATTTGAAGGAAAGTCGGGGAAAGTTTCCGCTATCGTTACCAAACGACGCAAGTATGATGTCAATCTGGTGATCTTAGCGCTGGGGTTTGTCCCCAATACAACTCTAGCTAGAAACCATTTGGCTTGTTATACGAATGGTGCCTATATCGTAGATGAACAACAGCGGACTTCTGATAAAGATGTCTATGCGGTCGGAGATTGTGCCACGACATTCTCCTATTCATTAGGAGATCAAGTAGTCGAGTTTTCGGTCGCAGGCGCCCTTAGAGGTGGCTATGTTGTGGCTAAAAGTATTTTGAACGAAAAGATCAGTCATAATGGGACGGCGACGATCAATGCGACCAGAGTGTTTGGCTTGAACTTTTTCTCGGTGGGTCTAACAATGCGTACGGCGAGTTCTTATCATCTTGATGTCAAAAAAATAGATCACAACGAATGGATCTTGTTACCGACGATGAGCGGTAACCACAAATTGAGATTGCGAATTATTTATCGTAAGAGCGACCAACGCTTGCTGGGAGCGCAGCTCTGTTCTGAAGTAGACCTGACCGGTATGGTCGAAATGTTAGCTTTAGCGATTCAAAAAAACGTTACTTTAGATGAATTGGGATTTTCCGAATTTTTCTTCAATCTGAATTTTAATAAGCCTGATGATCTCATCATTGGGATCGCAAGGAATCAAAAAAAGAATAGCTACGAGTGAGATATTGAGACTGGTCAGCTGGCTTGATAGTTTTAATTAGACTTTTTACGCATAGTCTTTCCAAAATAAACAAAGATGATCGTGCATCCGTTTAGAAATGGGTGCACGATCATCTTTGTTTATTATCAACGCTAATAATTCAGGTCTGTGCGTAGGCTCAAAAGAATAGCTTAAAGGTAGGCGAGGTGCTTTTGACACTTACGGCATTAATAATAGTAAAAATCAACATATCAAGCAAAAAAAGGAACTAGATAGCTGTTGCATAGGTGGAGACTTATGTCACAGCCTCGTCTTTTTGTTACGTACTGCTATTTACATTTTTCCTTGCATATTCCCCTACATTTTGCAAAGAAGACATCTATTGTCTATTTGTTAGAAGATAATAGTATTTAAATAAACTACATTTTCATTTCACAAGCAGAGCCACAATGAAAAAAGAAGCAAAAAAGATCGTTACTTGGAAGCTAAAAGATCCAGCTGCGCCAATGGTCACGTTATCTCAACCGGCTGGTACGCTATTTGCCAGACGATACTCACAGATGATCATTGCGCTGTATAAATATTATGATCAAGCGATATCTAAGAAGACAGTTTTTGAGCTGGTGACTAAAGCTATCAACCAAAATTATAGTCCCAGCGTATCTGATCATATCTATAATTTAATACCCATAGTCAATATTTTTCAGAGAAAAGAAACTTTTAACGAACTACTTACGATAGGTGAAAGACTCGGAGATAGCTTGATCGATGAATTTGAATGCTACGGTAAAGTTGAACTTTCGACTCTCCAAAGTCTTATTGACCAAGCCTTTAGATTATCTTAAAAATAATTTATCTAAAAATGCCAAAAGTATTTTAATTGACCGCAATTTATAGTAAGATATAGCTAATTTTAAAGAATTTCAGGGTGGCATTTGTGCTCTTTGGTGCGGTAGCTTATCTATTTTTGTAGTAAGAAAATAGATAAAGACTACAAATATATAGTAATCATTAATTATTAGTAAAGAGGAGAATTATTATGCAAGGGAGAAAAAAGTGGATCTTGATCGCAGCTTGCATTTTGATCGTTAGCTGTATTGGGCTGACCTTTTTTTATGGTAATGGTCAAAAAAGTGATGTTGTCAAATTCCAAGATGGGACCGTCTATCGGGGAAAGACTGAAAAAGGCAAACTCGTTTCCGGCGAATTACGCTTTAAAAATGGTGATACCTATACGGGGACCTTTAAAGACGGACATTTTGAAGGGCGCGGAGTATATCGCTCACATGAAGGCTGGACTTTTAAAGGGGTCTTTCATCGTGGAGTTGCTCAAGGCCAAGGTAAGTTGTTAAAAGATGGCAAAGTGATCCAGTCTGGAAATTATGATAAAGGAGTGTATCAAGAAAAATGAGAATCAAATGGTTTAGCTTGATCCGGATCACGGGACTGATCTGTGTATTGCTTTATCACTTCTTTCAGATGCGTTACACGGGTGGCTTTATTGGGGTCGATATCTTCTTTACCTTTTCAGGGTATTTGATCACCGCCTTAGCCTTAGATGAATTTAGTCGGTCGAATAAATTTGCGTTGCGAGATTTTTATTATCGGCGTGTGATGCGGATCTTGCCACCTTTGATCTTGATGATCTGTCTTGTTTTACCCTTTACGCTTTTGGTCGGAAAAGACTATATTACCGATCTTTTTCATCAAATCGCAGCAGCATTAGGCTTTGTGACCAATCTCTTTGAGATCGATACGGGTGGGACCTACGAATCACGCTTTATCCCCCATTTATTCGTGCATACCTGGTCGTTAGCGATCGAAGTACAATTTTACTTGATCTGGGGCTTTGTGCTCTACTTACTGACAAAGGTCACCGCAACGGTAGAACAATTTCGCAAACGAGTATTTCTAAGTTCAACTGTTTTGGCTATCGGCAGTGCGTTAGTTATGTACCTACGCGCTCAACAACTGACGGAATTTTCGCCGATCTATTTTTCAAGCATTGCCCATATCTTCCCCTTTTTTGTCGGGAGTATGTTAGGGGCACTTGCAGGTATTCAAGACCTGATGCCAGCTTTTAGTGCGAACCTGGCCAAACATTGGACTAAGACTCGGGCTTTGCTCTTTATGAGTGCAAATCTGATCTGTTTGTTCATTTTGGCATATTGCTTGCGCTTTGATCAGCGTGAAACATATATGTTTGGCTTTTTATTAGCTAGTTTATTTGCAGCAGGAGCGATCTTAGGGGCTAACATCTTACACCGCAAGACCCCAGATACAAAAGAACCCTTTATCTTTGGTTATCTAGCGGATATCAGCTATAGTGTGTATCTTTTCCATTGGCCGTTATTTGTGATCTTTTCCAAACTTTATAGCAACTGGGTCGCAGCTTTGATCACGACGATCTTGTCGGTCCTATTTGCTAGTGTTTCCTATTACTTCATAGAACCGCTATTGCGCGGAAAGTCAGTTGAAGTTTTGGATAAAAAGCTCGAATTCAAACACATTATGGCTCCTTTAGGTGGATTTTTAACATTAGCGATCGGTTTTGGTGTATTTCTTTGTTTACAAGCGCCAAAGATCTCTTCGTTGGAACAAAGTCTATTGCTAGGTGGGATCCAACAAGATGTCGGTAAGCTCGATATGGCGTATGCTAAAGCGACGGCACCTAAAAATGAGCCGTCAGTAGCGCCCGCTCAAAATACAGATATTCCAGCTGGAACAACGATCATTGGTGATAGTGTTACGCTAGGGAGTCGTAGCTATTTGTTAGAACACATGCAAGATGTAGATATCGATGCTGAAGGAAATCGCACGATGAATTTAGCTTATGATGTCTTGATGAATTTACAAAATACGGGGCAGTTACGCAAAAATGTCGTGATGTGTATCGGGACTAATTCGCTTGATGATTATCAAGAACAGACGCAAAAAGTCATCGATGATCTAAAGCCAGGGCATCACTTGATCTTTATAACGCCACATGATGGCCATGCAGATTCTTCGTATAATTCATATAAATTAGGGGTTTGGGAACGGACCTTACCTAAGAAATATGACTTTATCACGATCGGCGACTGGGATGAAGTTGCAAGAGCCCATCCTGAAGTATTTGAGGGGACTGACGGAACGCATTTTGGTGGACGTGAAAATGCCAGTCAACTCTACCTAGAATGTATCCAAGATGCACTCAAGCGAGCTGAGAAGACGCCGGTTAAAAAATAAGAAGCTAAAGATCTGGGCAATGGGCTGTCCAGATCTTTTTAGCTGCTGTTTTTTGTGTCAGCGCTATGCTTTTTTGTAAGATTTAGATCGATACGAAAAACAGCGCTCGAAAAACAAGCGCTGAATTGCTTTAGTTCAGTTCGGGTACGGTTAAAGGTATGTCAAATTGTTTTAAAAATATGCTGAGCATACCTTTAAAAATCGCTTTGGGTAGTTCTGATACTTCGGGGACGATCTTTGTTATTTCTGAGCGGATTTCTGCTAAATTTAAAGTTTTTTTATCAGACAATAAATTTAGTTTTAAAAGTATTTTGTCGTGATCTTCTTGAGTGAAGTTGAATTCTAAGCAAAAAATATGTGAAGAAATAGGATGAGTGGGCGTATGTCCCATAATCGTTGCTATATCAATGACTGAGTTTTTTAATAGCATATTGTTTTTTAATGTTAAAAGCATATATTCGTCTGTATTTATAGTATTCAACTCACTGTTCTTTTATTGCAAGTGCTACGTTTGAGGCGACTTTGTTAGAAGCTCCGGCATTCTTTACATTTTTGTATACGGAATCGTAAACAGCATTTATTACGGCGCTTCTGTTTTGTATTGCTTTTTTAAGAGCTGCTTTGGCGATTTTAGTCCAAATGCTTCGTTGCTCTTTTAAGTGGTTATAGTCACTTTCTTTAACGGGGGGTGAAATGGATGTTGTTTCATAGGTTGAAGCTTGTATGGTTTGTGTAGTCTGTATTGCTGTAGGTACCAAAATAGTTGCTGGTAGACTTGTGATTATGAATCTTTTTAGTTGCATTTTTAAAGCTCCTTGCTGTGTTCAAAAGTATGTTATTGTATCCGTTTTCAGAATAACATAAATATATAATTTTAGCTATACATTTAAGTAAATTAGGGCGAGAGCCAGCAGGAAGTAGATGTAAAGGCAAGGGGCAAGCGATAGCGAGACGCCGTAGGGCAACCCTTGCCTTTACTGCACGAAAGCGACACTGGAATTTTTGCCTTTTGCAATTGCGATAAGTACTTTGGCAGCTCTCTGAACACCACCAACAGCATTTACAAATTTTTTGATCTTAGCTAATTTTAAGACACCGACAGCTGCGGTTCCAATGGCCCACGAAATAGAAGTAATG
>Ga0183011_10485_pt1 | contig 21408 bp, 10 predicted proteins | sample NAcewD2O_March_FD_122322 | JGI IMG/M metagenome (GOLD analysis project Ga0183011, IMG submission 122322) | Mouse cecal microbial communities from Vienna, Austria - N-Acetylneuraminic amended D2O_March | ecosystem: Host-associated > Mammals > Digestive system > Large intestine > Cecum | place... | reverse complement strand
GTTTCCGTCCCGGCTTCATGGATAAACGCCACTTCCTCTCTGGGGATTCCTTTTGCCACCAGCTTTTCCCGCACATCGTCATAGACATTGAACGTGCCGTCGTTTTTCGGCGTAGACAGGTCGCAAAAAATTAATTGTGTCCCTTTGTCTGCAGAAGTCTTTTCCCAAATGCCAAACGCATTATCCACACAGCGGTTGACCTTGCTTTCCTCCGCATCCGGCAGCATATCGTTAATCAGACGCTGATCCAGGGCGCATTTCCTCCCGTCGTTGGTGATTTTCAGCATGTTATCCCTTGACGGGTCTACATTCCCGGAACGGACAGCCTCTGCCCGTTCCGCAAAGGAGCTGACCAAATCCTGCTGTTCCTCGCTCGGTTTCAGCACTTCGTTGATATATTCCGCTTCGGGAACTGGAAGGTCAAGCATATCCGCTGTCTGGATGTCGGCGCTCTCCTTAAATAATGCGATCAGTTCTGGGAGATTAAAAAACCGGGCAAACCTTGTCTTTGCCCGGTATCCTGTGCCTTCAGGACTTAACTCTATACTTGTGACAGTCTCGCCAAAAGCTGCCGCCCAGGAATCAAAATGCCCCAGACCCATCCTCTGTATGGTGTCATACTGCAGATAGCGCATGATCGTATATAGCTCTACCATGCTATTCGATACGGGAGTCCCGGTTGCAAAAGTGACGCCCTTCCCTCCGGTAATCTCGTCCAGGTACTGGCACTTCATGAACATATCGGAGCTTTTCTGTGCGTCCGTCTGGGAAATCCCGGCAACATTGCGCATCTTTGTGTATAAAAACATATTTTTATAGTTGTGGCTCTCATCTACGAACAGCCGATCCACGCCTAACTGCTCGAACGTCACAACATCATCCTTCCGGCTCTGGTCATTCAGCTTTGCAAGCCTTGTTTCCAGTGTTTTCCTCGTCTTTTCCATCTGTTTAATGGTGTAGCGTGTGCCATCTTCCGCCGCAAGCTCTTCAATGGCTGACGTGATGTCGTTCATCTGCCGCTCTATGGCTGCAATCTGCCGTTCCCTGGAAAGGGGAATGCGCTCAAACTGGCTGTGCCCGATAATGATGGCGTCATAATCCCCGGTTGCGATACGGGAGCAGAACTTCTTCCGGTTGGCAGGCTCAAAATCCTTCTTCGTTGCGACTAAGACATTTGCGCCCGGATACAGGCGCAGGAAATCGCTGCCCCACTGTTCGGTCAGATGGTTCGGCACGACATAGAGGTTCTTCTGTGCCAGCCCAAGCCTCCGGCTCTCCATCCCGGCCGCAATCATCTGGAAGGTCTTGCCGGCCCCCACACAATGCGCAAGCAGCGTGTTGTTTCCATATAATATATGCGCCACCGCATTTTTCTGGTGTGGCATCAGGGTAATTTCTGGCGTCATGCCTGCAAACTGGATATGGCTCCCATCATATTCACGGGGACGGATGCTGTTAAATAAATCGTTATATTTCCTGCACAAATCCTCCCTGCGGTCAATGTCCCGGAAGATCCACTCCTTGAAGGCTTCCTTTATCATCTCCTGCTTTTGTTGTGCGATCATGGTTTCTTTTTTGTTCAGGACACGCTTTTCCTTGCCGTCCTCCACAACCGTATCAAAGATTTTTGTGTCTTTGAGATTCAGCGCATCTTCTAACAGACGGTAGCCGCTTGCCCTTGGTGTCCCGTAAGTGGCTGTGACAAGGGAATTTCCACGGGAATCCGCACCTTTCCCGGAAATGTTCCACTGGCCGTTGACTTTCGCATACTTCACGTCAATCTGGTTCCCCAATAAATGGCCCGGCGTATGGAACAGCTCCCCCATGAACTCTGTGATATAAGCCGGGTCTACCCAGGTTGCCCCAAGACGCACCTCAATCTCCGATGCCTCCAGGTCTTTCGGCTGCACACGCTCCAATGCCTGCACATTGATCCCGTATTCCGGATTATTTTCTGCAAATTGTTTTGCGACCGTAAGTTTCTCCCGGACATTGCCGGATAAATACTCATCCGAAGATTCCCACTGGTCTGTCAAAGGATTTTTAAAGATCACCCCCGCCAGTTCCTCCGTAACTTCGGATTCTGCCCTGCCGGATAACTCTGCCATAAACGGCACGTCCACCTTTGCCCGCTCCCCGATGGAAACGGCCAGGGCTTCACTGGCGGTATCCACGCTTGTCACCGGCACAGCCTTTCGGATGGTACGTTTCGTAAAAATATCCGCCTTCCGTTTCAGCTTCCCTTCCTCGTCCACCAATTCCAACGACGATAACAGGCAATAGCTGCTGTCCTGGGAAAATGCCCTCCGGTTGGCATTGCTGCTGATCAGTCCATACTGTGCGGTAAAACGGTCATACTGCGTGTTCAATTCCTTCTGCAGCACGGCAACTTCCGCATCGCTGCCGTCCTCCATCTGGCACTGCAGAAGTGTCTGCGTCAAATTCCGCAGTTCAATCATCCCCAGCACACGCTCTGTTGTTAAAGCGGGAAGCTCCATCAAATTCATAACGGAATTTTCCCGGTAATACACTTTCCCATCCACATTTGCAAAACTGAAATTCTTGATGGAAGGGTCTGCCGGGATGGATGATGCCGTTTCCTCTAGTTCTGAATCTTCCAGCTCCATTTCCGTAATCGTCCCCTGGATGTGCTTCACCGCTTCTTTCAGCTGCTCCGAAAGGACTGCTCCCTCTATCGGCTTCACCGTGGTTTCCTGCTTGCCATACTGTGTACTTTCCGTGGTAAACTCCCCAAGCACCATCTCAGGGTGGTTTGCAAAATAGGAATTGACCGTATGGCCTTCTGGCGTTGTGCCAAGTTCCACCCAATCCGGCTGCTCCAAAGACGCCCGGTCACGCTTCTGAAAAAACAGAATATCCGCAACAACGCCCGTCCCGGCATTTCTTTGGAACGCATTATTGGGGAGACGGATCGCCCCAATCAGGTCTGCACGGTTGGCGATGTACTGGCGCACGGATGCGCTTTGCTTATCCATCGTGCCGCTTGACGTCACCACCGCCACCACACCGCCTGGACGCACCAGGTCTAAGGATTTTGCGATGAAATAATCATGTATCATAAAGTTATGGCGGTCATACCTGCGGTCTGCCACCTTATAAGCGCCGAACGGCACATTGCCGATTACGCAGTCAAAGAAGCTGTCCGGGTATGCAGCGGTTTCAAACCCCTGCACGGAGATATTATTTTTCTGGTAAAGCTGTTTCGCTATCTTCCCGGAAATGCTGTCAAGCTCCACGCCGTACATATTCAGCCCGTCCATAGGCTCCGGCACTAATCCCATAAAATTTCCGATTCCGCAGGACGGCTCCAGCACATTCCCCCGCTGTAACCCCATGTTTCCCAGGGCTTCATACATCGCTTTAATTACCGTAGGGGAAGTATAGAACGCATTTAAGGTAGATGCCCTTGCCTCCCGGTATTCCTCCGGCGTCAGCGCCGCTTTCAGTTCCGCATATTCTGCCGCCCACGCTTCATTCTTATCGTCAAACGCCGCCGGGATGCCGCCCCATCCGACGAAATGTGATAAGGTTTCCTGTTCCTCCGGCGTGGCAAGGCGGTTTTCATACTCCAATGCTTTCAGGATGAGGATTGCGTCCATGTTGGCACGGAACTTCTGCTTTGGGCCTCCTGCGCCCAGGTCATCGTCGGTGATATGAAAATTTATCTTCTCCCGGCGTTCCAGCCCCGGTGACGGTTCTCCTGTCCCGTTATCCCTTCTGGACTGCCCGGAAGCCTGCCGGGTACTGCCGTTTCCGATCCCTCCAGCTCCCTCTATCCCATCTGCGGCAACAGGCTCTAAGGGGAGCCTGCGGTCTTTGCGGATATGGTTGATTTCCTCCGGATTCATCACGTGGCTTGTCAATGGATTGATCTCATTCCCAAATGCAGCCTGTTCATTGGCTGCCATCCGCTCCATCACGTCAGCAATCAGCTGCATCTGCTCCGGAGGGAACTCCGGGTTCAGCATAGGCACAAGGTTCAAACCTTTTTCAGCAGCTTCATAGATAACATCCACCTGCTCCGGTGAAAAATCATCCAGATATACGTCCGCTTCCTCCATTGCAAGGAACAGCCTGTTTTCAATCAGACCGTATTCCTCAGTGTCCGGTTCCTCCTGCAATTCTTCCAGATTAGGAGCCGCTGCGCCCGTCTGAGGCAGCTCCGCTTCTTCTTCCTGCGTCTCCTGCTGTATAAAAGGGATAAATTCCCCCACATACTCAAACAGCTCATGCTCCCCTGGGAGATAGTTCTTCCCCGTTTCCACGCACCGGAAAACATCTGCGGTTTTGTCTGTGCTTGCTTCATAAAAGCTGCTGTGCGAATACGGATGCTGCCCATCTTCATAATCAGATATGCCAAGTTCGTTATGCGATCTGGTATTCAGGATAATGTCCTGTGCGTTGAAGTTTTCCTGCAGTTTCCCAACAGCTTCAAAATGGAATCCCCCATACTCAAATATGCCGGGTTCTCTTTGCATAAGATCCGGTTCTGCGGATTTTGCGGAATCTGCGGTTTCTGCTTCTGCCGCCGTTTCCGCTTCCCGCATATTTTCCTTTGCTCCTTCTGGAAATGCCGCAATCTCCTGTAACTCTGCATCCACCGCCATGCCTTTTGCCCACTCCGGCGCATCCGGGTCATTTTCATGCAAGGCAATGGCGTCCCGGCTGTCCACAAGGTAATCCTGGTACGTCCTCTGGAAAATATCTTCCGCCATCCAGTCCCGGAAGTTATCCCAGTTCCCATAGGCTTCTGCCATAACGGGGGCGTTTTCCCTGTTGCGCACCATTAAATTGTCCAATTCTTCCTGGACAATATCATACGCCATATCTTCATCTACGTCCCTGGAACGGATGACATCATAGGCTGCGCTGCTTTTAATGGCGGCAAGGGCAGTATACAGACATTCTTTGTAAATAGCCCGGCTGTCCCTCCCTAATGCATTTCCGCCAATCAGCAGATGCCGGTTCAGTTCCGGGCAGACATCTAATCTCCCATCATACGAATCAAGAAAGATTATACTTTCTTGATGGTCTGGATGTTCCATATCCTTTACCGATATGTGCTGATTCTTAATTTCTGTAATACGGTGTAACTTATCCGTATCCAGATATATAAAGTTCCCTACTGCGTAAGTGTACTTCCCGGTTTCGCCGGAGCCGCTGCTATCTTCTATCGGTTCCGCACTTTTAATTTCTGATTCTTCGTTTTTTTGCGGTTCTTTTGTTTCGTCCTGCTTTCCTGGCGTCTTTTCTGGGGCCATGAAATCAAAGAGGGATAACTGTCCTCCATTTTCAATCTGTACTTCTTCTCTTTTCCTTTCCGGGAAAATCGTATATGTCCCTTCCACATATCCGTGAAGATCAGTAAGGATTTGTACCTTTTTCTCATAATCTTCAAAATCTAATGGCAATTCCGCTATTGCTTCATCCATATGCCGCAATAAGCCTTCCTGCCCTTCTGGATTGTTCAGAAGACTCACCACATCGTCCCGGTGGGTAAACATATCCGGATTTCCCGCCCAGGGACGTATCATATGGTCTGGAAGATGGTGATAGAAATTGACAACACGCCCCGCCATCCTTTCCCGTTCATAAACAGGCATACGGGAATAATCGGACGGTTTCAGGTAATTGCCGTTTTCAATCAAAGCCACTACCCGTTTTGCCACTTTCGGCCATCTCAATAAGATTTCCACATCCGGCTCACTATAAGAGCCTCTCGCCAGCTTCAACCCCTTCCCGCTGTAATCCGCATGGGAATTGTCAGCGCCGGACAGCGCATGGCTCCGTCCGCCTATCCCATAGCTTTCCTTAATAAAATCCGTTTTTTCCTTATCAGTCTTATCCTGTATAAAAAATGCGTAAGTGGAAAGCCGCCCGTCCGAATATGCGCCCCCTCCCTGCAGAAAAGCGTCAATCTCATCCTCTGTGATGAAAACCGGGTGTTCTTCCCATGCAAACCCTTCTCTTGCCTGGTAAGGTACAGCCTCCTTTGCAAACTTCTGGAACTGTGCAAGAATCCGTGTAGGATTATATAATTGGAATCGCATAATCCCATGATTTTCTTCATACGCCTCTGCAAGGCCTTCCAGGCGTTCTATCAGGTCAGAGAGATATTCCGGCTGTGCGATCAGCTCTGACAGCCGTTCCACTTTATCAGGGAATCCGCCATAGAATACCTCCACATCTTCAAATACAAGCTCCGCAACGCCCTCTGCCATATCCTGATACATATAGGCAAGTGCGTTGGCGTGTTCCTTCAAAGCGTTATCCCTTGCGGCATCCAATACCACCTGCGGCGCATACTCCCCCTGTTTTAAAAGCTGGTGGATGCGCCCGCACACATCTTCCCAGGATAAAAATACCTTATCCAGAATCCGGTCTGTCACCGTATGTCCTACGGCAATCTGCATCCCCAGCTCGTCATACCAGACAGAATATTCCTTGCCGTCTATGATAAGCCCGATGCCGCCTTTGCCATATTCCCTCCGGACAAATTCCGTATATTCCTCCGGCATCTGGTCTATCATAAAATTATAGATGATCCGGAGCTGGCTCCCATTCCGGTTGCCGCCGTTGCGCAGGACTTCATCTATCACCTCTGGAGAAATTGCAACCTCCCCGGCATAGAGCGCCTGCATCCGTCCCTCAATCTCCCTCTTCTGCTGTTCCACAGTCGGAAAATCGGGCAAAGATAAAGCAGAGGCTTCTTTCTCCTCTGCTTCACTCAAATCCTGTTCTGTTGATTCCTCATTTAGCTGTATACCAATTCCTTCAAGATGCTCTCTTCCGCCATTGCCGTCAGTCCATTCATGTGCGCCGCCCACGCCATCTGGTCTTTCTCCTTGTCCGGGGCCGGGTATTTCAGAAGCAGCCCTTTCATCAGGACTTCCATCCTCTCCGTCGCTGCCTGCTCGATCTCCATCAAGTGCCTGTCCAGTTTCCCCGACAGCATCATGCTCTGATACCATCCCTTCCGGTTCTCTTTCAGGTATGTCCGGCGCAGCATCCCGTACTTCCCGATTGCCGCCTCTGGTTTCTCTATGGTCAGGTTCGGGAACAGGTAATCCCCTTTGCGGTGGTAAGTCAGTTCCATGCTCATTTCCTCCTTCTTTGTTTTTGCTTTCACGCTTTAAAGCGTTAAATTCATTATAGCCGATTCCATTCTCTTTTGCAACCGTTTTCTGGGATTCTTCTATGAGAATCTTACGCACTGTCCGTCCAATGTCCACAAGGACAGGCTCCACAAGCTGGCTTGTGGCATTTCCCAGGAAGGTAAGCACAGGCAGCGCATTGTAATCGGTGATTGCCGAAAAATCTTCTTCCTCCAGATACTCCATCGGGTCAAGGCCGCAGCGGACAGCCAGCGTATAAAAAGCGCTGTTCATCAAAAGCCGCCGGAACTCCACACGGATCGTGTCCTCGTCCAGCCCCTCTAAAAATGTCCCCTCTGTTTCATACAGAAGGCCGTCCATCACTTCCTCTAAGTTTTCTTCCGTCAACTGCCGGGAAATTTCGGATAAGGCAGACGGCAGGTCTGCGCTGTCTGTCTCTGACAGTCCGTAAGCGTCCGCCAGATGGTCAAGGATATCCTTTTTCTGTGCATCCTCAATCTTCCACAGGTTTGGCGTCCTGCCGCCACGCACCATATGCGTGTCGGAAATATCGAATACATACCGCAGCCTCCGTGTCGGCCCGGTATCGTCAATCAGTGCAATCCCCTTTGCCCCACGGTTCACCCACCGGTTCATCTTCCCATTCCACAGCTCCAGCGACGCACAGGCAGTCGCATCCGGGCGCTGTGCATGGATCAAAAGCGTATCTGGGAAGGAATAACGGTACAGCTTCGCCGCCGTGTCCAGATATCCCATCCAGTCCCGTGGGGAACTGGTGACAGCCTTTGCCTCATACTCCGCAAGCCCACGGATTTCATTTAACATTGCCATATAAAACCTCCATATAAAATACCGCCCCTGTGCCTGAAAGTTTTTTATCCAACAATACTTTTCCAGACACAAAAGCGGCATGTACCTTTATTCTGCTTTTTATTTTTGTTTTCCACTGCCTTTGCCGGATTTCCCGCTTCCCTTTTTCTTCGGAAATTCCAGGCTGAAATTCGCACGTCCATCCTCTGCCGTCATCAACAGGTCTGCCGCAAAGGTTCTCCCTGTTTTCTGTGAATAGAGATCCTTCACATGGGTACGCCCCTTCTCCAGCAGCTCTGCCGCCATCTTCTTATCCACCAGTTTTTTCATACCGGATAGATAGCGGTTCTCCTTCCACAAGGAGAAAGCACATTCCCGGTTACTGCAGTAAAAGTTCTTCTTTCCCTCATACACAGGATTCCCGCATACCGGGCAGATTCCAACACTTTCCCTCTGATGGAAACGGCCCTGTTCTTCCCCGGATATGGCGCTGCAGCCTGCAATCATCGTATCAATCAAATCTGTAATCTCCCGCAAAAACTCCCGGCTGTCCATCTGCCCTTTCTCCATCAGGAGCAGTTTATTTTCCCATTCCGCAGTCATAGATGCAGACTTTAGGTAATCCGGCAGCACCGCAATCAGTTCCTTCCCGTCTGCAGTCGGGAGGATCTGCTTCCCGTTCCGCTTTGCATAGCCGGAGGAAACCAGCTTTTCCAGAATGGATGCCCTGGTTGCAGGCGTGCCAAGTCCCTTTTTCTCTGTATCTTCATCAAAATCCTGATTCCCGGCCCGTTCCATCGCTAAAAGCAGTGTGTCCTCGCTGTACGGCTTCGGAGCTGATGTGAAATGCCTGCTCTTCTCTGCACGGACTTCTGCAATCTCCATCCCTTCCCGCAATCCTCCCGGAATGGAGAATGCGTCATCTGTTTTGCCTTTATCCGCTGGCTTTCCTTTTTGCACAGCATTACGGAAGGCTTCTTCAATGCCTTTAAACCCTGGCTGGACTGTTGCCTTCCCTTTTGCGGAGAACTCATGCCCCTCACACAATGCTGTGACTGTTGTTTCCTCATAAATGCATTCTTCGGATACTGCCTGTGCCAGACGCTGCCCGATCAGACGGAAGATATTCCGCTGCCGTTCTGATAATTCTTCAAAATCCTGCCCCAGCGCCTCTTTTGTCGGTAACAGTGCATGGTGGTCGGAAACTTTATCATTATTGATAATGCGCCCTATATTCTCCCCGATAGATTCTCCCTGTAAGAAAGGCAGTAACTCAGGTAACAGCTCTAACAATTCTAAAGCTGTCTGCTCCATATCTGCTGTAATGTACTGGCTGTCCGTCCGGGGATAGGTGACTAACTTTGCTTCATACAGTTCCTGCAGCTCCCTTAATGTTTCCTGCGCCGTATATCCAAAGAAACGGTTTGCCTCCCTCTGCAGCGTGGTAAGGTCATAGAGTTTCGGCGGCTGGCTCTTCTTCTGGATTTTCTCCACTTTGCGGATAACTGCGGATTTCCCATTGCATTTTTCAGCCAGGGCAATGCTTTCCGCTTCATCCTTAATAGATTCTGATATGACACGAATCCCATCCCCCTCAACCGCCACCTTGTAATAGGCTTCCTTCACAAACCCGTCAATGGCATCCTGCCGCTCCACCAGCATTGCCAGCGTGGGTGTCTGGACACGCCCCACCGTCAATCGCTTATAATATTTTGTGGTAAATGCCCTGGTTGCGTTCATCCCGATCAGCCAGTCCGCTTTTGCCCTGCATATGGAGGCTTCGCAAAGGTTCTTGTATTCCGCCCCATCTTTCAGATTGGCAAACCCTTCCTGAATTGCGCTGTCCTCCATAGAGCTAATCCACAGCCGCCTGACCGGGATTTTGCTGCCCGACAGGTCATAGACACGCTTGAAAATCAGTTCCCCTTCCCGGCCTGCGTCACAGGCATTGACAACGTAATCCAGGTCATTCCGGTTCAGCAGTTTTTTTAAGACCGCAAACTGTTTTTTCTTATCTTTTGCAACGTCTAACTCCCACTGCCCTGGCACAATGGGCAGGTCTGCAAACTCCCATTTCCCATATCTGGAATCATAATAATCAGGGGAAGCATACTCGGCCAGATGCCCCAGGCACCAGCTTACAATACAGTCTTCCCCTGACAGATAGCCGTCCTCCCGTTCCGTAACGGAAAGAATCCTGGCCAGGCTCTGTGATACGCTCGGTTTTTCGGCAATGACCAAAAACATTATTCATCATCCTCCTCTTCTTCCTCAGAATCGTCCTGCTCCTCATTGACATATGCACCGCCGTAAAATTCCAAATCCTCATTGTCCTCTTCATCCTCTTCCTGCCTTGGTTTCACCACTTTAAAATAATAATATCCGCCGATGCCGCCAGCCAAAAGCACAATCACCGCAAGCAGGGCGCCCGTATTCGTGCCGCCTTCCTTTTCTTCCGGCTCTGTCTCCATTTCTGGTTCTTCCGGTACAGACGGCTTTTCTGTTTCCGGGATGATTACGGAAGGCTGCTCCTGCTTTGGATCTTCCTTTGTGTCCCCAATAAATTCTGCCAGGTCATTTTCATCAATCATGGACAGCATATAGACATTCTCCGTATTGTTGGAGCGGTCTAACACCATGAAAAAGGTATTGCCGTTCTTAGTCTGCACAGTTAAAAACTGCTTGCTTTCATCGTCTGCCATATCGTCCACCAACTGCCCGTTCCCAGGCACAGAAAACGGCGTCCCCTGCACCCTGCCCTGTGATTCTCCCTCTTCTGGTTCTTCTGTGTCTGACGGTTCCTCTGCAATCGGCGCATCCTCCGGATCTCCGTTTTCCACGCTGCTATTTCCTGTCGCTGTCCCAACATTTGTGGTGTCGGCTTCCGTCTGCCCTGCACTGTCCGTATAGGCAAATGCAGGCATGGCCGCAGAGAACATCATCCCCACGACCATCGTAATTACCATCAGATATTTTTTAATTTTCGCTTTCATTCTAAAAATCCTCCCTTTCCATTGCCATACCCTCCGACAATCCCTGTCCTGCAGAGAATCCCCCTGCTGTGTTTTCCGCTGTTTCTGCCTGATTTTCTGTTGTTTTCTCCATGCTTTCCGTCAGTTCTGCCCGGTTTTCCGGCTTTATGATTTCAGCACTGCCGGAATCCTCCGCCATTTCCGGCTCCTCTGAAAGTACGACCGTCCCATTCTGTATGCCCTCCAGGACAGACAATAACTCCCGGCTGTTAAGCCGCATGGAACGGACGCTTTTTATAATCTCCGCATCCTCTAACATTTCCTTTTGGATGTTCAGCTCCCCTAAATGCTCCTGCCATGCGGCAATCTTTTCCTCCGTTTTCTGGATTTCATCCAGGACACGGTGCAGCTTTTTATTCATATCCACCACCTCATTTCTTCTATTGCCTAATTCACTGTTTTACCAGGTATTCAAATTCCAATTGTCTTTCACAAACACCGCTGCAGAGATAACCACTCTGGAACGGCACACCCTGGAGGGAATCCTTGCCCTCCGTCATATAGTTCACCCTTGGGCTGAGCCAGAGCATTTCCACCTTATGTTCTTTGAACATTTGAAAGCGTTCCCGGCTGTCAAATATCCCCTGAAAATTAATCAGCATGGCGAACGGCCTGCCGATTTCATACAGCCGCTTCAACACTTCATTTTTTAAGCTGTAAGGCGGGTTGCTGACGATATAATCACATTCCGGAACATCGGACTGGAAGAAATCCTGCCCTGTCCGAATATGCCCATAAACCACCTGGAACCTATGCCGGACAAGCACTCTGACAAACTCACTGTCCTTTGTGTCAAACGGGCACCACACCCTGGAACCGGATTTCAGCCGTTTCACGATTGGATAAACCGCATATGCCGGCGTGAAATATTCATCGTTTTTATTAAACTGGTATTGTATTTGCGCCATATCATCCTCCCAACTGTCCTTTCATAATATAGGCTTACATTTACAAGCGCCTTTGTGATAAAATAGTTTGACAATAGAAAAGCCTGAAATGCTCTGCACTCCAAGCTGGTCAGTGTGATGATTCCACGTTCTGATTTATGACATTGCCACCTATGGTATTTATCCTGATATTGTCAGGCTTTTTTATGATTTTTGCTTTGTGGTTGTCATACTTTTTTATCAGTAATTCGTTGTGATAAATGTTGCCACACTTTTTTTGAAAATGTCATACTTTATTCTCATATTGTCAAACTTAATTATTATCCGACACCAACCATCTAAGGCAGCCTTCCAAATCCGAGTAGATGTTGCTGCCAGTATGCAGAACTTATGTTTGTATATTGGATTGGGTCGCCGCAGTGGATCATCATATTGTTGCCCACATAAATCCCCACATGGCTTGCTCCAGATGTCGGGTAGGTGTTCTGGAAGAATATCAGATCACCCGGCTTTGCCTGTGAAGATGGTACATGGGCGCAGCACCCACGCAATCCTTCCGCCGTCTGCCTCCCTACGTTCCATCCATTCCCGCAGTTATTGATGACCCAACTGACAAACCCGGAACAGTCAAACCCGGTACTTGGCGAAGCTCCGCCCCAAACATAAGGACGGCCTAAATATTTTTCCGCCTCATGGATCATCCTTGCAAACTTTTCATCCGACAATGCCTCGGACGGGATTTCATACCCATATCCATCCGCACCGCCGCCACCGGGCAGGCTCCCCACGTCAAATAAGTAATTCCGGTTGCCGTAAGTCCCGTTGTAAAGGTCATACCGCTTTTCCTCATTTTCATCCATACGGCTCCGCAGGACGGCATCCAGATTGTGGTTCGTAAGCGTCACTTCCAGGCGGTTGATTACTTCCGTCGTGGTCACTTCCACTTCCTGATTGCCGTTATCGTCCGCAATAAACGCTTCCCAGGTCTGATGCCCATGTGCGGACGCAGCGGAATGGCTGTTATAATAAACATCAAACTGCACCCCATACCGGGCAAACGCCCCTGTGTCCTCCACCACATACTCCACGCCGTTCATCACGACCTTCGTACCCATCGGCACAAAGGGATTGGCGGCATCCACCGCTATCGTATGGTTTGCCGTTGGATATACGCCGCTGGCCGTCGGCCCTCCTGACCATACACCGCAGCAGATGGAACAGTTACAATACCCACTCGTCACCACCTGTCCCAGGGATTCCCCGACACGCACGGTTTTTGTCTCCGTCACCGTATCGTTGACTTCGTCCACATACAGGCTATATTGTTCCCGGAAAATATCTTCCACCTCGTCTTTTACCTGTTCATAAGTAAACTCCCCGTATTTCGCAGTGAAATAGGAAATCAGATGGTAGGGATTGTGGGAAATTTCGTCTACCTGATACCAGTATTCGTCATATCCCGGATGTGTGGATTCCATGTTGTTAATCTGTCTGTTTAAGCCAGCTTCCAATGCCGCATACGCATTTTCCGTAGCATAAATATCTTCATCCGTGCTTGGGTAAGTAGAGCCGATAATACTGGACGATGCTCCTTCAATCATTGCGCTGCAGCTTGACAAGCCCGCAGAAAGCATCAAAAAAAGCAGCCCTATGACTGCCGCTGCCCCAAATATCCCTTTATTATTTTTTAAGACGGACGCCGCCTTGCTTTTTATTTTGTCAAATACGGATTGCGTGGCTTTTGCCGCCTCCGCTGTTGTTTTCTCACCCCTCTTTGCCACCTGGTAGGATTTTTTAATCCGCTGTTTCTGCCAGAATTTTTTCTGGATTGTTTTCTCTGTCTGCTCCGTTCCTGCTAACTGCTTTCCCACGGATTCTGCTGTTTCCCGTGAAGCTTCATACTGCAGACGGCTTTTCACCCCTTCCCCTTCCGGGGATTCCCTCCAACGGGAGAGTTTCCGCTGCATCATCCGGCGGGAGGTACGCATGGCATTCCGCAAAGAATGTTCCGCCATGACCTCTGCCCGGTGTGCTCCCTCTGCCGCAGAATTATCCTGCTCCGCTTCATGCACCTTCCCGTGGGTATAAGCTGACATGGAATGTGACGCCGCAGATGCAGCTTTTCTACCGATCCCCATACCTGCACCATGCACCATGCCGCTTTCATCGTCACCGAAGGAAAGCCGGGATTCCTGCTTTTTCTGTTCCTTATGTATCTGCCCACGCTTCTGCTTTTTCTTAATATTCTCACGGACAGACTCTAAGGTTTTCCCTGCATCTTCCGGCGTCTCCCTGTAATGGGCATCCTTTTTCCGAGAATCCTTACTGCCAGCTTCGCCGCCTGCCTGCTGTCCATCCCCTTTACGGAACTGCGCCTGCACCAGCTTTTTCTTCCGGCTGTGGTCTGTCTCTGCCACAGCTTCCACATAGTTCCTTCCGCTGGACGGATGCCCCCGGATACTCTCCATGCGTGAGGAATATCCCGACAATCCCCTGACTGATTCTGTCTCCGGGATTTCCGGTTCTGCATCCCCATCGCTATCCGGCTCCTGCACGAAATATATATGGTTTTCTGCTAAAGGCTGTACAGCTAATCCTGATAATGAATCGCCTGCCGGTTCAGACACAGGATTCTTTGTATGTGCTTCATACAGCCGCCGCTTTCTTGCGGACTGCCTTTGCCGCCTGCTTGCCTTTGAGGGATTTTCCGCACTGGAAGAAAAACTGTCCTTCTGCCCCCGTCCAATGGAATACGCTTTTTCCCTTTGGAAATTGACAGAATCTGCCGCCTGCCCCGGCAGTGTCAGATTATCCAATTCCCTCTGGCTTATCCGGACAGAATCTTTCTTCTGCAGATTTTCCTCAACCAAACCGTCACGGCTCATTTTATTGACTGTCTTATCTCTTGCTTTAAACTCTTGTTCCCGCATATCGCTGTTCCTTTCACCATCCAAGTTTGCGACACGGTGTCGCAAAGTATCAGGATCTACCAATCTGTTTCTTACTGGCTGATTTTTTTCGCCATTACCACAACCCTTCCATTCACTTGGGAATACTCACAGGTGGATAAGGTCAGCAGCTTGTCTCCGAAAACCGCCGAAATCCCTGTATCGTAAAGCGCACGTTCTTTGACTGCTTTGATGTATTCTCGGTACTCTGCCGCATCTTCCGCCTTTGTGAACATATAATAAGGAAAATCATTTCCCGTATATACTGGTGTACAGAATACTGCGAAAACCTGATACGTTTCACTGCCATGCAATGTGTCATAGGAAATCAATGGATGTTCCAGATAAAATGCGCTGTCCTTATACTGATCCAAAGCTGCAAACATTTTCCCGCTGTTCATGTGATGTCCATAGATAATCAGGTTGTCACTTGTCTTTGGATTGCACAAATCTGAAAGGAACAGACAGCCATTTGCAGAATACTCCCCATAAAAATCCCGATGAAGATAGTAGCTTTCCTCTGATGGATGGTACATGACCGGGTAATCAATGGCTGTCTCTTCTATTTTAATCCAGCCGATACAGTCTGGGTTTTCCCTGTGCAGTGCAAGCAGACCCAGATGAACTGAAAAAGAAGCCGAATCGTCATCCATATCTCCCTCACCCCCTGTTTCCTTTTGTATTTTTTCCGCCTCCCTGTTTTTAGAATCTTCATAAATCTCTTTCAACTGCTCCTGCAGCACATCATCCTTCCGCTCCAGCAAAAGCATATCTGCAAGGAAATATCCGTTGACACTTAGCAGGATCATGGAAAAGAGTAGTATTACCCCTGCAATCCAACGCTTCATGCTGCGTCTTTTTGTTTTTGGGCAAATTTGTTTTTTTACACGAATAACCTACACCCCTTTCTCCAATTATTTTGCTTCACTCTGCCGTGTTCCCTGGCCAATCCTTGGCAGGATAATTTCATTTATATACTGCTGATCCATTTCCGTAGCCAGCCAATTACGACCATTTTTTATGCAGGCTTCTATTTCTGTTCCGCTACCAGCGAAAGGGATATAGACAATGTCGTTTTTTCTACTATGGCCGACCACTATCCGTTCTGCCGTCTCATACTTCTTCTGCGTGCGATGCCTTGTATGTTCCCGCTTTGTCATGGTTCTTGGAATATCCCAGAAATCCCTCATCTGCTTACCATTGTTCAATTTTTTCAAATCATCATGATTAAACACCCACCCTTTTTCCGATCTGCAATACCAAAGGATATATTCTGTTGACAGTGCATAGCTCCTCCGTGTAACATTCGGCGGCGCATCACGCTTAACCCATGCCACCAAGCCTTTATAATACATACCTGTTTCTTCCAGACATTTTTGCACATTAAAGATACTCCTGTAATTCCCCCACACAAGGATACTTCCATTTTCCACAAGTATCCTTTTCACCTGGTTAAGCCATCTCCTTGTAAAAATGAGATACTCTTCCTCGCTGTTAAAAATATCCCATTTTTCATCCATCCCTCTAATTACGCCATGCGAATACCCCAAAAATGCTTTCTGTTTTGAAATACCATAGGGTGGATCGGCTATGACCAGGTTTACACAGCCATCCGGCAGAGACTGCATATATTGACTGCAGTCTATATTGTATATTTGGTTTAAATCCATGTCCCTCCTTCTATATTTCCTACCTGATCTAAATCACTATGAATTTTTAAATTATAAAACTTATTTATCAAACAACCCCTGTTGTTTCCCGGCTTTTCTCCATCTCAGAAGGTTTCGTTGTCATCAGAGCATAGAGGCGCAACGAACGGTCAAACTTATCTTTAAAAGGGATAATGGTACTTCCATAGAAAATCAATCCCTCGCCTTCCCCGCTGTTTGTCACATAAGATAACTGATGCGGAGAAATGTTGAGCTGCTTCGCCAATATCTGCCTGTCACCTGCCGCCTGGTTCAGCATATAGATGAAGTCCGAGTTTTCAAAAATGTTCTCGATTTCCCGGCTTGACAGCAGGTCTTTTATGTTCTGCGTAATGCCTGTCGGGATGCCGCCCCATTTACGGAAACGCTTCCAGATCTCCACCGAATAAGCCGCTGTCTGCTCCTCTTTTAAGAGCAGATGGAACTCGTCAATATAGTATCTGGTAGATTTCCGTGCAGCCCGGTTGACAGTGACACGGTTCCACACCTGATCCTGGACAATGAGCATCCCAAGTTTTTTCAACTGTTTTCCCAAATCCTTAATGTCAAAGCAGATGATCCGGTTCTCCAATTCAACGTTTGTCCTATGGTTGAATACTTTCAGGGAACCATTCACATAGATTTCAAGCGCTGTTGCAATCCGCTGTGCCTGCACTTCCTTCTGTTCCCGGAGACACTGGTATAAATCCCCAAGTACCGGCATATTCTCCGGCACGGGATGTTCAAAATATTTCTGGTACACGATTGGCAGACAGCGGTCAATCACCGATTTTTCCTCCGCTTCTATACCGTTCCTTGCCCCCATGATCAGCTCACACAAGGATAAGATAAAATCACTCTTTACGCCTAGTGGGTTATCATCATCCGAATAGTCCATATTGATGTCCATCGGATTAATATAGTCCCGGCTTGTGGCTGAAATATGGATCACCTGCCCGCCTAACGCATGGACAAGTGGATAATACTCGCCCTCTGGATCTCCAATAATGATGTCGTCCTGGGTGGCAAAGAAAGCATTGGTAATTTCTCGTTTCGCTGAAAAAGATTTTCCAGATCCGGGCGTACCAAGTATCAATCCATTCGGGTTTTTCAGTTTCTTCCGGTCTACCATGATCATGTTGTTGCTCAGCGCATTTAAGCCGTAATACAACGATTCCCCCGCCATAAATAATTCCTGCGTGGTGAACGGGACAAAAATTGCCGTGGATGTGGTAGTAAGCGCACGTTTGATAGGGATTAGATTCAATCCCAATGGGACGCTGCTCATCAACCCCTGCTCCTGCATATAATCTAATCGGCGTAATGAGCAATTGTATTTCTGTGCAATACCCGCCGTCTGGAATACGGCGTTGTCCAGATCCTGTTTTGTCTTTGCCGTGTTTAAGAACAGCACCGTTACAAGGAACATCCGCTCATTCCTGGACTGCAGATCTTCCAACAGCCGCTTCGCTTCCCCTCCGTAGGTATTGAGGTCAGAGGGGATGATGTCCATATCGTACCCTGATCGTACTGCCTTCTTCTGCTCCTCGATTTTCATCCGGTTAATGTCCGTCACCTTGCTTTTCACCAGCTTGATTGCCTTCATCTGGTCTAAGGACTGGATATGCAGATTCACCATCAGGTTCCTGTCCATATCCAGGAACTCCGCAAGCATCTTGTCCGTCAGCTCCGGGGCCAGTATCTGTAAGTAGGATGCCGCCCCAAGGGTATCACCCATCTGGAAGTCCTTCCCATTCTTAAACACAAAACTGGTGGGCGCAATGAAATCCTTCGTCCCCATCCCGGTACGCAGCACACTATCATAAGAAAACTTAAACGGTGTCTTTTCATCCGGGTTAAAGGTTTCATACAGCACCTGCAGGCGTTCCTCTCCATTTAAGGGATAAGCAGATACGCCAAGCACCTTAAAGTTGTTCAGGATATCCGCTTCAATCCGTTCCAGCTTCGGCTTTGCCTCCCGGATGTTGTCAGCTTCAATCCCGAATGTGATGTATTTGGTACGCACAAGCCCATTATTACCTTTCGCAAGTTGGTTTTTCAGCATCTGTGCATACTCCATCCGCACATCGTCAAAATCATCATTCTGCGGCTTGATCTGGATAATGGATTCAAACTCCTTCATGTTGCTGTGATGGTTCACAAAAGATAACTGGAAATGTATGGTACTGTCAAAATAATTAAGGAAATCGCACCAATTTTCAAAAATGGCATTTTTATCCTCATTCTGTGCCAACTGATAATTAATATCATAGAACCGGATGGTCTTGGAATAATATTTATCCTGCACCCGGCAGATCCCGTCCTTTGCCATCTCCCGGTAGGGAATGGACTGCTGTGCGGAAACCTGTTTCTCCTTTGTTTTTTTCTCTTTTGCTGTATCCCGGCCTTTGTGTACTGCGGCATTTCTTGTACCATATTTTTGTACTGCCGATGCCGGATGTGCTTTTTTCTTTGAAACACCTTTCTTTTTCTCCGCTTTCTGCCTTGCTGCCTCCCTCTTTGCCGCTTTTTCTGCTTCACGGGCAGCTTTCAATTTTGCTTTCCGGTCTGCTTCCTCCTGGATCTTCCTTAACTTCTCTGCCTCCTTTGCAGCCTTTTCCATTGCTTTTTTCTCACGGCGGGTGAGCTTCCTGTTTATTCCCATGCTGCCGCCCGTCCCGGAATAAGCGGGATTGTCCTCAAAATCTATATAATCATCCTCCGGCCCATCCAGCCAGTCATCCAGGTGGATCGCACCCTCCTTGCCCGTCACCCTTCCTGGCTGTCTATTTGCTCTTTTTCTTCCCATGCTTTCCTCCCCCTTTCTTCTGTTTCGGCACGGTCTTTCTTTCCTCCATCTCATAGATATTTTTTATCTCATACCGGCGGACTGCCGGCTTTTTCAATTTCACATTGATGATATTGAAGAGAACTTTCTCAAGCGGCATCCCGTCTTTCTCATACATGGCGAACAAAAAAGCCGGGAGCATCAGAAGCACCATTCCCGTTGCCGCATTACTTGTCCCAATATAATTTTTCGTGAGGAAATAAAAAGGCAGCCCTACAGCCGCCGCAGCCACAAGGCAGACAAGCTGCCTCTTTGTAAGGTTTAAGACCACTTTATTCTTAATCTTCGTCAAATCTTTCGGCACACTGACAAATGCCATCTAAACAGCCTCCTTCCTGCCTGCGGCATAATCCGCAAAATCCTTTACTGTATAAAATATCCGCTTGTTGTTCACCCAGCGCTGAAGCTGACGGGTAATTTTCGGCGCACTTGGACGGTCATAAACCATCACATATGGCGAAAATCCCATATCACGCAAGGTTTCCACACGGTATAAATCCTGCTCATGGCTGCTCCCATAATTCGTAAGCACGTAGACCTGCCGCTTCCGTTTATCCTTCACTGCCGTCAGTTCCAAAAATCTCTGGAAATATCCTGTCAGATCCTCGTCCGGGTTATCCCATGCAAAATGCACCATCTTTGTGCGTACTTGATTCAGCAGGGAAACATTGTCCGGGTTTATCAGGCGGATGTCCAGCCCCTGGGAGAAATCCACCCAGGCACGGCTTTCTGCAAGCTGCTGTATCAGCTTTTCATGTTCCGGGCAGGCCAGGAGGTTCGCATCCATCAGTTTTATCTCTTTCTGCCCATCCCAAAATTCAGAAAGATCAGCGACCTGTACGCTCCTTCTCCCTTCCTTGCCGCTGACAATACAAAATCCGCAGTTCCGGGGGCATCCACGGCTTAAAAAGCCATACGCCGTATCGGGAAACTGCGGATATAAACTGTAATCCGGATAACTATGTTCAACGTCATCCGGCAAGTTTTCTTTCAATCCATAGCCTGTGCCGCCACTGATTACTTCCTCAGCATTTTCGACCATAAATGTATCTTTGGAATACGTGTCTGTAAATACCCTGCTTTTATAAACCATGCCATACCAGCCTCCCGGCTCCCACCATTCCACAGAATCTCCCTGCGCCTTATGGTAAGCCGATAACTTCATCAGACACAGGTTCGGCCAGTTATGGGAATCCACGTCTATCAGTCCAATCTTCAAAAAATCCTCCTTCCTGCTGTCTAATGCGCATTGAACACTGCCTTGCTTAACCCGCTTGTTTTCATCAGGCTGAAACAGAGGATTACGGTATATGCCGCCACCCCGAACAGCGCCGAGTGCATGTTGTCTGAAATCTGAATGGTTGACACCAGCACCGCATAAATGCCGACGCACACCATCATAAAGAACCCCTGGAACCCAAGCGCCAGAAGCCCACGGAAATAGTTGTTCCCCACCTGCCCCCATTCCCGGTTGGAGAAGGTGGCAAAAGGGATTGGCGCAACCGAAGTGTAAAGGTAGATCTCTATCATACGCCCATACAGAAGCACCGTGATAAGCACGGACATAATCTTCATGCACAGGCTGACCAGCATGGTTTCCAGGGCCAGCACTACAAGCTCCCCGATCTCCATAGATTCCATCGCCGTTTCCATTGCCTCTATCATGGTATCTATGTTGATGGCGGTCTGTGCGTTGATGGCGCCGCCTGCGGCGCTCACCACATGCTGCCCCACGTCAAAGACCGCCATCGCTATGGTAAAAGTATTGCTGACCAGATACACAGCCACCCACATCTTGAAAAAATACTTGAAAAACATCCATGTATCTATTTCATGCATACTGTTTTTCTCCGTCAGCATGGAGATCAGCTCATAGCAGAGGACAAACGTGATAATCATGCCTGCAATCGGCACGATCACCGAATTTGAAAGATTCTGTATCAGGCTGAAAATACTCCCGTTCCATCCCTGCGGCGTCTGTCCAACCTGTGCGGCAATCTCCCCGGTTTTCTCATTGACATCCGAAAACATTTCCGTCAGGTTGGACGTTACCATCCCG
>Ga0183011_10478_pt1 | contig 21711 bp, 18 predicted proteins | sample NAcewD2O_March_FD_122322 | JGI IMG/M metagenome (GOLD analysis project Ga0183011, IMG submission 122322) | Mouse cecal microbial communities from Vienna, Austria - N-Acetylneuraminic amended D2O_March | ecosystem: Host-associated > Mammals > Digestive system > Large intestine > Cecum | place... | reverse complement strand
TATATTTTCGGATACCGAAGGATTAGAATAGAAGCATAGCGGACGATGGGAAACGGATGCGCGGCGCATATGGTGGAGAAAACAAAAGTGTATCTGCCGGATGTAGAAAGACATGAGAAATATATGGAGGTTTACAGTCGTTACCGCAGGGTGTATGATGCGGTTAGGGGGTTGTTGGAATGAGTGCGCAGTGGCACGCCCGCCGAAAACAACGCAGTAACTATGAAGACGAAGGCTGGATAGTTATGAGGAAATGGGGGCATATGGATAAAAGAATTCTTTTTATAGGCGGTTCGCCATGTAGTGGAAAGAGCACTGTCGCAGAACGGATTGCAAAGAAATATGGCGCCTTCTATTTCAAGGTGGATGACTTTCTGGAGCAGTTTATGGAAAGGGCGGCACAGACGGGATATCCCGCCTGCAAAAAGTGTATGGAAATGACGCCGGATGAGACATGGATGAGGGAGCCGTCCATCCAGTGTGAGGAGGAGTTTCTGGTCTATGGTGAAATAGCAGCGTTTGTGTTTGAACGGCTGGAAGAGACGGACGCTGATTTGATTGTCACCGAAGGAGCGGCGTACACGCCTCGGGTTATGGGACAGCATGGCGCAGATGACTATATTTCGATTGTTCCCACCCCGGCGTTTCATATTTCGCATTATAGGGAACGGGAATGGGTGCCCTACATCCTGCGGGACTGCACCGATCGGGAAGCGGCTTTTGACAACTGGATGCAAAGGGATATCCTGTTTGCCGAAAAGGTAAAAGCAGAATGCGAAAACAGAAAAATCCCCTGCCTTGTCAACGACGGTACGAGGACGGAGGATGAACTGTTTGCCACGGTTGAAAAATTGTTTGCGCTGACCGGCTTTTGAACACAGATGTTGGCAGGAAGGATGATCGTATGAGATACCAGAACGAATGGCTTCTTCTGGAAGCGGATGATATGGTTGACGAGATAGAGCACCGCCAGCCGACGGAAGAATTTCTGTTTTATGAGGCGGTGATGAGCGGCGACGTGGAGGCGGTCAGAAAAAACTGCGAGCAGGAGCGCTTTATGGATGATGAGGGCGTGGGGGTGCTGTCGCAGGACCCGGTCACAAACCTGAAATATCATTTTGTGATCACCACGGCGATGGTCACGCGGCTCTGCAGACAGCGGGGAATGGAACTGGAACAGGCTTTTCGGATGAGCGATTTCTATATCCAGAGTCTGGACCGCATTCATACCCTGCAGGAGATACGGCATCTGCATGACGAGATGGTACTGGACTACACGGAGAAGATGCGCAGGATCTGTCGCAGCGACACAGGCTCCCGCCATATCAATGTGTGTAAGGAATATATTTACGCGCATATCAAAGAGAGAATCACCATTGAAGAAATTGCGGAGCAGCTTGGCGTGTCCGCCAGCTATCTTTCCCGTCTGTTTAAAAAGGAGATGGGAGATTCGGTCAGCGCCTACATTCGCGCGCAGAAGATCGAGATGGCGAAAAACATGCTCCGCTACAGTGATTACACGCTGGCTGACATTGCAAACCGCCTTTCCTTCTCGACGCAGAGCCACTTCATCCAGCAGTTCCGGGAGCAGACCGGGATGACACCGAAAAAATACAGGGATACGAACCATATGGCGCAGTGGAATATAAGCGAAACGGGTGGCGGGGGCGAAACGGACGGCAGCTGACGCCGTATCATGCACAGGATGGAAAAAAGAGACATGGCAGCCTTTACTGGCTGCCGCGTCTCTTTTTTAGAGGTGCTTACAAGGTGAGTAAAATTTCATTCTGCGATTCCAGCATCCCGGCGGGAATGTAGTTGTCGGTTAACGCCTTGCCGTTCAAAAGGAGCTTTTCACAGCCCGTCTCGTGCCCGTTCGGGTTTTCCACAAGGATGTGAAGTTGCTTTCCGCGGAACTCTTTGTCGATTTCAAGGCGTTTCCACTCCCGGGGAATGGCGGGCGCAAGCCGTATGCCGCGTAAATCCGGGCGCAGACCGAGGATTCCTTCCACGCAGCCGACCATGACGGTGGATGCCGTGCCTGTCAGCCAGTGGACATGGGATCTGCCGTGATGAACGCTTGCCCGTCCTTCGGTAAACTGCCCGTAGCAGTAAGGTTCAATGCGGCGGATTTCGGCAATGTCATTCTGGGCGGCGGGTGCGTTTTCCATAAAGTAAGTGAACGCGCGGTCTCCATGACCAAGCAGGGCTTCCGCCAGAATCAGCCAGCCCTGTGACTGGGAGAAAATGCCGGCGTTTTCTTTGGTGCCTTGATTGTAGATCACAGCCAGTGCGCCGTCGAAGGCGTGGGCGTGGTAGGGCGGGTCGATCAGGAGGGCGCCGTATCTGGTATTCAGCTTTTCATAGACATTTGCCATGACCAGATCCGCCTGTCCGGCGTCCGCAAGCCCGCTGATGACGGAAAAGCTCTGGGGATTGAGCCAGAGACTTGCTTCCGGGTCCGAGGCTGCGCCAATACGCTTTCCATCCTCCGTAAAGCCCCGGATGAAACGGTCGCTGTCCCAGCACAGCCCTTGTATTTTTTTCTTCATTTCCGACTGCCGTTCGTCCAGATAGTCCACATATTCTCTGTCACCTTTAAATTCTGCAAAATTCCTTAAGATTGTCATGGCATAGTAAAACTGCAGCGCTACAAAGGAGGATTCCCCGTCAGCGCCAAGCCGCAGACAGTCGTTCCAGTCGGCGTAAAGCCCGGCGGGCATCCCGTGGGGACCGAGGTGGTCAAAGGAGAACTGCACGGCGCGTTTCAGATGTTCGTAAACGCTTGCCGTATCCTTGTCAGCAAAGGGAATGACTTCGTCGAGGAATGCGGTATTCCCGGTCTCCGCGATATATTTGCAGACGGTCGGGAAAAGCCACAGCGCGTCGTCGGCGCGGTATGCCGGATGCCCGGTTTCTTCACGGTAGGAGGCATCGTCGGGGGTGTCTTCATGTCCCGGATTGTGGGTGAATTTCACCAGAGGCAGACCGCCGCCGCAGCTTACCTGCGCGGAGAGCATAAAGCGGATTTTTTCCACAGCCATTTCCGGCACCAGATGGATGATGCCCTGAATATCCTGCACGGTGTCCCGGTATCCGTAGCCGTTGCGCAGACCGCAGTAGATGAAGGAAGCCGCGCGGGACCAGATAAAGGTCATAAAGCAGTTGTAGGCGTTCCATGTGTTGACCATGGTATTAAATTCCGGGCTTGGTGTGTTGACGTGCAGCCGGGAAAGCCTTTCATGCCAGCTCTGTTTCAGTTCCTCGATTTCTTTTGCGAGCGCGTCGTCGGGACGGACGTACCGGCTGATGATGGCGGCAGCCTCGTCGGAAGGTTTCATGCCGAGCAGGAAAGTGATTGTTCTGCTTTCACCGGGAGCCAGTTTAACCGAGCAGGAAAGTGCGCCGCAGGCATTTTCGTTGTAGCTTGTAACATTCCCCAGATCACCGCACAGGACGCCCTGTGGATTGCCGTAACCGTGATAGTTTCCGAGAAACTGTGCCTTGTCGCCGCAGTAGGAGGAAACCTTTTCTCCTGCAAGTGCGAAAAAGCGGGTTACCGTACATTTTCCGTCAACCAGTTTTCCGGCAGGCTGTTTATCCAGATTGTCGTGAATCTGATGCATGATTCGGTTTTCCTCAAACAACGTTCTGGTGATGAACAGGGAATACTGCAGGTTCACTTGATCTTGTTCATAGTTGTTGTGGTTTGTAAATTCAGCGTAACCTGTCAGAGTAAGATGTCTCGGGCGGTCCGAGCGGTTGGTTACTGTGAGGGTCCACACTTCATGGGTTTTCCCGAGGGGGACGTAGTATACCGCCTCGGAGGAAATGTCGTCATACAGAGTGGTCATTTTCGTGTAGCCCAGACCGTGCCGGCACTCGTTCTCATACTTGTCCAGATCCTTGCCGACCGGCTGCCATGAGGCGGACCAATAATCCTTTGAATCGTTGTCGCGGATGTAAAGATACCGTCCGGGTTGGTCGAACTGGTTGAAGACATAGCGCAGAATTCTTCCGTTGGCTCCCGATTTGGCAAAGCTGTAACCGCCTGCGTTATTGGAAATGATCGCGCCGTATTCGGGCGAACCCAGATAATTGACCCAAGGGGCGGGGGTGTCGGGCCTTTCGATCACATATTCACGGTTTGCGTTGTCAAAATATCCATATCTCATTTCATGTATTCCTTTCTGATCAGTTTATATTTATCCGGGTCTGCGAAGCGAATCCCACGCTCGGGCGCACTGGCGCTCAAGCGGTTGCTATGCAGGAAAATGCACAGCATTCTTTGAATCGCCGCTGCCGGGTAATAGTTTTTTATATAAGTTTCACGGTAATCTGGTGCGTACCCTCCGGCAGGCTGTCAAGCAGCTCCCGGGAGAGAAGGGCGGAGGCGTTGTTCTTCACGGGAAGGGCGGCGCCGTCGCAGAGGGCGGATTCCATGGCATAGTCGCCAAAATCTTTCCCCGATTCGTTCTGGCAGACAACGGTAAAAGTCTTTCCGGCAAAAGGAACGGTGATGGACACCTTGCCCTGCCCGTCAAATTGTCCGGCAAGCAGTTTCGGGGTTATCAGTAGTGCGCCGTTATCGCCGTGTACGCCGAACACTTCCGTGATCATGGTCATCATAAACCAGCTTGCCGCGCCGGTCAGATAGTGGTACATGCCCCGTCCGTCCGCCCGGAAATATTCGGGGATGCCCGGATAAATCCGGCTGGTATCAAAGTTGAGGGCATTGTCCGCAAGGGTTTTTAACGCTTTCCAGCCCTCCTTTACAAAGCCTCTGCGGTAGAGGGCGTTTGCGTACATGACCGTCATGTGGGAGAAAACGGCGCCATTTTCCTTTTCCCCGTAGGCGAAGCCGAACATTCTGCCCATATCAAATTTCAGTTCCTTAAAATTCGTGTTCAGCCGGTAGCCGCCGATTTCTTTTTTATAGAGGTAATGGTCTGCGGCTTTCACCATTCTGGGTATCTGGTCGTCCTTGGCGACACCGCCCATCATGGCAAAGACCTGCCCTGTCAGCATCATGCGCACCTGATCGCCGAAGAAACCTTCCACAGCCCTGCCGTGGTTATCGTAATAGCTGTTAAACCATCCCTCTTCGCCGGTTCCTTCAATCCATTCCTGAGAACGGATATGGGATGTCAGCCAGTCCGCCTTTTTCGTCAGATTTTCAGCCAGAGCGGAGAGATAGAATGTCCTGCGGACGCCGGTGACCGTGTGGCGGCAGCGTGTGCTGTAGTCTTCTAAAATCTGATGCTTTTTGTCAATGTCGTCATAGACTGCCGGATCATCCGTAAGCAGGATGGAGATTTCCTCCAGAAGCGCTGCTTGGTGATTGCCGGTGGCGCTGTCTAAAAGCAGGAGGAGCGAAGCCAGATCCCGCAGGTTTCCGGCGTAGGCGCATGTAAACGCCACGCTCTCACCTTTTTCCGCCGCCATATCAAGCGCATCGTTCCAGTCCGCGCCGCGCAGCCGGTAGATATTGTGATCCCCCACCTCGTAGAAAGCGGCGAGCTGCTCAATCAGCAGGTGCTCTAAAATGCTGCCGGTGTAGATTTCATTTTTGTCCGTGAGCTGTCTGTTACCGCTGTCAGCCGACCAGAGCGTGTCCATGCCGGTTCCGCGCATGGACTGTGCATCCTTGAAATAGGGCACTTCTTTAAACAAGATGTCGAGATCCCCGGTCTGGTCAATGTACAGTTTTGTAGTCATAAGAGGCCAGAGGGCATGATCCATCCAGACGCGGGCGATGCCGTTTCGGTCCGCGATAAAATTTCCGCTTCCGTCCCCGATGATGGTGGCGTTGGTGCCGTCGATCCGGACGCCGCCGTAGTTTGCCTCGATCATTTTTCCGACGTCCTGCGGCTCCATTAGGAGCAACGACAGGCAGTCCTGCCACAGATCGCGCCAGCCCCTGCCGCCTCTGCCATAATCGTGGTGGGGCAAGAAGGAGCAGCCGAACAGTCGGCGCAGGAAAGGCTGGAAACATACCCATTTCATAAAGCGGTCAAAATCTTTGTCCCCTGTCTTTAAGCCGACGGACACCTTATCCTGCCAGTGCGCTTTTGTCTGCGCCAGCGCGTCCGCCACCTTTTTTTCCGTGTTGTATTTCTGACAGATTTCCTCTATGCGGCTTTCCTCATTTTCTACGCCAAACAGGATTATATAAGCTGCCTTATCACCGGGAAGGAGGGTTAGGTTTGGGAAACAGAACGCACCCATGGCTTCCCGTCCCCCGGAAGTGGAAGAGGCAGGAATGCCGGGGCGTTTTTCACAGACGGCGCGGGGATGGGTGAAAGTGCCGCCCTCGCCGATATATTCTTCCACGGTGGGGAAAAACCCTTCCGGGCCCTGCCCCTTTGCGGTAAAACCGCAGACATAGTAGGTTTTATGGTTGATGCGGTGCCCCTTCTCATCAAAGGACATGGTGGGACGGACAAGGACGCCGTTTTCCGTTGTTTTGATGCGGTGCAGCATGGAGGTCACGTTGCGGTGATCCCGGATATTGTCCGCGCTTCTCCCGTAAATGGGGATGGCGGCGTACGGCGTCAGGGAGAGCTCTTCGTAGGACAAGTTCCTGACGGTCACATACATAATTTCCACATTGTCGTCTTTCGGCACAAAGGTCGTGACAGACGTTTCCAATAGAGGGTAAGACTTGGAAACCCGCTTTACGGTATGCCACATAAAGCCTGCGCTTAACTCGCTTTCATCCTGTGAGGGGGAGAAACGGTCGTTCTCCTGTCTGGCGGAAACGCCGGTGGCGGAATAAACGTCCGAGTCATATGTCACAAAGAAGAAGTTGCGGGTGGAACGGTTATTATGTAGATTCTCGGAACTGACAGGTTCCAATAGGAAGGTTTCCTGATCGGTTTTGGCATCGCCGCCAAGATTCGGTGTGACGCTGCTTTTTAATCCGGCTTCCGAGGCGAGGGGAAAATACAGATAGTTTGTGTTTTCCGGCTGCTTCATGGTAAAACTTCCGTGTTCATCAATAAAGGTAATAGGTTTCAATTCTGGGCGCTCCTTTCCGGGTCTGGTTTATTTTATTAAGGTAAACTTGAATGATAAAATTATAGAAAAAACAGCGGGAAAAGAAAATCAGAAATTTGAGAAAAATATCAGAATTATGACATTAAAAACAGGCGGTTATTTTATACAAAAGTACAGTGAATACAGTTTTTGCATATGTGTCACGAATCTGATATTTTGTTAAGAATCGTAATATAATATCTTTTTTCAAACGGTATACTCGGGGTGTATTCAAAAAGGTGTGGCAGATGCATTATAGGAAGCAGCTCCACGCGCAAACCAAAGGAGGATATCAAATGAAGAGAAGATTAATCAGTGTTTTACTGGCTGCAACTGTTGTTGCGGGCACGCTGGCAGGCTGCGGCGGCGGTTCCGATGCGGGCAGCGCAGACCAGGGTACGGCCCCCCCCCCGGCAGCTTCCAATGGAGGCAGCGAGGACGCGGGAAGTGACGCAGCTACGGCGGGCGGTGAGGAAGGAAAGGTTATCAACATCTACAGCTTTAACGACGAGCTTCGCACACGCATCACAGCCGTTTATCCGGCGATCGAGCATACATCCGACGACGGCACCGTGTCTACCTTAAATGACGGCACAGAGATCCACTGGATCATCAACCCCAATCAGGACGGCGTGTATCAGGACAAACTGGACGAGGCGCTTTTGAATCAGGCAGACGCGGCTGCTGACGATAAGGTTGACCTTTTTGCGGCTGAGCTGGATTACATCGTTAAGTACACGGATGCGGATATAGACGTAGCGATGCCCCTTGCCGATCTGGGAATCAACCCGGATTCGGATCTGTCGGACCAGTTCGCGTTCACAAAGACAGTGGCGTCCGACGCGAACGGCGTGCAGAGAGCGTCCACATGGCAGGTATGTCCCGGTGTTCTGGTATACCGCCGCGATATCGCAAAAGATGTTTTCGGAACCGATGATCCGGTTGAAATCGGGAAGAAGACGGCGGACTGGGCGACCATGAAGACAACTGCGGAAGAACTTAAGGCAAAGGGCTACTACGCATTCAGTTCTTATGCGGACACCTTCCGTACATACGGCAACAATATTGCGGGTCCATGGGGTGAAGCAGGCTCCACGACAATCAAGGTTGACCAGAAAGTTCTCGACTGGGTCAATGATTCCAAGGAGTGGATGGACGCAGGCTATTTTGATCCCACAGTAACAGGACAGTGGACCTCTGACTGGTTCACAGCAATGAGCTCCAGCGCAAAGGTATTTGCATTCCTCTTCCCAGCATGGGGCATCGACACGCAGATGGTTCCCAACTGGGACGGTGAGGAAGGCGTCTGGGCGGCTACCAACGCTCCCCTGCCGTACAACTGGGGCGGCACTTATCTTGTGGCAGCGACGGGAACGGACAATCCGGGGCATGTAAAGGATATCATCATGGCACTGACGGGCAGTCAGGATAACCTGACTAAGGTTGCGAAAGAGTACACTGAATTCACGAACGCGCAGTCCGTTATGGACGCGGCGGCAAGCAATGACGAGTTTAACTCCGCTTTCCTTGGCAGTCAGAACCCGTATGGCTATTTTGCAGATAGTCTCTCCAGCATCAAGATGGCGCCGCTGTCCGCCTATGATCAGGGCTGTGTGGAGCTGATTCAGAATGCGTTTGACGATTATTTGCAGGGACAGATTGATTACGACACAGCGAAAGCCAATTTTGAGACAGCGATCATGGAGCGTTATCCTGAGATTACAGAAATCCAGTGGCCGTAATTTTTCAAATGAGTAAGAATGCGGTGTACCAGTTACGCCGCATTCTCAATGTAGGAAAGGTGTGTTGTTCGTGCAGAAAAAACGCAAATTAGTAAATTACGCGAAATGGGGATATATTTTCATTCTTCCTTTTTTTGCAAGCTTTTTTATTTTTTCGTTCATACCACTGGTAGACACCATCCGATACAGTTTTTATGAATATTTTCGCTCAGGAATCAAAGAAATCGGTCCCAACTTTATCGGGATGAAAAATTATGCGAGTCTGCTCCAGTCCGATATGCTGAAATATGCAGGAAATACTTTAATTTTGTGGGTAATCGGTTTTATTCCGCAGATCGTGATCGCGCTGACGCTCGCTTCATGGTTTGTGGATGTGCGGATGAAGATCCGCTGCCAGCAGTTTTTCAAGGTAGTCATTTATCTGCCAAACCTGATCATGGCAAGTGCGTTTGCAATGCTGTTTTTTACCTTGTTTTCAAAGACGGGACCGGTCAATTCTATATTGATGTCGCTTGGCGTGATAAGCGAGGTCATTGATTTTATGCGCACCGCACTGGGTGTAAGGTCCTTGATCGGGACGATGAATTTCCTAATGTGGTTTGGCAATACGACGATTATGCTGATGGCGGCGATCATGGGCATCAGTCCTGATATTTTTGAGGCGTCGGAAATAGACGGCTGCAACAGTGTGCAGAGATTCTTCCGCATCACGCTTCCCCTGATCCGTCCGATTCTTGCCTATACATTGATTACATCCATCATAGGCGGTCTGCAGATGTTTGATGTGCCTCAGATTCTGACGAACGGGCAGGGAAATCCCGACCGCACATCAATGACGCTGATTATGTTCTTAAACAGCCATCTGAGGAGCAAGAATTACGGCATGGCGGGTGCGCTTTCGGTTTATCTGTTCATCGTCAGTGGTATTTTATGCTTTATCGTATACAAAATGACAAATGACAATGACCCGGACGGTTCCAAGGCGGCTGCCAGAGCAAACAAAAAGAGGGGAGGGCGATAGAGTATGACTTCAAAATCATTAACCGTCTGCGCACGGTTTTCGCACATGTGCTGTTGATCATTTTATCCTTTTTATGCCTGTTTTTCTTCTACATACTGATTATAAACGCGACGCATTCCCATGCGGAATTGCAGAGAGGCTTTTATGCGCTGCCCGGAACCAGCTTTTTGAAGAATTTCAACAGTGTTGCAAATAACGGGGAATTTCCCATGATGCGGGGCGTTTTAAACAGCCTGATTGTCTCCGGCTCCTGCGCGGCGATCTGCACTTATTTTTCTGCGTTGACTGCATACGGGATCTACGCTTACGATTTCAAGCTCAAGAAGGTGGCGTTTACCTTTATTATGATGATTCTTGTCATGCCCACGCAGGTTACCGCAATGGGGTTCCTGCGTCTGATTACAAAGATGGGCATGTACGATTCCCTACTTCCGCTGATCATTCCGTCGATCGCGTCGCCTGCCGTATTCTATTTTATGTACAGCTATCTGGAATCCTCGCTTCCGCTTTCGCTGGTAGAAGCGGCAAGGATTGACGGTTCGTGGGAATTTCGGACCTTTAACCAGATTGTTCTTCCCATTATGAAACCGGCAATGGCGGTACAAGCGATCTTTACCTTTGTGGGTTCATGGAACAATTACTTCGTTCCGGCGTTGGTGATACAGTCAAAGGATAAGATGACCGTGCCAATCCTGATTGCGCTCCTTCGAGGTGCCGATTATATGAACCGTGATATGGGAAAAATATACATGATGATTCTGCCGGCAATCGTGCCGATCATCCTTGTGTATCTGCTTTTATCTAAGTATATTATCGCGGGCGTGACGCTCGGCGGTGTGAAAGGATAGTTTTGTGTAACGGGTTACTATAAAGGCATGTCAGAAATTTAAGCAAAAGCCTCTTGTGTATGGGAGGCTTTTGCTATATATTTGTTATCATAACAGGAAATTCTTCGTTTCATCGCAATACCCCACCTTATTTTAACTAGAGGAACAGACAAATGAAAAAAGAGAAACGCTGGTTGCTTTTATCAATTTTCATTCTGGCACTGTCTTGCGATCTGCCCGATACGGTTGCTACAGCTGAGTCTGAGCCAGAATCGGTGTCGGAATCATCTCTGGAGGAGGCGCCTAAGCCGGAATCGGTGTCGGGCTCTTCTCTGGATGTGGAGCCGGACGGCATATCTTCCGCGGCGGAGAGGACTGTCAATTACCGGCTTATGGTCGGCATTGTGGTATTAGCCGCGGCAGCCGGAGCGGTCTGTTTTTTGGTATCCAGAGGGACGAAGAGATAACTTTCTTTATATATTTTTGCCGGGAAAGTAAACGTCAGGTAACAAATGTTGCCTAACGCTTTTTTTGTGCAAATAATATTATAAAATGGGAAAAAGGCAGGGGAGGAAAGTATGATGGAAGAGACAGTGCATTTGGACATTTTCAGGGTCAATGAGGAGAAGGCGAACAAGTACACGGCGTTTTGCACTTTCATTGCGGCGGTCGTAGCCGTGCTGATGTGGCTGCTTAATCTGTGTGGCTTTTTTATCGTGGACCAGAATCTGATGAACATTGCCATGCCCGGCGGCGTGGCGCTGTTTCTGCTGCCATCCCTGTTGGTCAGGGTGTGGAAGGGGGACACGCGGCTGCTGAAGTATGTCATTATGTGCTGCTTCATGATCGGGATTGCCATATTGAATTCCGCACTGACGATCCAGCTTGTACTGGCGTGGTCCTGTCCCGTGGTTCTGTCCTGCCATTATTATTCTCCGAAACTGGCGCATTTTACTTTGGCGGGCGCACTGTTTTGTATGTTGTGCGCCACGTATATCGGTCTGTACTGCGGCGTGTGGGATGCCAATATGATGCGGTCGGTGGATTTGCCGGGGGACGCCGCGTTCCGGGCGGAGTTTATCAGGGAGGCGACGGCGGCGGGAGACAATCTCTTGCTGCGTGTTTTTAACTTTTATTATATTCCCCGCGCCGCGATCGTGATCGTGGTGTATCTGATCAGCGTTACCCTTTCAAAGCGGACACATGGGCTATTGAAGAAGCAGGAGGAGGACAACAGGGAAAAAGAGCGGATCGGTGCGGAGCTGAATGTGGCGACACAGATACAGGTCTCCATGCTGCCCTGTGTTTTTCCGGCATTCCCGGAATATAAGGAGTTTGATATTTACGCGTCCATGGATCCGGCAAAGGAGGTGGGTGGAGACTTCTACGATTTCTTCCTCGTGGATGAGGATCATCTGGCGATCGTTATGGCGGATGTGTCCGGCAAAGGCGTGCCGGCGGCACTGTTTATGATGATTACCAAAACGCTGATTAAGAATGAGGCGCAGTCGGGGCTTTCTGCGGGAGCGACGTTAGAGACAGTGAACAACCAGCTTCTGGAAAATAATGAGGCGGGAATGTTTGTCACTGTATGGCTGGGCATTTACGAGATATCTACCTGCCGGCTGACCGCCGCGAACGCGGGGCATGAATACCCTGTCATCAGGCGCGCCGGTGGTGTATTTGAACTTTTGAAAGACAAGCACGGTTTCGTGATGGCGGGTATGGAGGGTGCCAAGTACCGGGAGTACGAACTGGAACTGCAGGCGGGGGATATCCTGTTTTTGTATACGGATGGCGTGGCGGAGGCAACCAACACAGAAGAACAGCTTTACGGGACAGAGCGGATGGTGGATGCGCTGAACAGTGTGGAAAACGCTGCGCCCAGAGAACTGCTTCTTGCGGTCCGGGCGGATATTGACCGGTTTGTGGGGGATGCGGAACAGTTTGACGATATCACGATGCTGGCGTTGCAGATCAGAGGATAAAGAGAACAAAAAGAAACGGCGCCGGAATTAGAGAAGGCGTTAAATGATTCTCTGGAAGGTATCACGGAACTGATACTTGAATGAGGCGGACGGAAAGCTCTCCATGCGGTTTGTGTGGGGCGGCATACAGTATCATCCGCTGGAGGAGGGTTTATGTTACAGATTGTAGAAGCGGATGTAAATGAGAACTGCAGAACGCTGCGGCACGGTTCGCAGGTATTTCACAACGCCCTGCGGGCGGTATTGAAGGGGGAAAGCCGGTTTCATGTGAGAAACGACGTGGGTCAGGATTATGATCTGGTCTATTTTCACAACAACGACGCGGCGGAAAAATCATAATAGATGGGATTGGGAGACAGCTTTGGATGAATCATGGAAAAATAGATGAGCTGTTTCGGGATTTTGCCCGCGCAGAGGAGAACAACCGGCAAAATCTCCGAAAGATTCTTCTGGATAACTGTAATACGGAATACGGGCGGAAGATGGCGTTTATGCAGATCGAAGACGAGTGGGCGTATCGGGAGCGGGTGCCGCTGACGGTATATGAGGACTACGACGGGCTGTGCGAACCGATGCGTTATACCGCTTATCCGGTTTCGTACCGGCTTGCCACATCCGGGAGTACCGGCGTGCAAAAGGTGTTCGCGCTGACAGAGGAGGCGCTGGAACGTTACGGTTCTTATATAGGTGAGATGGCTTATCATCATTACGGCGGCAGGCGGGGACCACATCTGCACACCAGCGTTTTTCGTCTGGAAAAGCAGGGAGATAATCTGCTGTCCGCGGTCTATCACGGCTTTCTGCGGGACAAAGGGCTTTTTGACCCGTCCGCCTATGTGGGTGGAGAGCGGTTGTTGTTTGCGCAGGATATCACGGATGTTTTTTATGTAAAGACATGGCTTTTGCTGTGCTGCCCGGATCTTGTTTCGGTTCAGTCCATTTTCCTGTATGACGTGCTCCTAATTATGCAGTATCTGGAGACAAACTGGCAGTCCGTGCTTTCGGATATGAAGACGCGGCGGGTTTATGGGAGCCGGAAAGGGGAGACAGCATGGACGCGGCAGGGGAACGAAGGGCAGCCGGATGCATGTCTGGATATAAAGATAAGGGAACAACTTCTCGCCTGTCTGCCTGAGGAAACCGTGCTGGCGCAGGTGGAACGCATATTGGAAGAGGGATTCGATACGCCGGTTTTGCCGCGGCTGTTTAAGGGGCTGCGTTTTATCAGCGGCATCGGCGGAAACAGCATGGAATTTCAGACAGAAGCGCTCAGCCGTTACAGCGGCGATGTGCCGGTCTGCTACTTTGCTTATGCCTCCTCCGAGTGCATGATGGGCGTCGCTCCTTATCCGGGGCGGGCAGAGTATGCGCTTTTGCCCGATAGCGCCTATTATGAATTTCTGGCGGAAGACGGGACATGGACACAGATGTCCGGACTTCTTCCCGGTATCTGCTACGAACCTGTCATAACCACTTTCAGCGGTCTGTACCGCTATCGCACGGGGGATTTGATCCGTATGTGCAGATACGAGGGGCAGACGCCTGTCTTTGAGGTGGTGGGCAGGAAACAGACCATGAATATAGCGGGGGAAAAGCTGGGCGAACAGATGATGCAGGCGGCAATTGCCGGATGGGCAAAACGTCTGAGGATCACCATGCCGGACTTCGCGGTGGGAGCCGGGAGGACGGTTCCGGGAAGGTATCTGGTATTTGTGGAGACAGCGGAAAACCAGACCGGGGAGACGGAAGATGCCGCTTCGGAATTAGACGGCATATTACAGGAAATGTCCGGGGATTACCGGGATATCAGAATGCTGGGGATGCTGCGGGAAGTAAAGGTCATATTCTGTCGTCCGGGATGTATTGCAGAGGCGACAGCGGGAGAAGGGCACCGCAAGCACCATACATTTTTAAAGAAGGAGCAGACGGAAAAATTGTTACATATGCTCCCACAGGACTGGAAAATGACGAAACAATGTGAGATGAAAACATGAGGAGAGAAAACAGTAAGTTTATCAGCAGTCTCTATTTTCGTGGGCTTTTTCCGAATGTGATCGCCGTGCTTGGCGGTACGGTCAATGTGTTCTTTGACGGCATCTTTATCGGCAGGAAGCTGGGGGATGCAGGACTGGAAAGTGTAAACCAGTGTCTGCCGGTGTACCTGCTTCTGTGTACGGTCGGTTCGCTGTACGCCTCCGGGGCGTCTTTTCTGTCGGCGCACGCCATCGGAGAAAATGATGTGGAGGAAGGGAAGCGGATTTTTCAGGGCGTGCTGCTTGACGCGCTGCTCGTGGGCGGAGGTTTCTGCCTGCTCGGATTTGTTTTTGCAGGACCGCTGGCAAAACTTCTGGGGACAGCGGTTTCCATCCCCTATGTGTATCTTTATCTGCGGATTACGATGATCGGCGGGATCGCCAAGATTATGCTGTATATTCCTTATTTTTACCTGCGGCTGGAAGGCAGGGACAAACAGTGTATGACAGCCATGCTGACCATGACGGTTTTAAATATTGTGTTGGATTATATCCTCCTGTTCCCTCTGGATTTCGGCATCGGGGGTGCGGCGTGGGCAAGCGTGACTGCGACAGTGGTGGCGGCAGGGATGAGTTTTTTCTTTCTCCTGTCGGGAAACGGCACTTTCCGGCTGGGGTTTCAGAAACTTCATATGTCAGACCGGGCGGCAGTTTTTCGCTTTGGAAGTCCGATGGCGGTGAACAATATGCTGTCCTCCGCACGGATTTTTGTGGTGAACCTGATTTTGGGATCCATGGGAATCGGCGGGCTGGTATCGGTCTTTGCGATCGCCAATAACCTGAATGAATTTTCCATCTGCATTCAGAACGGTGTGCCGCAGACAGGGGCGGCGATGGCTGGCATTTTTTACGGGGAAAAGGATTCTAAGAGCGTCAGGGCGGTAGTCAATATAGAGCTCCTTTCTGGTATGGCGCTTTCCTTTCTGTCTGGTGCGGTTCTCTTCCTGTTTCCGGCACAGATCGGGCGCCTGTTTGGCAGCAGCGCGGATTGCGGTTTTGCGGTCAGATGCCTTGCGGTAAGTCTTGTGTTTTCCACAATGAACAGTGTGATGTCCTACAGCTATAACGCGGTGGGACAGCTTGCGGCGGCGAACATGGTTACGGTCAGCCGGGGATTTGCGGCAACTGCGGTATTTGCCCTGTTGTTCCGGGGACTGGGGGAGCGCATCTTGCTGTTTTATCCTTGCGCGGAGATCAGCACCTTCCTTCTGCTTACGGCGTGCAGTTTCCTGTTTGCAAAAAAGAAGTGTCTGACGCCCTTTTATCTGCTGGATGATACGCTGGAAATAAGCGGAAACGCCACCTCCTTTGCGGTAGCCTGCAATGACGTGGATATCTGTGAAGCGAGCGAGAAGATTCGCTATTTTTGTGAAGATAATCACTTTACGGATAAAGAAACGATGACGATCAGTCTGGCGCTGGAGGAACTTCTGACGATCATTACGCATGAGTCCTGTCCGCCGGACGGATTTATGGATGTGCGTGTGCTCGCATGGGATGAAAAGCGTATTATAAGAATACGAAGCGGCGGCAGGCGCTATAACCCGGTCGAGGCGCAGGACGGCAGTCTTATGTACATAGGCGTGAAAATGATATGCGCACTGGCGGAGCGGACGGAGTATCTGAGCGCGCTCGGCGTCAATACGCTGATTATATATATTTGAGAACGGCAGATATTGCGGCATTCCCCGGAACGGGTTTACTCGTCCGTGGATTTTGAGATTCCGCGAAGCAGAATTACGGAGGTTGGTATGAAAAAGAGATCGAGGCTTGCCATAAAGATGGCTTTTGGGATTGTTCTGCTGGGGGTGTTGATCTGTGCAGTCAGTTCCCTGATCGGCTACCACCAGTATAAGGCTACCATCGAAAAACAGTATAATGACACGGCGTATCAATGTGCGGAGGTGGCGCTTTCCTATCTGGGCATGGATGAACTGCAGGAGTATGCGCAGGCTGTCAACGATTTCCATAACGGCCAGATGACACAGGAAGAGCTTGACAGCTACCGGGAAAGGGAGGCATATCAGCAGACACAGATGCGCATAGAGACGCTTAGAAAGGCAATGGGAGCCAATGATGTGTTTCTCTTCGTGCTGGACAGACAGGAATTGATGTCTTACGCAGGTACACGGGAGGGATGGGAACCCTTGTATTATATTTTCGACAGTTATACGGTGCCGGAATACTCCTATACGCTGGGGGACAGCGGCAGCTTTAACCCCGACTATATACAGGAACTTTATGACATTGCCGTCACAGGAAAACGCTCGGAGAGTTATTTTTTCTCCGACGGTGATTACGGGTATAATACGGCGGCGATCGAGCCGGTCACGGATGAGAACGGAGAGGTGTTTGCGCTGGCGGCGGTGGAGATTCCGATGGTAACCTTACAGGTATCGCTCAGACAGTATCTGGTGTATGCGGTGCTTGTGACGGTGGCGCTGATCGTTCTGTTTATTCTGGCGTATGTGATGTATCTGTACCGCTATGTGGTGCGCCCTATCAATCAGATCGCGCAGGGGACGGGCGCCTTTGTGGAGAACAACAATCATATGTCCGAACTGCTTGCGCAGATTAAGACCAACGATGAGATCCAGTATCTTGCAGAGAGTTTTATGAAGATGGAGAGGGATATAGAGACGTATATCAATAACCTCACAAAAATTACGGCGGAGAAGGAGCGTATCGGCGCGGAACTGGATGTGGCGACCAATATCCAGAAATCCATGCTGCCGTGTATTTTTCCGGCTTTCCCGGAGCGGGAGGAGATCGATATTTACGCGACCATGGATCCGGCGAAGGAAGTGGGCGGGGATTTTTACGATTTCTTTATGGTGGATGAAAGGCATCTGGCAATCGTGATGGCGGACGTGTCCGGCAAGGGTGTGCCGGCGGCGCTGTTTATGGTCATCGGCAAGACGCTGATCAAGGATCATACCCAGACGGACAAAGATCTGGGAGAGGTCTTTTCCGAGGTTAACGACCTTTTGTGTGAGTCCAACAGCGAGGGACTGTTTATCACGGCGTTCGAGGGCGTGCTTGATCTGGTGACCGGGGAATTTCGGTATGTCAATGCGGGACACGAGATTCCGTTTATCTGCAAAGAGGACGGTGTTTATGCGCCCTATAAGATCAAGGCGGGATTTGTGCTCGCAGGCATGGAGGGCATGAAATATAAGTGCGGCAGTATGGCGCTTTCGCCCGGAGATAAGATTTTCCAGTATACGGACGGTGTGACCGAGGCAACGAACAGCGCGCAGGAGCTCTACGGTATGGAGCGGCTGGAACGTGTCCTGTCAGACAATGCATCGCTGTCTCCCGCGGCGCTTCTGCCGAGGGTGAAGGAGGACATCGACGCCTTTGTGGGGGAGGCGCCACAGTTTGACGACATCACAATGCTCTGTCTGGAGTACAGGAAGCGGATGGAGGAGGGAAGCAGATGAGCGGGCAATTATTTCGGAAATCCAGCATAGAGCGGATTTCGTCGCCGGAACAGTTAAACGAATATGTGCGCGTGTCAAGTCCGGGTGTGTGGATGGTGCTTACTGCGGTGATCGTCCTTCTTGCCGGCGTGTGCTTCTGGGGCGTTTTCGGGCATCTGGATACAAGAATTGTCAGCGCCGGGACAAGCGAGGCGGGCGTGCTTACCTGTTATGTCAGGGAAGGCGATATCGACGCGGTGAGGCAGGCGGCGGATGCGGGGATGGAGCTTGTCGTGTCCGGGCAGTCCTTTTCGATCTTTGAGATCAAGACAGAGCCTGTGGCGGTTTCGGGAGATACGGATTCCTATCTGCTGTATCTGGGCGGTTTTCAGACCGGGGAGTGGGTGTATGAGGTGAAGGCGATGACCACGCTTACGGACGGCATTTACGAGGTTTCCATGTTAACAGAGCGTGTTTCGCCTATGTCCTTTTTGCTGAATGGAGAGTAAGACGATGAAAAAACCTGTGGAAAACGGCGTGGCGAAAGTGCCGGTGGTCATGCAGATGGAGGCGCTTGAGTGTGGGGCGGCGTCACTGACCATGATTCTTGCCTATTATGGAAAATGGATTCCTCTGGAGCAGGTGCGCGCGGACTGCGGCGTATCAAGGGATGGCTCCAACGCGAAAAATGTGCTGCGGGCGGCGAGAAGCTACGGGCTTACGGCGCAGGGATACCGCTATGAGCCGGAAGATCTGAAGCAGAACGGAACGTTTCCATGTATCATCCACTGGAATTTTAATCATTTCGTGGTGTTAAACGGTTTTAAGAAAAATAAAGTGTATCTGAATGATCCCGCCAAGGGAAACTATGCGGTTTCCATGGCAGAATTTGACGAAGCGTTTACGGGGATCTGTCTGATGTTTGAGCCGTCGGAAAACTTTGTGCCGGACGGATCCAAAAAGAGTATGCTCTCCTTTGCTGGAAAGCGGTTAAAAGGCGCGGGGAGCGCGGTTGCGTTTGTGGTGCTGACCACGCTGATCACATCTTTGCTTGGCATTATCAATACGGCTTTTTCCAGAATATTCATGGACAGGCTTTTAACGGGGAAAAACCCCGAATGGGTGACGCCGTTTCTGTTTGCGCTCGGCGGAATCGGCATCCAGCAGAGAAAGATGATGAACGCCGTTGTGGCACAGGAGCTGGTGAACACGCTGGCGCCGCTTTTGTTAAACACGGTTATGATGGTGTTTTATTTTATCGTTATGATCCGTTACAGCGTCATTCTGGCGTTGGTCAGCCTTGGTTCCATTGTGATCAATCTGCTGGTGTCTGATATCATCTCAAAAAAGCGGGTCAATATTACCCGCGTACAGATGCGCGACGCAGGAAAGCTTGCGGGCGCTACGGCTTCCGGAATCGAGATGATCGAGACAATCAAGGCGAGCGGCGCGGAGAATGGATACTTTGAAAAGTGGGCGGGCTATCAGGCGGGGATGAATGCTCATGTACGGTAAAGAAGCAAGCAACCGAAAACAAGAGATAGACCGCCAGTACCACACTATTCCGAACCAAAGACCAAAAGACAAGCACCGTGGAAATGTGTATAACTTGCTATTCCGTCATGGAAAAGCTAAAGTGCAGCTTTCCCACAACTCCATAAGACAGCAAGTTATGCACATTACGCACAGTGCCGACTACTACGGAATCCCCCTTATTCTTTATCATATAAAACCAATTTTTATATATTGACATTTGGATAAGACTGTAGTAGTCTATATAGTGAGGACTACTACAGTCTTATTTGAAAGGAGTGTATATTACATGGAAAGAGAAACTATAAAACTTTTTGATTCCGAACTAAAAGTTATGGACATTCTTTGGAAAGAGGGGAATGTACCGGCAAAGCATGTTGCAGACGTTCTTACAAAAGAATTGGGTTGGAATAAAAATACTACCTATACGCTTATTAAGCGTTGTATAAAAAAGGGGGCTATTGAACGTTCTGAACCTAATTTCATGTGTCATGCGCTTATTCCCAAAGAAGAAGTACAGGAAGCTGAAACGAATGAACTGATTAACAAAATTTATGATGGTTCTGCGGACAAGTTATTTGCCGCACTTTTGAGTAGGAAGAAACTTTCTGTTGAAGAAATTGAAAAGCTGAAAAAAATTGTTGCTGATTTGGAATGAGGTGATAAGTATGACTTTGCTGGAAGTGAGTTTTTTCGGGGCTGTTTTTATTATAGCGGTTGTGATAATTCGGGCAATAGCAATAAATAGTCTGCCTAAAAAAACGTTTCTTGTTTTGTGGGAAATGGTGCTTTTGAGATTGGTTATTCCGTTTACTATTCCGTCTGCGTTTAGTATATATACGCTTATTAACAACACTATATCTACGCCCACATTTTTTGAAGCAGAAACAAACAATGTTGCTTCTGCTGTATCACGGGAATATTTTGTAGTGATACAAGGTATAGAACAGCCAGTGACAAATATCCCGTTTGTTTCTGTTCGGTTTGTTGTTTGGTGTATTGGAATGATACTTTTTGCCGGATTTTTCATAGTATCTTATTTACGTTGCCGGATTGAGTTTCGGACAGCTTTACCAGTCAATAATGCCTATGTAGAACAATGGATAAAAGAGCGTCCTCTAAAACGGCGAATTTCGATTAAGCAATCTGATAGAATTTCCACACCGTTGACGTATGGTGTTTTACATCCTGTTATTTTAATGCCAAAGCAAACGGATTGGAAGAATATAAACCAGTTACGATATATTTTCTCACATGAATATGTGCATATTTATCGTTTTGATACCATTACAAAGCTGATTGCTACATATGCCCTTTGTATTCATTGGTTCAATCCTTTGGTTTGGGTAATGTACATTCTTTTTAACCGCGATATTGAGCTGGCATGTGATGAAAGCGTAATAAGACAATTTGGCGATAAATCTAAGTCTGCCTATTCGTTAATGCTTATCAGTATGGAAGCAAAGAAAAGTGGTCTTTCACCACTTTGTAATAATTTCAGTAAAAATGCTATTGAGGAAAGGATTACCGCAATTATGAACACGAAACGAACGACAATTATTACTCTTTTATCTGCCTGCCTTATTGTACTTGTTACCGTTAGTTTGTTTGCTACGTCTGCAATAGCTTCAACTGATAGCAAGACGAGTGATACGCTTACTATCAATGACCCAAAAACAAACACAAGTGATATTATTGCAGATGTAAAAGGCTCTACGATGATTATTCATGAAAGCGCAGACATTCTCCATTACGAAGATGGCGCACCTTATATTCACGATATACTTACAAACAATACCGACAGTACCATTGTAGAAACCCAATATTGTATGTTGGCTTATAACGAAAACGGTTTGCCACTAAAGCTATATTGGAATTTCCTTGACAGCAGTGCGGAAAGCAGCTTTGAAAATATTGTTCGGACAAAGACAAACATTTTACCCAATCAGACCGAAGAATACCGCGGCGGCTGGTCACTATATGACGGTGAAATCATGGAGGATTTTCCGAAAGTTGGGAATGGTGAAGCGAATCAGGTTGCATATTCATTGTTTTGCTTAAAGCAGGTTGTTTTTGAAGATGGCACAATTTGGAATAACTCCAACTA
>Ga0183011_10477_pt1 | contig 21718 bp, 8 predicted proteins | sample NAcewD2O_March_FD_122322 | JGI IMG/M metagenome (GOLD analysis project Ga0183011, IMG submission 122322) | Mouse cecal microbial communities from Vienna, Austria - N-Acetylneuraminic amended D2O_March | ecosystem: Host-associated > Mammals > Digestive system > Large intestine > Cecum | place... | reverse complement strand
CAGTGGTGGTTGACAGTCTGGTGCTAATTATAGCTTAAAGTTCTTCATTAATGGACAAGCGACGCCTGCCGATACAACGGTCAAATTTGTTGCTGATAAAACACTGAAAATAGCGAGAACATATATTGCTACTGATTCTAGTGCCTTTCCAAATAGGGATAAAACAAATAAAACGACGGATACAAATTATGTGTATCAAGTAAAAGTAGGTTTAGCCCCTTTAGTAAGTGGACGATCTCCCTATGTTAAAATAGCAGCTTTGAATTACACTGTTCCAGTACCAGAACATTTTCTATTAGATGTTGATGCCACAACAGAATATTTAAATAAAACGACTCATAAAGGTACTAACCTTTATAGAGGTGGAAATACAAAAGTAACACAACCAGGAGGGGAAGGAACTCCTATATTGATCGAGACTAAAGGGATTACAACAACAGGAAACTCTGGTGATCTATATATGGAGGTGCCGTTTATTGGACGCTATACCAGTACTGAAACAAGTGGGGAAAGTGATATTGTTTCGGGATGGTTTGATTTGGGTGATGGACAAAAACACTATTTTGGTAAGGTGAATATTGATACCAATGAAGCTTTAAACGATCCAGAATATCTTAAACAATCTACTGGTTTTCGAGAAAATATCCTACCAAAGGATGCTACGGAAGTCAAAAATGGTATCACTATTCCAGCAGTACACGAAAATTATTATGTACGGTTATATTATTCAGATGATACTCAGCGGTACATGGCTACAAATAATATCTATAGTAATTATTCTAATATCAAGCGCGAAGGTAACATATATACCCCTGGGGTCATCGAACGACAATTGCCGGCGTTAGAAAATGGTGATCCTTCTGCTCCATTGTTATATGCAGTGGGACTGGGGGCTAATGGGCTTACAGAGTTTAAACCAACGTATCATTTTGATTTTCCAGATGAAATAACAAGTACGGGGATCGTCATGCCTCTGAATAACGTGACGGATGATTATGCTGATTATAAATCATATAATCCAGCACAACCAGGATATACAGTTGTGGTCACAGGTAATGATGGTAGTAAGATCACACAGCGTTTACTAGCTGGTGAAAGCTATAATTCGATAACTGGCTCTATCGATCACTTTGGAAATTTTTCTAAAGGAGAGAAACTAGCTGAAGGGGTGAAGATAGCTGCCTATGATGTAACTCCAGACAAGGAGTATTATGCTAGTGCTTACCTTGACTCTGACAGCCTGAGTAAAGGATATTATTTAAATGATATCACTTCAGGATATATCAATATTTTAGGCTATCTGAACACCAAAGCACAGTCGGATGTTGAGTATATTTCAAACGTTGTAGTTGAGTCGGCTAATAAATATGTACCAGCTCAGTTTAAAATAAAGAAGAGCGATGAATTAAAATTGCCAGTAAATTTGTATGGTTTACCAGTATCAAATAATAATGGAAACCAGCAAGTAGTTCTTAACCTAAACGATACGTATACCTTTAGGCTAGGAACTAATGGAGTTAAATATAAGGGAGATGCAAGAGCTAATCTTGATGCTGGTGGTGTTTTACAAGGTAAGCCTGATCAGACTGCGACAGATCTACCCGGACACGCTCTAAATATTCCTTTTGGGACAGTCAAAGAACCGATCCTTTATTTCACAGTTCCAAACCAGATGACGATCGAAAATATTTCAGGAACAAATCAGTTCTATCGGGTTGATGGGGCAAAAAGTAGTGTTCCTAAACCACAAATCACGAGGAAACAAAATCTTGATGGGCAAGTGGTTTATATACTGGATTGGACGGGCACAGGTTTTGAACTTTCATCAGAAATGACTATCTGGCTCAGCATGAGGGTCAGAAAACAGGGTTTAAATGATTTTGATCCTGCGCAGACAAGAGAGACTTTATATGCTTATGAGGATGTTGCTAATAAAAAGACACTTGATCTATATACAGAACAACAATTAAAAGCGAAAGGGGTTTCAATTGAAGGGCTAAAGGCCTATAAACCTAATGTTGATAGTACTAATAATACTTCTTGGCTCCAGATAGGTGGCGATCTTAGTGAGACTACACTCCCAGAAAGTTATAAGACAAAGATAACTTTTGCTGATGGAACAAGTGTTGATACTATGATGTTAGGTAGTGGTAACAATGGATACTACTTACGGATCATCGCACCAGTTGAAGTACGGCCAGCTCCTTTGATCAAGGGGACAAAAAATGCTGAACTAGGGATCACTGGTGTAAACTATCCAGTAAAAGACTATTATGAAGTTGATGGTAAAAAAGTTGGGCTTCAGGAATTACAGTTGGGAATGGTAAACAACACAGCTGACCCATTAAAAGGTGTTATTTCGGTCATGAACTTGCCACAAGTTGGTGAAAAAGATGGTAATGATCGCTCGAGTAATGCAACTGAGCAAGGATTTACGCTAAATATCAGTGAACAAGGAAAGTTAGCCTTTGATCCGACAAATAATAATGCTAAAGATGCACATACGCTCTATTATTCAACTAGTCCAGTTACGTTAAGTTCTGATGGAACAACGTTGAGATTTGCTAATGGGACTGTATGGACTAGAGGACAAGCTCTTCCAAGTGAGTTATTGACTGCTCAACAAGTTACAGACTGGTCAACGATCAAAGCGCTGGTCATGTATATACCATCATTGAGTGAAGGAAATCAGATCCTCTATCACTTTAATGCGTATTCACCAACAAGTGAGACTAATATGTCAAAACGCGTCAAATTGCTACAAGTTGGGGGCTATGAGAAGCAAGCTTCGTTAGTTATGGGGGATGTTACGGACAGCTATGCAACTTATGCAACTTTGCGGATCGTTGATCAGGCAGGTAACCAGATTAACGGCTACAAAGAAGTACGTGGACAAGCTATTTTAGATCCAGAGACTCATGAATATGTGGTTGAAAATAAGGATCTTTTTGGTGAAGCAGGGAAAGCATTGGTGCTTGATCCGCCAGCAACGATCACAGGGTATAAATTTGTTCAAAATAATTTCTCTAGTACAGTTTTACAAGCAGATGGCTCGACAGTTGTTACACGTTCTTACCAAGTCGATCGTGCTCGAGTATTAGAAGGAAGTCTCAGTGGTCCAGTGCTAGCTGAAGCAACGGGTGACCCACAAGCAAATACAGGGAATAATTTCCAAGCAGATCCGACAGGTGTTTCAGAGATCACATTTAACTTGACGGATGCACAATTAGCGAGAAAAGGGTATAAATATAAGATCACGGTGGTCGACCGTAACAATAAGGAATTAGTCGATAAAAATGGGAGAACAGACTACGATACGCTAGCTGAAGCGTTGGAAGCGCATGGTATGTTTGACAATAATAACGATCGTTATGGGGCAACGCAAAACTTTATCGTCAACTACATTGGGAATTTCCAAAAGGCTGTCATCATCGGTCAAAATGATCCGGCTAAAGAGATCCCAATGAGCGTAAATGAAGCTGGGGTCGTTTCACCATATTATAGTGATGGACAAAGTGGGCAGGTAATGTTTTATAACGAAGACGGTGCGCCACTCATCTCGGACAATACGCTTTTAGGTAATGGGACACCAGCCTTTAAGCGGCAAGATTATCGTTATACTGTTACTGCACCAGATGGAACTACTTATAGTAGTATCGATAAGGCAATGGCTGCTAAACTGAAGTTTGATAATACTGAAAATGATGGCGAAGTCGATCGGGATATTCAAGTTTATCGGATCGACTATGTCAAAGATCTTCAGAATTTACGCTTGACGATCATTGATGATGAAGGCGATCTTGATGGATCAGGTGCAAAAATTTTAGTTGATAACGTGGAGTTAGGGAGTGGACTCTCGAAATCGGTAGTCGATGAAGAGACAAAGACAAGCTATGCCTCATGGATCAAACGTTATACTGATCAGGGTTACGTTGTTGTGAGTCAAGATGAGCTACCAACTAACTACGACAATGATCCAACTGTCGATCAAACAGTAGTCGTTCATCTGAAACATGGTACAGAAGAAAAAGCTGGTTCTTCTAAGACTCTTGTACAAAGGATCAACTATGTTTATGAATCTGGTGTCAAAAAAGGTGAAGAAGCCGCTCCAAGATATTCTAAAGCCTTTACTTTCACATCAGTCGATACGATCGATAAAGTGACTAAAAAGGTCATTCGCACGGTTTGGAGCCCAACACAAACATCACCAATGGTAGTTAGTCCAACTATTAAGGGTTATTACACTTATACTGTATATGTTCAGCAACTTGTGAGTGTCGATAGTACAGATAGTGAATTGACGCATACAGTCCTATATTACCCAGAAATACAAACTTTAAATGTAAAAATTATAGACGATACTCTAGGTGAAACTATTATCCAAGGAACGCTTGCAACGGGCTATACGAATGCAGAGCTTCCAGCCAGTGTCTATCAACAATATCAAAACTATATTGATGCATATACGAATGCAGGGTATGTGCTTGTAAGTAAAGATCTACTTCCGGCGAATTTTGATGAAGATAGCACAGTTGACCAAGAGGTAGTCGTTCATCTTAAACATGGAACAAAAGAAGAGGCTGGAGTAGATAAGACTGTGACGCAAACGATCACGTATGTCTATGGCAATGGACCAAAGACAGGTCAAAAAGCAGCCGATGACTATACCAAAGCATATGTCTTCACTTCAGTGAATACGCTAGATGCCGTAACAGGCGAGGTCTTAAAGACTACTTGGAGCCCAGCTCAAGAAACGACTGCCGTAACAAGTCCAACTGTGGCAGGATATATGGCTGATAAAGCCAAGGTGGCAAGTCAAAGTGTGAGTCATGATACAAGTGATCTAAACGAAGTGGTCACCTATACTGCAGGAGACCAAACAGTCAAGGTTCATTATATCGATGTTTATGGTGTAGAAGGCGATTACAGCCCAACAAGTGGAACAGAGCTAAAAGAACGACTCCAAACAATGACAGGAGAAGCAGAGGCGAGCTATACGAATACCTTGTGGGATTATGCCCAAGCAGGGTATGAATTGGTCCAAGCGCAACCAGAAGCAACAGCTGGTAACTTCGATACTGATCCAAGCACAGATCAAAACTACTATGTCTACTTGACCCATGCGATGAAGCAAGTAGCAGGAAAACCAGTAACGATCACGCAAATGATCAACTACGTTTACGGTAATGGACCAAGAGCAGGCCAAAAAGCGGCAGATAGTTCTTCAAAAGCACACACATTCACGCCGACTTACACAGTCGATCAAGTAACGAAGCAAAATGTAGGCGAACCAGTATGGACGCCAGAAAATGCAGAGTTCAGTGCAGTCGTAAGTCCAACGATCGCAGGTTATACACCAGATAAAGGTGAGATCGAAGCAATAACGATCACGCCAAGTAGCGAGAACAGTGAACACACAGTTTACTACAACGCTAACCAACAGAAGTTGACCTATACAGTGATCGATGATGGTGATGGAAACAAGGTCTTAGTCGACCAGAGCCAATTAGCGACAGGTGACAGTGACAGTGTGATCAGCGCAAGTGTCCTTCAAGCCTACCAAAACATTATCAATGGTTATCAAAAACAAGGCTATGTCTTGGTAAGTGCAGATAGTCTCCCAGCCAACTTTGACAATAACGACGAAGTCGATCAAAATGTGGTGATCCATTTAAATCATGGAACAAAAGAAGAGGCTGGAGTAGATAAGACTGTGACGCAAACGATCACGTATGTCTATGGCAATGGACCAAAGACAGGTCAAAAAGCAGCCGATGACTATACCAAAGCATATGTCTTCACTTCAGTGAATACGCTAGATGCCGTAACAGGCGAGGTCTTAAAGACTACTTGGAGCCCAGCTCAAGAAACGACTGCCGTAACAAGTCCAACTGTGGCAGGATATATGGCTGATAAAGCCAAGGTGGCAAGTCAAAGTGTGAGTCATGATACAAGTGATCTAAACGAAGTGGTCACCTATACTGCAGGAGACCAAACAGTCAAGGTTCATTATATCGATGTTTATGGTGTAGAAGGCGATTACAGCCCAACAAGTGGAACAGAGCTAAAAGAACGACTCCAAACAATGACAGGAGAAGCAGAGGCGAGCTATACGAATACCTTGTGGGATTATGCCCAAGCAGGGTATGAATTGGTCCAAGCGCAACCAGAAGCAACAGCTGGTAACTTCGATACTGATCCAAGCACAGATCAAAACTACTATGTCTACTTGACCCATGCGATGAAACAAGTAGAAGGGACACCGGTCAAAGTTAGTCGGACGATCAATTATATCTATCGAACAGGCTCTAAAGCCGGGCAACCAGTAGTACCAAAGGATAAAATCGTAAAAGTCTTTATACCGACCTACATGATCGATCAAGTGACTAAGCAAACGGTTGGTACACCGACATGGAGTCCAGATAAGATCGAGTTAGAGCAGGTATCAAGTCCAAGCATTGCAGGTTATACACCGGATAAGCAGTTCGTGGAAGGTGCGTTTATCACGCCAACAAGTGATGATATCGAGGAAACAGTCTACTATGATGCCGAGATCCAAAATGTAACGTATACGATCATCGATAATACTGAAGATAAGGTATTAGTTGCTGATGAAGTGTTGACGCGAGGTGAAAGTGGCACAAATCTAACTGTAACTTCGTTACAAGAGTATCAACAGATCATCGAAGCATATCGCCAAAAGGGATATGAAATCGTAAAACACGATATTTTACCAGCAAGCTTTGATTCTGACAGTACAGTTGATCAAAATGTTCAAATAAGAGTGGTGCATGGTATGTTTACACGAGCAGGTGCAGATAAACAAGTGACCCAGACGATCAATTATGTTTACGGTAATGGGCCGGCAAAAGCAATGCCAGCAGCACCAAGCTATACGAAGACATATATCTTCACTTCCGAAGAAACAGTGGATAAAGTGACCGGTAAAGTCGTGCGGACAGTTTGGAGCCCAGTTCAAAGTACAAGTGTAGTGGAAAGTCCATCTATCACAGGATATGTAGCTGACAAGTCCGAAGTATCAGCAGTTCAAGTCAAGTATGATACAGCAGATATGGAAGAAACGATCAGTTATTATGCTGGAGAGCAGTTAGTAAATATTCACTATATCGATATCAATGGAAAAGATATCACGACAGATATTTTACCAAGTGATGGAACGGAGATCGCGCAGTTTGCCCAACATCTGACAGGTGAGGCTGGAGCAGATTATACCAACCAATTGAGTGATTATTTAGTAGCAGGTTATGAGTTAGTTTATGCACAAAAAGAAGCAACAGCAGGGACATTTGATGAAGATCCAGGCAAGGGACAGGACTATTATGTCTACTTGAAACACGGGACTGAGACGCTTGTAGGGACTTCAGTCACGATAAAAGATACGATCAACTATATCTACGGTAACGGACCGCATGTAGGTGAACCAGTAGTTACAGCTAGTGTGATCACACGGACATTTATTCCGACATATACAGTCGATAAAGTGACCGGTGAGACGATCGGAACGATCTGGAGTGGAGATGGAACGATCGATCCAAGTGTTGTACCAACGATCGCAGGCTATACACCAGATAGACTAGTGATCGCAGGTCGGGTCTTAACTCCTGATATGCAAGATCAAAGTCAAACTGTCTACTACACGATGACAGAAGAGCCAACAACACCAGATAAGGTAGTTGAAAGATCAGCACGCAGGACACATGTTGAAAAGCAGGCTGAAAAACGATCAGCAAGTTTTGAAACAGGTCAGAAATATGATGAAATGCAGATAGTAAGTCGTGAAGTTGTCGAAGAGTTGCCACAAACAGGTGATGAAAAGGACAAAGCTTCATTGATACTAGGATTAGGTCTTTTGAGTGGGGCAACACTACTTGGAACGACAGAGCTAGGTCAAAAACGACGTAAAAAGAAGAGGGACTAGTTCAATAAAATAAATATTTAAAGGATGACGGGTGGGATAGAGGAATTTATTGAGCTAGTGGATTAAATAAAAGGGTGTGAAATATCAGTGAAAAGATACAAATACGATCAGTTACGTAAAGCCCAGCAAGAAAAACTCTATTACAAGATGTATAAGGCGGGGAAAAACTGGATCGTTATGGGGTTGACGGTTGTTGGTGTGGGGATTTTATTCCCATCATTAGCTAAGGCAGATGACCAAGAAGAAACATTGAATACTGAAGTTGTCCAAGAAGATCTAAAATCAGATCAAAATCAAGGAATGGATAACACAGAAAATGAATTGCGCCAGCTAGGACCAGAAGAAGTGATTGAGACCGATAAACAGGTCCAAAATAGTACTTCTGTTGTAGCAGAACAAGCAAATGAAAATATAAGTGAAGTATTGGCAGATAATGAACAAGTGGTTTCGACCGATCTTTCAGCTGATGCGCAAGTAGAGACAGTTTCACAAGAAACACCACAAATTGAACAAAGTACACCTAGGTCGGCGTTTAGAAGCGTTGATATGCGAGCAGCCCAAGAGAAAAGTGAAGTTCCCAACGCAAGGACTGAGCAAGAGCTAAAAAAATATCTTGAATCATCAAATGGGCTAATGGCAAAAAATAGTTTAACAACACCGATCCTACCTAATCCAACGACTTCATCGGCTACAACAGAAGATACATTTGATGAAGATATGTTATCTAGGGCACCGCGCCCGATTAAATCCGAGTGGCGATCCTTATCGCATTATGCGGTGTATTATCCATTTGTAAAGAAATTACAAGCAGCTTATCAAGCTAAAGACTTTAAAGAAGTGATGAACAATATAGCATTGATAAATGCCTTTAAAAAGCGATCTAGAGCAGAATACAAGATAGGCTTTAAAGAAGCTGATAACTATACAGCCGATATAGCTTTGAGAGATTCTGAAAGATCAGCAGCTGTGATCATTAGTATGGATCAAGATGGACACATAATCACAGAATCAAGAACAAGAGATAACAAACCTTTTTACGGCTATGTCACAGGAAGTGGTACAGTATATAAGCTAACTGATGATAAAGAGTATTACCAGGGGAGTTTTTCTGAGCAAAATGGGACAGCATCAGCAAAAGTCGAGTATCAAGTCGGGAAAAATGGTGCTCAAGATTACAATGATTATAATGGTAATATAGCAGATAAGATCAACAACAGACCTGAAGCTAAGTTGGGCCAATATGATTATGTTGGGACGGACTATTATTACGCTAATGCTGCGCATGATCTGATCAAATACAATGACAATGATCCCAAAAAGGATAAGTTTGCAGTTACGAAGATGGATGATCTGGCAAATGCGACACCAAATGATTATACGATCACATTGGTCGTAAATCACTATCGGAAAGCAAGCACAACGGTTGAAGAAGCACAAACAACGATCACATACAAGGATGATAGTGGAGCTAATGTCACGCCAAAGACACAGGTGAGAGTAGCGGGAAGTGTTGGTAGTAATGTAGCGATCCCAACAGCCCCGGAAGTTTCAGGATACACCTTAAAAGAGATCAAGTTCAATGGTGCGGTCAAGCACACAGGCGATAAAGTAACATTGAACAAGTCTAATACTCTTGAGTATGTTTACAAAAAGGTTGCTGAAATAGCAACAATAGATATCAGTTATAAAGCTGGTACTCAAGAGTTGCAACCAGCAAGACCAGTAATCTTATCAGGAGAAGTGGGATCAAGTGTAGCGATCCCAGTAGCCCCAGAAATCTCAGAATATAAATTAAAAGAGATCAAGTTTAATGGTGTTACTAAAGATGCTGACACACAAGTAACGTTAGATAAGACTAATAAGTTAGAATATATTTATGATAAAAATGCAGTTTCAGCTCAAGTCACGATAAGTTATCGTGCGGGAGATAAGGTGTTAGTTCCTACTAAACCAGTGACTTTGAGTGGGAAGGTAGGCGATATTGTAGTGATCCCAGCAGCTCCAATGATCGCAAATTATCATTTTGTGGGGGCGACGATCGATGGGGAACGTATCGATCCAGGAATGAACACGGTTTTAGCTGCTACGAATGAATTGATCTATAAGTATGCTGAGGATGCTAAGCTTGCGCACACAACAGTGATGTATAAGGATACAAAAGGCAATGTTCTCAATGTCAGTGAACCAGTTAGCTTAACGGGTAATGTAGGTGCAAATGTGAATTTACCGGCAGCACCAACGATCTCGGGCTATACGCTAGATAGTATCGTCTTTAATCAAGTACCGCGTAGAGTAGGTAACACAGTCAGTTTGGCAGCTGAGAATACATTAGAATATATTTATCTCAAGGATCCTGTAGTAGCGAATATTACAGTAAGTTATCGTGCGGGAGAAATTGTGCTGACACCAACGAATGAGGTAAAATTCAGTGGTAACATTGATGAAGAAGTTAGGGTACCGCTTGCACCTGATGTGAGAGGTTATCAGTTTAAGAAAGCTACCTTTAATGGAAAGGAAATATTACCTAACGCGTCTGTAACGTTGGCAGAAAGTAATACTTTGATCTATAACTATGAAAGATTAAGGATCCCAGCAAAGGTCACCTTTGAATATGTCAACGAATCAGGACAAACTGTTAAACCTCTTGGAGTAGCAACATTAATTGGTAAGATAGGTGATACAGTTAAGTTGAGTAACGCGCCAATGTTATTAAAACATCAATTAAAAGAAATCAGATTCAACGGTACTGTTAAAACAGTGGGTGATAATGTGACCTTAGAACCAGAGAATACAGTGATTTATGTATACATGGCAAAAGAGGAAAAACCAGCTACAGTCACTGTTAGTTACAAAGATGATCAAGGTAATAATGTAGCACCGAACACCCAAGTTGCAGTTAGAGGTAATGTTGGTGCTAAAGTAAATGTACCGCAAGCACCAGAAGTTTCAGGCTATCATGTGGTAGGTATCACATTTAACGGCCAAAACGTCACAGCAAATAGCCAAGTGACCTTGAGCAAGCAAAACGAATTGGTCTACAACTATGCAGCAGACGTGAAACCAGCCAAGATCACGCTCAGTTATAAAGATGATCAAGGTAACGCAGTAACACCAAATGGTCAAGTAACGATCAATGGAGATACAGGAGCTAAGTTGAACCTACCCGAAGGGCCAAGTGTAACAGGCCATACCCTAAAAGAAGTCAAATTCAATGGTGTAACAAAAGCGGTAGGCGACGAAGTCAGCTTAGCTGAGACAAACACAGTGGAGTATATCTACAGTAAAGTAGTCAAAGCAGCCCAAACGACAGTGAGCTATAAGGCAGGTACCCAAACTTTGACCCCAGCAAATCCAGTCAATGTGACCGGAAATGTAGGCGATAAAGTAAATGTACCGCAAGCGCCAGAAGTTTCAGGTTATCATGTAGTAGGTATCACGTTCAATGGTCAAAATGTCACATCAGGTAGTGAAGTGACATTGACTAAGCAAAACGAATTGGTCTACAACTATGCAGCAGACGTGAAACCAGCCAAGATCACGCTCAGTTATAAAGATGATCAAGGTAACGCAGTAACACCAAATGGTCAAGTAACGATCAATGGAGATACAGGAGCTAAGTTGAACCTACCCGAAGGGCCAAGTGTAACAGGCCATACCCTAAAAGAAGTCAAATTCAATGGTGTAACAAAAGCGGTAGGCGACGAAGTCAGCTTAGCTGAGACAAACACAGTGGAGTATATCTACAGTAAAGTAGTCAAAGCAGCCCAAACGACAGTGAGCTATAAGGCAGGTACCCAAACTTTGACCCCAGCAAATCCAGTCAATGTGACCGGAAATGTAGGCGATAAAGTAAATGTACCGCAAGCGCCAGAAGTTTCAGGTTATCATGTAGTAGGTATCACGTTCAATGGTCAAAATGTCACATCAGGTAGTGAAGTGACATTGACTAAGCAAAACGAATTGGTCTACAATTATGAGGCTAAGTTAGTTGATGAACATGTATTGCAATTGAATATAATCGATGATACTACGCAAAAGGTCCTTGAGAATGGTATTGTTTTAGGGAAAGGTCTTTTGAATGAACCTGTAGCTAAAGATGTAGTTGATAAATACAATGCTAAATTTGAAGAACTGAGAACTAAGGGTTATGACGTGAGATCATACGATGAATTACCAGCTGACTATACTGCTGACAAGACATTGACGATCCATGTTACGCACGGAACTAAGGAAGTGGCAGGTCCTGATCGAACGGTGAATGTTTTACTTGAGTATGTTTATGGCAATGGACCAAAACAGGGTAGTTTTGCAGCAGAGCCATATAAAGAAGAGCATACCTTCACATCGATCAATGTGGTCGATAAAGTAACGGGTGAGATCGTTGAAACAAAATGGTCATTGCCAACTGCAAGTCCTGTGATCAAAACGCCTAAAGCAGAGGGGTATGTAGCTGATAAAGCAACAGTCAAGATCCCAGATATCACTCCAGATTCTAAAGACGTTAAACTAAATGTAACGTACTTGACGATCTTGCCAAAAGAAAATATCAAGATCGAGTGGGGACATGCTTTAGCAGCTAAAGATGTGATCATTGTGCCAGAAAAATTAGAAAACTTGGTGATCAATCAAACCTGGAAGTTAGTTCCAGATTTCAAACCAACTTCACTAACTGATCGCTTGACGTCAGGTATCGTTACAGTAACGCTAAGTGATGGAACTAAACTTGATGTTGAAGTCGAAATTGAAGTGGCTAAATTATCTGAAAGTAATGAACCAAAAGTTGATCAAGTGACGATTTCTAAAGATAAACAACTCGATCCAAAACAAGTGGTCAATAATCTGGCTGAACTTCCTGATCGTACCCAGTTGGAATGGGTCAAAGAACCGACCGCTTTGGCAGATGGAGTACTCAATGTAAAATATCCAGACGGTTCTAACGATCTAGTAGAAGTTAAGGTCAAAAAGACGGCGATAGCAGACGATGCTACACAAACGCCAAAAGACATCAATGAAGCAGGGATCAAAGCTACACTTGAAATAAAAACAACTGATCAAACTGAGACAGAGATGCCTAAGACGACCGAACTACCACAAACAAGTGACAAAATCGACAATACAGCCGGTATCCTTGGTATAGTTGTAGCTGCACTGGGTGGATTGCTAGGGTTTGGAACAACTAAACATAAAAAGAAAAGCTAGTCTCACATATCTAGTTTAGAAAGTTAAAAAGTTCTCTGAAGACAACCGTCTTTAGAGAACTTTTTAGTTGAATAAGTAGAATCAAATAATATACAAATTTTGGATAAAATTCTGGCTAAGATCGAGTTGATATTTGTGTGCCTAAACCTAAAAAATAGTGAAAACTCCCTATCGTATTCGTATATTTCAAAGCATATAGTTATAAAAAACAAAACTTATCTATTTTGAATAGAGTTTGTCTACATTCTGACGCTAGAAATTTTCTAGCGCCTTTTTGTTTTAATTAGCAAAGTAAGTCAGGATCTGTTCTTCAGTTAGCTCCTTTTTGTCGCGGGTATCTAAGACGATTTGTCCATCCTTTAAGATGATAATACGATTGCCATAGCGTAAAGCATCTTGCAGGCGATGGGTGATCATTAGACAGGTCAGTTTCTTTTCGGTGATCACTTCATCGGTCAGTTTTAATAACTCAGCGCTTGTATTAGGATCAAGTGCTGCAGTATGTTCATCTAAGAGCAAGATATCTGGACGTGTGATCGTAGCCATCAAAAAGCTCAATGTCTGGCGTTGTCCCCCAGAAAGATCACCGGTGAAAGTGTGTAATCGTTCGGATAAATTATTAGGTAGTTTAGCAGTCAATTCTTTGAATTGAGGTAGATGAGCTTGCAAGCGCCGAGGACGCAAAGTGCGTTTTTGGCCACGTTTTAGTGCTAGTAAAAGATTTTCAGCAACTGTCATTCGCGGAGCGGTGCCCATTTTAGGATCTTGAAAGACTTGAGCGATATACGAAGCGTGTTTGACGTCCGAGAGTGAGGTCAGATCGATCCCATCTAAAAGAAGTTGTCCACTAGATGGTTTGAGCGAACCGTTGATCACGTTTAAAAGGGTCGATTTCCCAGCGCCATTCGTACCTAGAAGTGTGATAAAGTCACCAGTCTCGATCGTAAGAGAAAGGTTTTTTAAGATCTTTTTTTCTTCATCTGTTCCGGGATTGACTACGGTCGTGATATTTTTTAATTCGAGTGTCATGGCTTTTGTACTCCTTTCTTCAATGTTTTGCTGAAATTAAATTTCTTCTCTAAGACTGGTAACATTAGGCATAATGCTAGGATCAAAGATGAGAGTAATTTGAAATCATTAGTGCTAAATCCAAGTTTTAAAACGATGAGTAAGACGAAACGATAGAAGATACTACCTAAGATAACAGCGACTAATCGAGCGGTCAAACTGAGTTCACCAAAGGCAACTTCACCGATAATGATCGCAGCTAGACCAATAACGATCGTGCCGACCCCCATATTGACATCGGCATAACCGTCATTTTGGGCGATCAAGCCACCGCAAAGACCGATCAAACCATTAGAGATCATCAAGCCTAAGATCTCCATGTTGTCTGTATTGATCCCTAACGAGCGAGCCATCAGTTTGTTATCACCAGTTGCGATAAATGCTTGTCCCAGGTCGGTATTTAAAAAGAGCGCTAGCAGTAAGATCAAAAGTGTAAGTAAGATCAAGCCGAGGGTCACCGAGGGAAAGCTATTCGGTAATTCACGTAACATGCCAGTGTTTAGCAAAGTATTTTGGTTTAATAAACCAACCGTTGCTTTTCCCAGAACACGGAGGTTGATCGAGTAGATCCCTGTCATGACCAAAATACCGGCTAATAATATGGGGATCTTTCCTTTGGTGTACAAGATCCCGGTCAAAAATCCGGTCAAAAGTCCCGCCCCAAAGGAAGCTAAGGTTGCGATAAAAGGTGATGTTCCTTGGGTGATCAGAGAAACACAAACACAAGCGCCAAAGGGAAAGGTCCCTTCAACTGTCATATCGGGGAATTTTAAGATCCTAAAGGTCAAGTAAAGTCCTAGACCAAGAATGCCCCAGAGCAATCCTTGCCCAATTGCTGATACGATTAGATTCATTTGATAACAACTCCTTTTTTACTGATCTGTGTAACTAGTTCATTAGGAAGGTCGATCCCTAGTTGTTGAGCTTGCTTTTGGTTGAGGTAGGTAGTTCCTTTAGTCGGATATTCGATCGCCATGTCAGCTGGATCTTTTCCTTTTAAGATCGCAGCTGTCATCTTACCTGTCATTTTACCAAGTTCATACTGGCTAACGCTGACAGTGGCTAGTCCCCCTTGCCGTGTCATTTCAGATGTTGAAGGAAAGATCGGGATCTTATTTTGATTAGCATTTTTGAGGACTGTTTGAAACCCTGAGGCTACGGTGTTGTCGTTTGGAATATAGATCGCTTGCACATTGCTTGCCATTGTAGCCGAAACTTGTTGGATGTCATTAGTCGAAGTGATCGTATATTCTTTTACTTTAATCCCCGTTTTTTGAGCTAGTTGGGAAAATTCTTTGACTTCAGCTGCCGATGAATCATCGCTTGAAGTGTGTAAAACGCCAATTGTCTTTAGCTCAGGCATGATCGTTTTGATCAATTGAAGCTGTAGTGCGATCGGTTCTTTGTGCTGAACGCCTGTGATATTACCACCGGGGTGCTTGAGATCTTTAACTAGACCTGCCCCGATCGGATCACTGATCGCACCCATAACGATGGGAGTCGTCTTAGTGGTATTTGCTAATGATTGGGCGGCTGGAGTAGCGATCCCGATCATGACCGCCGCATCTTCATTTTCAAAGCGTTGACTCATAGATTTGAGGTTACTTTGATCATTTTGGGCATTTTGAAAATCGATCTTGATGTTTTTCCCTGAGATAAAGCCTTCTTCTTTTAAGGCAGCAATGATCCCGCGATGGATCTCATCTAAAGCGGGGTGTGATGTCAATTGTAAGATCCCAACAGTTGGGGTCTGATTTTTCTTGGCTTGATCAGTTGAGCGGAAAAATGCAAAGATCAAAAATAAAAATAAAACTGCAATTGTGCCAATTAAGCGTTTCATAAGTAAATTCCTCCTTTTGATTTTTACGTTCGTATCTATTGCGGGCGGTAAGAAAAAAAGCACTTCCCACTGAGCGCGGGAAGTGCTTTTTAACAAGACCCGCATGGTAGTTGATCCATGCGGGTCGATCTAAGAGAACCAGCACAGATACGAACGATACGTTACGTACGGTCGCATCTGTGCACACAGAAGCAACCTAGTGCTGGCGTTGCCAACGAATATTTGTGAGTTGCATAACTGTCTTGTTCATAGTTCTCTTCCTTTCCGAATTGATTATGAGTGAATTGTACTATACTAAAAATTAGTTGTCAATTAAAAAAATCACTTTTTTGCTTTTCTAAAAAAGGTGTGCTACAATAACTCAGTAGTCAACTTGGGGATGTTTAGGATTCGACAGGTATAGGTCGGGCTTGAGTTGCGCTTAGTAGGTTGCGACTACTATAAAACGCTCAGTTTAAATTATAACTGCAAAAAATAATAACAACTCTTACGCTTTAGCTGCCTAGTCAGCACTGCGTAGATCCGTCTGATATCGTCTGTGTGTCAGTTGCGGGTCCTAGATCAGCAGACTACGCTCAGTGTTTTAGCCTGAAATACTGAGAAGAGACTCTTAGGCTAGTCGTTGATGTTGGCCTTGTCATCCGGCGTGATCAGCGATGAATTTCAAATAGTATGACTATGAGCGTAGAGACTTGAGTTACGATATGCTTGGACGCGGGTTCGACTCCCGCCATCTCCATAAGTAAAGCCCTTATCGAAAATATTTTCGATAAGGGCTTTTTGTTATTGTGTATCTTCTAGCGTTGATCCAACGCTAGGAGCTTGTTCGTTAGTGTTTTCGCCACTGTCACTTTGTTTAAGTTCTGGGGCATCGGAGTGATATTTATCGGCGGTGGAGTGGTCATTATTTTTAGACCAGAGACTAGTTGAACGTCCCTTAAGTTTAGCCTGGATCTTGTCTAATTGCTCAACTTGATTTTTATAGTTGAAATCTTTTGGATCAACGGGCGTAAAACCAGTTGGCACATAGAAGCGCAAGAGATTCTTATTGTTGAGCGAATCCGAGAGTGAAAGCGCCGAGTTGACATGCTCTTGTGCTGTTTTTAATTGAGCTTGGACTTTTTTAGACGGATGAGTTACCACATTACCGGTGCTGTTTTCGTAGATCGTACTACCAACAACGGTGTATTTTGGGGTGATGAAATTCTCATTTCTAAAAGCTACAGTTTGATCATGATCTTTGGAAAAGAGATCTGAACCAAATAAAAGATATTTTTTAGAATCGATCCCAGCTAGGTGAAGTAATGTCGGCATGACGTCGATCTCACCACCGTATTGCTCAAAGATCCCACCATTTTCTTGTCCTGGGATGTGGATCATAAATGGGACACGTTGCATCTGAACATTGTCAAAGTCGCTCCAAGTCGAGGAAGATTTTCCTAAAAGAGAAGCTAATTTTAAATTCCGTGAATTAGATATCCCGTAATGATCACCGTAAAGTACGATCACTGAATCATCATAAAGTCCAGAAGCTTTGAGATAATCAAAGAATTCTTTAACAGCTTGATCTAAATAATGGGCCGTAACAAAGTAATTATCGACAGAACTATCGCCAGTATTAGCAGCTTCAAAGCTCTTGTTTTGATCATCTAAACTAAACGGAAAGTGATTAGAGACCGTGATGAATTTAGCATAAAATGGTTGTTGTAATTTTTCTAAGTATTTAACCGAATCATGGAACAACAACTTATCTTTAAGACCATATTCACTTAAGTTATTAGCATTTTGATCATAGTAACTGGCATCAAAGAAGTATTGATAACCAAAGTTCTTATACACTTTATCTCGATTCCAAAATGAGCCTGAGTTACCATGAAAAACGGCTGAAGAATAATTTTGACTTTGATTTAAGATCGCGGGCATAGCTTCAAAGGTATTATCTGTTCCTAAAGTCGAAAACATCGAACCTTGAGGCAAACCATATACGCCAGTCTCAAGCATCGTTTCAGCATCGGAGGTCTTACCTTGACCGACTTGATTAAAGAAATTAGCAAACGAGAACGTCTCTTTACCGTGATAAAGGCTGTTTAAAAACGGTGTGACTTCTTGTCCATTTAATTTATAGTCGATCAAGAATTGTTGAAAACTTTCAAGATGGATGACGATGATATTTTTATTTTTAGCGATCCCAAACATTTTTTGATCGGGAGCAGCATAGTTAGCCTGAGTAAAATCAATGATCTTATTTAGATCAGCCCCAGTAGCTTTAGAACGTGTTTGACTAGTCTTGGCTGTTTTTAACCCGTCGTATACGGTAAAGGCATCGATCCCTAAATATTTGACTAGATAATTACGGTCAAAAGTTCGCGTCAGTAATTGCGGACGATCGATCTCACCTAACGTGATATTCAATAGTAGAAACATTAGGGAAAAAGAGGTCATAGCTACGGCTTGATTCTTAGGGATGAAACGTTTATCGAGTTTGATCTGACGAGTCAAGAGTAATAGTAAGACGACTACTACGTCAATAATGATCAAAATATCTTGGGGTTTTAACAGCGAAAACGAGCTCCCACTTAGTCCTTGTGAGACCGAAGAATACCCAAAGATCACGTTCATAGTCATAAAGTCAGTAAATTCGCGGTAATAAATAACGCTGATCAATAAAAATGCCGTATTAGCTATGTAAAGTAATAATAGACATAAATAGGCAGGGATCGTCTTACGGATGTAAAGTGCAATGCTAAAGAGCAAAAGCGTCGTCGCGATCGGATTTATCAACAGGATAAAATACTGATAGATCCCGTGGACACCAAGGTTAAAATCGATCAAATAAACTAGAATCGTTTTTAACCAAAACAGGCACGAGACAAGTGCAAAAAAGCCCCACCGTGTATTGATAAAATTTCGTAATTTTGTCCAGTTCACAGGTGCAGACCGTCCTTTCAAAGTAATTGACATATCACCTAATTCTAAACCAGTTAGCAGTCAAGCGTCAATTTTTCAAGGGAATTTTAGCAAATATTAAAGATATCGTTGGGTAAGTTTGAAGTTATGAAAATAGAAAAATTGTTTTCAATTATTGTGGATTTCTTAAAAAATATATATTTTATTCACATAAAATAAATTACTACTGTGGCAAAATCTAGTGGCGATAGAGGGGGAGATTTGTGAAAAAAGTACGTGAAAAAATTTTTCATATAAAATAAAATGAAAGAATTAACCTAAAATTCTTCTTGTAATGGTTTGCATAAAACTGCTAAAATATTATCTTGCATGAGAATTATTGAGAAAAGAATTGAAGAGAAACGAGGGAATTGATTATGTGGATAGCCTTGATCCCCGCTTTAGCCTGGGGAAGTATTGGATTGATCAGTGGTAAGTTGGGTGGTAATGCTAACCAACAAACTTTAGGGATGACTTGGGGGGCTTTGATCTTTGCGATCGTAACGACAATAGTTGCTCCAGGAAACTTTTTAGCAAATAACAATTTGCAACTTTGGGTAGCTGGTGTTTTATCTGGTTTGTTCTGGAGTTTAGGCCAAAATCAACAGTTTCACGCAATGAAAGCAGTCGGGATCTCCAAGACAGTGCCGATCTCAACGGGGGCACAATTGGTGACTAACGCTTTAGCTGGGATCTTCTTATTCCATGAGTGGACAACGACGCGCCAATTATCATTAGGTTCATTAGCTTTAGTTATTTTAGTTGTAGGTGCGGTGTTAACAGCTTTACGTGATAAGAGTGCTAATAGTATCGAGCAAAATGAAGATTGGAAAAAAGGAACGACAGCCTTAGTCTTATCCACAGCTGGTTACTTAGGCTATACCGTCGTTGTCAATTTATTGAAAGTTGACGCTCAAGCTATGGTCTTACCTCAAGCTTTAGGGATGGTCGCTGGAGCTTCAATGTTTGCTTTAGGTAAAGATGCATTCAAGAAGGAAAGTTTCAAAAATATCATTACAGGTCTAGTTTGGGGCACAGGTAACTTATGCATGTTCCAAGCAACTGCGATGATCGGGTTAGCCGTAAGTTTTTCACTTTCACAAACCGGGATCGTTATCTCGACATTTGGCTCGATCTTACTTTTAGGCGAACACAAAACGAAAAAAGAAATGGTCTATGTTACAGTTGGTTCATTGATGGTCATCATCGGTGGTGTAATGTTAGGTCTTTTAAAATAATGATTTATAAGCCATGGTGCATGAGCGGCATGGCTTTTTATATATGAAGAACGGTGGCGTTTACATTTGTGATGATCGCCTGATCGTAAAATTAAGGACTTTTAAGCGTAAATCTTAATTTATATTTGGTTTTGACTTTAAATTTCTGTATTTTATAGTATAATTAAAGTCGTAATAAAAATTGTAAAGGGAGCGCGAATTATAACATGGCACACATCAAATTTGACAGTTCAAATTTAACAAAGTTTGTTCACGACAATGAATTAAAAGAAATGCAAGCAATGGTCAATGCCGCTGACGAACAACTTCGCCAAGGCACTGGTGCAGGCGCAGATTTTCGCGGTTGGTTAGATCTACCAGTCGACTACGATAAAGAAGAATTTGCCCGTATCAAAGAAGCAGCCAAAAAGATCCAAAACGATTCAGAAGTTTTAGTTGTGATCGGGATCGGTGGTTCTTACTTAGGTGCACGTGCAGCGATCGATTTCTTGCAAAACACGTTCTACAACTTGTTACCGCAAGAAAAACGTAATGCACCACAAATTTTCTTTGCAGGTAACTCGATCTCTGGTTCATATGTTCATGACTTGGTCGAACTCATCGGAGACAAAGATTTCTCTGTTAACGTGATCTCAAAATCAGGTACAACAACTGAACCATCGATCGCCTTCCGTGTCTTCAAGGAAAAATTGGTCGAAAAATATGGTGAAGAAGGCGCTAAGAAGCGGATCTATGCGACAACAGATCGCGCACGTGGCGCATTGAAGACCGAAGCTGATGCAGAAGGTTACGAAACATTCGTGATCCCTGATGATGTTGGTGGTCGTTTCTCAGTCTTGACACCAGTTGGTTTATTACCGATCGCAGTTTCAGGTGCTGATGTTGATGCCTTGATGCAAGGTGCTGCTGATGCTCGTAGTGAATATACTGATGCAGATCTTGCTAAAAACGAAGCTTACCAATATGCTGCTTTGCGTAACATTTTGTATCGCAAAGGTTACACAACTGAGATCTTGGAAAACTACGAACCTACCTTACAATACTTCGCTGAATGGTGGAAGCAATTGATGGGTGAATCTGAAGGCAAAGATCAAAAAGGGATCTATCCATCTTCAGCCAACTTTACAACTGACTTGCACTCCTTAGGTCAATACATCCAAGAAGGTCGTCGTAACTTGATGGAAACAGTTATCCATGTTGGAACACCAACACATGATACTGAAATTCCTAAGGAAGAAGAAAACTTAGATGGTTTGGCTTATCTTGAAGGTAAGACAATGAACTATGTCAACGATCGTGCAATGGAAGGTGTTGTGTTGGCTCATACTGATGGTGATGTGCCTAACATGATCGTTAACATCCCAGATCAAACAGCCTATACTTTAGGTTACTTGATCTACTTCTTCGAGATCGCAGTTGGTATTTCAGGTTACTTGAACGGTATCAACCCATTCAACCAACCAGGTGTTGAAGCTTACAAGAAGAACA
>Ga0183011_10476_pt1 | contig 21741 bp, 19 predicted proteins | sample NAcewD2O_March_FD_122322 | JGI IMG/M metagenome (GOLD analysis project Ga0183011, IMG submission 122322) | Mouse cecal microbial communities from Vienna, Austria - N-Acetylneuraminic amended D2O_March | ecosystem: Host-associated > Mammals > Digestive system > Large intestine > Cecum | place... | reverse complement strand
AAGCCAGTCGTGAAAAAGTTTATCCTGGAAGACACACAATATAAAAATGCTTGCCGTAATTCGGATAAAGGGAATGCCATGCTGGAAGGTCTTGCTGCTATGAAACGTGCAGCTCTTATGATTGAAGACCTTGTGTTCATGAAACTTTTTTACGACATTCGTGAGTTTCATGATCAGATGGAGCAGGAAATACTCAGCGAAACCTATATGGAACTTTCCAGTCCGAAAAACCAGTATCCAGATCTGGAAGAACCGGATCAGGCAGAAAGCATTTCCGAGGAAACAGAGTCAGCTCAGGAAGAATCCATATCAAGCGATGCAGAACAAACCGAAGCTGAAACGGATTACTAGGAATCAGAAACCGGAAATCCAGAACACGCTGAAATTGATTCAGATAACGTTCCTGTATGGACTGATACTGATTTGTGCAGCCAGGAACAAAAAGAATCAGAGCCAGCACGTCCGGAACTGGAAACAGCTCTGGAAGTTCCTATCGTACAGGAAAAGCCAGTTCCTGCAGCATCAAACTATCGTATCATAGATGACCATCTGGGCGAGGGCGGAAAAAAAGATAGATACTGCCTGAATATGTATGCAATCGTCATGCTGAAAAATGTTGAATCTGAGAATCGTGCTGCCACACATGGAGAACAGGAAATATTATCACAGTACGTTGGCTGGGGCGGCATTTCAGATGTATTTGATTCAGATAAAGAAGGGTGGCAGAAGGAATATAAAGACCTGAAAGAAACACTTACACCGGAAGAATACGATTCTGCAAGGGCTTCAGTACTTAATTCCCACTATACAAGCCCTGTAATTATTAAATTTATGTATGAAGCATTAAGCAGCATTGGCTTTCAATCCGGAAATATTCTGGAACCATCCTGCGGCATTGGCAATTCCTTTGGCTGTCTTCCAGAAGATATGCAAAAATCAAAACTGTATGGAGTAGAAATTGATAATATCAGCGGACGCATCGCCAGACAGCTGTATCCTAAAGCCCGCATTATCGTCTGCGGATTTGAAAGTACGGACTTTCCTTGCAATTTCTTTGATTTGGCTGTCGGAAACGTGCCTTTTGGCCAATATAAAATCAATGACCCGAAATATAACAGACTTAATTTTACTATTCATAACTACTTTATAGCAAAATCCCTAGAACTGGTGCGCCCTGGCGGTATCCTAGCATTTGTAACTAGCCGTTACATGATGGATGCAAAAAATACAGAGGTGCGTCAGTATCTGGCAGAGAGAGCCGATCTGCTGGGTGCTGTACGTCTGCCGCGAAATGCTTTCAGGGCAAATGCCGGCACAGACGTTGTATCAGACATCATATTCATGCAAAAGCGTGATACGCCAGCTCTTGACATACCTGCATGGGTGCAGACAGATGAAAATGCAGACGGATTTCTGGTCAACAGATATTTTCTCAAGCATCCGGAAATGGTACTTGGCAAACAATCATCTCGTAGCACACAATACGGAAAGCTGGAATACACGGTGTTACCAATTCCAGACGCAGAACTGGGCGCGCAGCTTCATGAAGCTGTTTCAAAGATACATGGTGAATATCAGTCTGCTGCTGTACATGAAGAAAATAAGAGTAACAGCGAGACAGATATTATCCCTGCAGATCCACTCGTTAAAAACTACTCATATACGCTGGTTAATGGCAGAGTGTATTTCAGAGAAAACTCAGTTATGAAACAGATGAATCTAAGTGCAACAGCCAAATCCCGTGTCGTTGGCATGATTGTACTGCGTGATTGTGTACATCAATTAATCAATCTACAGATGGATGAATGCGTATCAGAAAGTGATATTAAGGCGAAGCAGGCAGAGCTTAACCGCCTCTATGATGCATATACGCGCAAATATGGACTGATTAACGACCGCGCGAACCGCCTTGCATTTGATAAGGACTCGTCCTATTATCTGCTATGCTCCCTTGAGATACTGGACGATAATGGAAAACTGCAGCGCAAGGCAGATATGTTTACCCGCCGGACAATCAAACAGCATAGATCAGTCACACACGTAGATACAGCATCCGAGGCTCTTGTCGTTTCCATTGGCGAACGTGCCCGCGTAGACCTGCAGTTTATGGCACAGCTTACTGGGAAAAGTGAAGCAGATCTGGTAAAAGACTTGTATGGTGTAATTTACAAAGATCCAGTCAAAAATACATGGCAGACAGCGGATGAATACTTGTCGGGCAATGTCCGTGTCAAACTCCGCCAGGCACAGAAAGCCGCAGAGCAGAACCCGGAATATCAGATCAACGTCGAAGCATTAAAAGCAGCACAGCCAAAAGACCTTGATGCATCGGAGATTGAGGTGCGGATCGGTGCGACGTGGATCGATAAGTCGTATATTCAACAATTTATGTACGAAACATTCCAAACCCCGACTAATCTGAAAAGTAAAATTCAGGTCAATTATTCAAAAGCAACAGCACAGTGGTTTATCACATCGAAAAATTCTATCCCGCACAACAACATAGCAGCATATACAACTTACGGCACAGACAGGGCCAATGCCTATAGGATTCTGGAAGAATCGCTTAATCTGCGTGACATAAGAATTTACGACACAATCGAAGATGAAAATGGCAAAGAAAAGCGTGTGCTGAATGCAAAGCAGACCACACTGGCCGCGCAAAAGCAGCAGGCGTTACGTGATGCATTCAAAGACTGGATCTTCAGAGATCCGGAGCGTAGACAAATGCTGGTGCGTCAGTATAACGAGCTGATGAATAGTATCAGACCGCGCGAATACGACGGTTCCCATATCGTATTCTCTGGTATCAATCCCGCAATCACCCTGCAGCCGCACCAGGTCAATGCGATTGCCCACATCCTTTACGGTGGAAATACGCTTCTAGCCCACGAAGTTGGAGCTGGGAAGACGTTCGAGATGGTTGCAGCGGCGATGGAGGCGAAACGTCTTGGGCTATGTCATAAGTCAATTTTTGTAGTGCCAAACCATCTCACAGAGCAAACAGCATCGGAGTTTTTGCGTCTGTATCCGGCTGCAAATATCCTTGTGACAACTAAAAAGGACTTTGAGACGGCCAACAGAAAGAAGTTCTGCGCCAGAATCGCGACCAGTGATATAGATGCTGTCATTATCGGTCATTCACAGTTCGAGCGTATACCACTCAGCAAAGCACGTCAGGAATGTCTGATAAATGAGCAGATCGACGAAATCACGGGCGGAATCCGTGAGGTGAAAAACAGCGGCGGCGAGCGGTTTACCATAAAGCAGCTTGAAATTACGAAGAAAAACTTGGAAACACGTCTGGAGAAGCTGCAGGCAAATTATCGCAAGGATGATGTTGTGACATTCGAGGAATTGGGCGTAGATATGATGTTTGTTGATGAAAGCGATATGTACAAAAATCTTTTCTTATACACTAAGATGCGCAACGTAGCAGGTCTTTCTACAGCCGATGCTCAAAAATCCAGCGATATGTTTGCAAAATGCCGCTATCTGGACGAAATCACAGGCGGACGCGGTATTGTATTTGCTACGGGCACACCGATCAGCAACAGCATGACGGAAATGTACAGCATCCAGCGTTATCTGCAGTTTGACCGCCTGCAGGCTATGGGCATGGCACATTTCGACTGCTAGGCATCGAGGTTCGGCGAAACAGTAACGGCTCTTGAACTGGCACCAGAGGGAACTGGGTACAGAGCCAGAACACGCTTCGCCAAGTTTTTTAACCTGCCAGAATTGATGCAGATGTTCCGAGAAATCGCTGATATTAAAACGGCTGACCAGCTCAACCTGCCAGTACCGGAAGTGGAATATCATACGATAGTATCAAAGCCTACCGAACATCAAAAAGCGATGGTAGAAGAGCTTTCCAAACGGGCGGAACGTGTACATAACGGTATTGACTCCAGCATCGACAACATGCTTAAAATCACGTCAGACGGACGTAAGCTGGGATTGGATCAGCGGCTTATCAATCCAATGCTGCCGGACGAACCGGGTACTAAGGTTAATATGTGCGTAGCTAATGTTTTACAGCAATGGCGTGATGGAGATGCAGATAAACTAACCCAGCTAATCTTCTGCGACGTTTCGACACCTTCCGGATCTGGAAAACAGACCAATACGGATGATGATTCCACATTTACAAATATATATGACGACATACGGAAAAAGCTAATCGCTGGCGGCGTGGCACCAGAGCAGATTGCGTTTATTCATTCGGCAAACTCTGACGTACAGAAAAAGGAGCTGTTTGCTAAAGTTCGGAGTGGACAGGTGCGCGTCCTGATCGGCAGTACACAAAAGATGGGAGCCGGGACAAATGTACAAAATCGCTTGATTGCATTACACGATCTGGATTGCCCGTGGCGCCCGCGAGATCTGATTCAGCGTGCTGGCCGAATTGTCCGTCGCGGCAATGAGAATCCGAAAGTGCATATCTACAGATACGCAACGGAAAACACATTTGACAGTTACCTTTGGCAGACCGTGGAGAATAAGCAGAAATTTATCTCGCAAATCATGACCAGCAAATCCCCGGTAAGATCCTGCGAAGATGTAGACGAAACAGTGCTGTCATTTGCGGAAATCAAGGCTCTGTGTGCCGGAGATCCAAGGATTAAAGCAAGGATGGACCTTGATCTTGAAGTATCACGGTTGAAGATTATGAAAGCAGACTACCAGAGCAAGCAGTATCGTATGGAGGATGACGTCCTCAAATATCTTCCGGAACAAATCAAAGAAGCGTTGTGCTTTATCGAGGGAATGCAGAAAGACATTCAGACTTTAAAGCAAAATGTACGTACAGACGGTAATTTTGCAGGCATGATTATCAACGGAATGACTTACACAGACAAAGAAAAGGCTGGAACCGCACTGATTGATGCCTGCAAAGATATATCCAGTGCAGATCCAGTGGAAATCGGCAGTTATCTGGGCTTTAAAATGTCCGTAAAATTTAGTAGCTTTACACATAAAATCATCATCAAAGGTGCTGTATCCTACCAGGTTGAGATTGGAGACGACGTTTTCGGCAACATTACGCGGATCAACAATGCACTTGGCAAAATAGAAGACCAACTCTCAGCTTATAAAGTAAAGCGTGATAATCTGCAGCAGCAGATGGACGCAGCACAGGCAGAGCTTAATAAGCCGTTCCAGTATGAGGACGAGCTGGCACAGAAATCGGCACGTCTTGCGGAACTGGACGCATTGCTAAACATCGGCGCACCAGAGCCACAGACTGCAGCATAGCACCAGGCATAAAAGGCCCCTGCGGGGCCGGGTGCTGCAGCAGAATATAATTAACCGGCTTTCAGTCAGGATTTTATAGCAAGGAGGTTATCGCATGAGTTATTCGTCAGACATAAGCGGCCTGGAGCTTTTTCAGATGCCGTTCAGCCATCATTCAGCCGTACAATCTGTGCCGTCCGGTCAGGATAACGTAAAACGGCAGCAGACCGTTATGGCACAAACAAAAGCACCACAGCAGCAATCTGGACGTCATACTGCAGTACAGCAAACTGGAATACAACAGCCAGCGGCACAGGCGGTAAAACCTGCTGCATTTACAGAGAAAAAGCCTGATATTACACATGGGAATGCTGCCGTAAACGCATGTACCGAGCCAGAAGCCGGAACAAAAGCTGCTGACAAGGTGCCGTCTGGCAAAGCACAGGCAGACGTACCGGCAAAACAGCCGGCTCCGGAATTGATTCAGAAAGCACAGATTGTGGCAGAAACGATAGAACCACCGGCTCCTGCACAGCAGAAAGAACAGCCGGAAACAGAGCCAAAGGAGCTGGTACTGGATATGTCCTCTGGCACAGGGACTGTCAGCAGTGATAAATCCGGAAATGCAGACGATACCGCAAAGAGGAAGGCACACGAAGCTACAGAAGCTAAGCGGAAAGCTGAATGGGATGCCAGGCAGCAGGCTAAAAAGCAAAAAGAGGATGAAGCCCTGCAAAAGATAAAGTTAATGAGCGACGCTGACATCATAGCCGCATCCACACAGCGTATCAGTACAGATGTTGAAAGGCTTACACGCCGCAACATGAAAGAATGCGTGTCGGAACATATACAGGATCTATGCCGTAAAGACCCTGCATTCGCACGTCTCACCATGCATCCTAAAAAATCCATGATTAACTGTTTCCGGTATATCAACCGAAAAGCAAAAGAATTTGTGGAGCAGGAAATGAAAGATAATGACACAAAGCCGGAAAATGGCATTTATGGCTGTGATGTGCCGGACGGCCTGGTTTACCAGTGGGCGGAAGAATATATGCATGATGCAGATGCGCCGGAAGATGCAGAAAAAGAAGAAAAGTTCGTGTCGAAACCATACGTAAATACACAGCCGAAAACAAAAAGTGCTGCATCAAAGACCAAAAAATCTGCAAAAACGAAGAAAAAAGAAGAAAAGCAGGCAGAAACAGGGGAATACGAACAGATGAGCTTTGTATAGGGAGGGAGACAGCATGAAATTAAACAAAAGAGAGTGCCGGAAATTTGCAGATCCCAGAACAAAAATGCAGTTAAGCAGCGGTCTTTTACATGCGGAACAGATAAAATACATAATCCGTACAGCCGTTAAAATTATAGACTGCCATAAAATCCTAGTTTTGTACATCTACTCACGGGAAAAGGCTGCACAGGGGGATTTTAAGCCGCTTATGACCATGTTTCACTGTCAGAATGATTTCGTAACCCTTGAATGCCGGGATGACGGAAGCACGGCATGGCGCACGTCTGCATTTGATCATCTGGATGTAAACTGGTCTTTATCATCCAAATCTGCATTTTACTCTCAAAAAGATGAGGAACGTGTCAGCAGATACTTTAAAAGTGACGCAGGAGGATTCAAGCCGCTGATCAGCGCACAGGACGCTATACTGGAACACCGGAGGCTGGAAAGACAGCGTACCAAAGAAAAGCGCCTTTTAAGCCGAATGGCGGGCATAAAAAGCCTGCCGCGCGGCTTAAAAGGCTGGATACACCGCTCTGTTATGCCATCATACTTCTTTTACAACTACAAACGAGGGGCAACTGATGTAGAGGGAGTCTGTTCTGCATGTGGGAAAAAGATTATTTTGCACGGCGTAAAACAGGGCGTAAAAAAGATATGTCCGCACTGTAGGAAAGAGCTGACGGCAAAACCACGCTCCAGACGGGGAAGTAATATGTATGACCGTAAAACTTGTCAGGTCTTACAGCGTATAAGCAACAGTGAGCTGGTCATAAGGATCATTAAAGTTTATTACAGCTATCAGGATGACATTCCAGATGTACAGATCTACGAAAATGCCAGACAGTTTATTTATAAAAATCCGGATGGAAAAATATGTGCAGAAGCCTATTATTACTCTTATAATAATGGATTCCTGCTGACTCACTGGAAAAAGGGTGAACGTCCAAAATACAGCCAGTGGCAGGAATGCTATGAAGCTGATACTTGCGGTCACGTTTACACGAAAAATCTTCAGGATGAACTTGCCGGAACACCCTGGAAGTACTGCCCGGTCGCCCAATATTACAATAACTGGCACGAGCCAATGGAATCTCTTCCGTTTCTTTACGCATATCTTAACCACCCGCGTCTGGAACATCTTGTAAAAACTGGATTTTATTCTCTTGTTTCCGATATTGTATACCGTTACACCTGCGGAAATATTGATGAATCACAGAATCGTACACACAAGATACTGGGCGTCGCAGCCGAAGATGTGGATTTTCTGCGTGAGATTGACGTAAGCATTGCCGCCCTGCAGATCTTTCAACAATACAATGGGATAAAAAATCGACAGAAGATGCTCTTATGGCAAATTGAAAACCAGGTTGAGTATAATGTCCTGCCAATTCTGCAGCATATGACGGTACATAAAGCTGTAAAATATCTTGATAGTCAGTACGGCTTTCTCCGCCTGCGAAAAACAAAATATGGAGCACAACGCTACAAAGATATGCAGGAGCTCGTGACAGAATACAGAGATTATCTGGAGATGTGCAGAAAATTGAAATATGACCTTAAAAACAGTTTTGTGAAATATCCGGCAGATCTGCAGAAAGCACATGATAAAGCAGCAAAAAGCATGAAACATAAGGCAAATGCAATCATGAGACGCGAGTTTGCCGCTGTATATAAAAGTATTGCCGGAAAATACGACTTTGAAAAATCCGGAATGAAGATTGTATATCCGAAAAATCCGGATGACTTAGTGAAAGAAGGGCATGCGCTACATCATTGTATAGGTGGTTATGTAGAACGGGTGGCAGACCGTAAGTGTATAATACTGTTCCTGCGGCAGTGTTCAGATCTGCAGCACCCATACTATACTATTGAGATTCAGGGAAACAGAGTTATTCAGGTGCGCGGCGTAGGAAACTGCAGCGCGACGCCGGAAGTAGATAAGTTCGTAAAAGCCTGGGAGCAGCGGGTGCTGAATCTGATAGAGACTGCAGCATAATTTTAAAGAAAGGGGCAATTAAATATGACGAAAATAACATTAGAAACAGACGGGGCAGAAAGCCCGCGCATGGTGAGCATTGATGATATTCTGGCGATGCTTATCGACAAAGAGGCGGAAAACCAGAAAAAATCATACTTTGAATTTATCAAAACACATGACGCCGCTGTTATGAAGAATATCAAAAAGTATACGCTTGAGGTTAAAGACATGGATTTATCAGGGCTGGATGAAGAACAGACGGGGTACGCGGTTGAAGAAACTGCCGCAGATCTTACAGATAGTATTACAAAAGCAAATTTTGACTATTTAAAGCATGGCATGAAACTGGGAATACGGATGCTGTTCGATCTTATGGTTTAGTACGGAATTGTCTGTAATACATACAAAAATCAAGATCTGCAGACGGAAATATTCAGAAAATTTCCGTCTGCATGGTTCCGATCCGGCTGGTACTGGTTTGAATTGTCAGAATTTTTTAAGATGAATATACCATTACTGTCTGCCTGGGCAATAAGGAGCAGCAGGCATTATTATTGAGCATCAAAAAAGTGGTTTATATATCAATCAGACAGCTTTTATGTTATACTTCATATCAGAGAAAGAGTGTAAAACCGCTAAACATACAGAAAGGGGTTGAAAGAACTGGGAAAGATAGATGTAATAACAAAAGAATACATGAAAGATCCGGTAATCTTTGCCGATGTTTTCAATAAATTTTTATATCATGGAAAACAGGTAATCAGGCCGGAATCTCTTATCGAAATGGACTCTGCAGAGGTTGTGGTTCCTTACGGAGAGGGGAAAGCAGGCGTGCCGGAGCAGAAATACCGGGATGCACTAAAGCTGATGATGACGGATGGTAATATCGCATACTGTATTTTAGGATGCGAGGACCAGAGCAGAGTGCATTACGCTATGCCTGTGAAAAACATGCTTTATGACTCCATGCAGTATGCACGCCAGGTTACAAAGGCTGCAAAGTCACATAGACAGGAAAAAGAGCATAAACCGTCGTCAGGAGAATTTCTTGGTGGTTTTCATAAGACGGACAGGTTAATCCCTGTTGTGACACTGGTAATCTACTGGGGGCCGGACAGATGGGATGGGCCGCTGTCATTAAAAGAGATGTATGCAGCAGCGGATGATGCCATTATGCAGTACGTCCCGGATTATAAAATCAACCTGATTGCACCGGAACAGATGTCAGATGATGAAATCAAAGAGTTTAAGAGCAGTCTGAAAGAAGTCATGCTGTATATCAAATACTCCAAAGATAAAGCTAAGCTGCAGGAAATAGCCCAGGAAGATCCGAATTTCCTGAGCATGGACAGACAGGCAGCAGAAGTGATTAATGTAACAACAAACTCAAGGTTAAAATATCCGGAAGGGAAGGAGACGATAAATATGTGTCTGGCGATAGAAGAAATGCGGAACGAAAGCAGACTTGAAGGTGAAATTAAAGGTGCTGTTGAGACCTGTAAGAATTTTAACAAGACACTGGAGGAAACCATTCAGTATATTTCTGATAATTTTACCGTTCAGCAGGCAGAAGAAGAAGTAAAAAAATACTGGAAGTAGAAGTAAAACCGTACCCGTATAGCCGTCAAAAGCTTTCTGGTACGGTTTTTTATGGCTGCAAAGATGTGAAAGGATTGGGATTTAGTATGATCAAAGTTACAAAGTTTGGTGAAACGGCTTATCTTAAAGATTGGCATGAGCGTATTGACGACTTTAAGAAGAGGTTTCCCCAATCTTCAAATACAAAACGAATTTTGAGTATGAGTGATGAGGAGCTTGATTCTCATTATAAAAAATTACGGGAAGCGGATGAATCAAAATTTTTGGGTTCTGATGAACGTCTTGCTTATTACCGTTCGCATGGTCTTACAAATTGTTCCGATTATCCGGGCGGGGACGCAGCATTTGTCCGGGATGTATTGTCTGGTGATCAGCGGGAGGAACATCGTCCGTTTACGTTTGATATGAAACAGGAAGATGCTTATATATCTGCAGGTGTATTGAGTGTGGGCGTTTTAAGATCGATTTGGATTTCAGAATGCATTTTCGTATGCATCCAAAGGTTATAGTGACTGTTGCGTCTGCTTATGTATGGATGTGCGGTTATTCGCCAAGTCAGAACCCGGATTATGAAAAAGAAATTATGTCTCCAGATTCGGACTGGTATAACGATAAGCCGTCTGTAGGCGGGGATTACTGTCCTTTACCTACTTTTCCAGATGAGCCATAATGCAGATGTTATAAGATACCGTATTTTGCGTTTTAAGGCGTTTTTATGTCCATCCATATAAATCTGCACCCTGCATAAAAACATGCCGTCCTGCGCGGTCTGGAGGGCATGTTTTTATGCCCGTCAAAATCTTAAACCAGCGTCAGGGCTCCGCCCTGAAATACCTGCTGAAGTGGTAAACTAAAACTGGACACGGGGGTGCAAAAACTAGACACGATGGTATAATCTATGTACAAAGGAAATATCATTCATGGACAAGTGGCACCATTCAGTGAACAGGAGGTTTGCCAATGAAGTACACCAAGGAACAACGCTTGGACATCGCCAAGCGCGTATACGATGGGGAACTGACCGTGGAGGAAGCGGCAGTCAAGTATGAACTCAACCCATCCAGTGTGAAAGGCTATCTTCGCCTTTACCGTGCTGAAACGGGACTTCCGCCCAGGACGCACAGGAAGAAAACCGGAAACGTCACACAGCCTGCCCGGGCTCCGAAGGATTCCAGTCTCAAAGAGTATGAATCCATGTCAAAAGAAGAACTCATTGATGCCCTCGTCATGGCACGGATAAACGAAGCCCGCTTAAAAAAAGGATACTCAGTGAAAGGAAGTGGTGTGGAGAAGGAGTATCTTCCTATCGACAGCGGGAATACCAAGTGATATTGGAGCTGTCAGGCGGCTTTCCTGTCAATCTTCTCTGTGAGAAGATGGGAATACAGAGGAGCAGCTTCTACAATTGGAAGCATACCCTCTCCCATCCGGCAGAGCGTACGAAAGCCTTACTCAGCAACCTGGCGCTGTTCGAGGAATACCATCTTCGTTATCCTTCTCATGGATACAGATGGCTGAATGCCAAAATCCGTCTGGATACAGGCACTGTGATGTCGGATCCTTACGCGCACAAATGCTGCAAGACGCTCGGTGTGAAGAGCGGGGCGAAACACTATAAGTACAAGAAGCCCGGAAACCCGTTCAAGATCTATCCGAATCTGCTTATGACCGAGATGCAGATTGACAGGCCATTGCAGTGTATTGTCAGTGATATGACAGCTTTCTATGTGAAGGGTATTTACTATGAGCTTGCGCTGTACATGGATCTCTGGAACAACGAGATTCTCGCCCATGCCCTCTCGTCGAGGCGGGGCGACCGGATGACATACCTGAGCGGCCTGGATGACCTGATCGGGTTAAAGGAACAATATCCGCAGTATGAGATGATCCTCCACAGCGACCAGGGCGCAGTCTATGCATCCAAAGCATTCAACGAGCTGCTGCCGATGTATAGCATTACCCGGTCAATGTCAAGAGCCGGGACCCCAACGGACAATGCGGCAATGGAATCCATCAACGGATGGATCAAAGCAGAAATCTTCATGGATTTCCATGTCACTGGTGAAAGCCCTGTTGAGCAGGAGGTGGCGGCATACATCACATTTTTCAATACTGCACGGCCTGCATATTCGTTGAAATACCTAACGCCGCAACAATACAAGGAGGCTTATGCGCCCAAAGACTTTATTACAGGTGTTAATGCTGGGAGCTGATGCCTGACGGCATAGATCCTTCCTTGTTTGGCTTAGGTGCCAGATATCAGGTATGGAGTGATTGTAAAGCCCGAAGCCGCATAAGCGGTGCGCAAGCAGGCTTTACAATCACTCCATACCTGATACACTCCAACCAACCAAACAAGGATGTATCAAGACATCCGTAGCATTGCACAAAAAACCAATCTTTGCTGTAAAAAAATTTAAAATTTGTGTCCAGTTTTTGTTGACTAGTACACTGCAAGGGGAAAATTCCCCCTTGACCCCCTTTTCACTAATTTTTCTTTTTTTATTTCATCCTGTTAAAATCCGTCAGGCACTTATCACCCGGACATATTCCAATTCAGCCTGATATTGTGGCTGTTCTGCGGAAAGATGCCCTCCGGGCACGGGTGCATTTCTGTAATAAATCTTATTTTTAGAAAGGAATACAGAAATGAAAAAACTTATGGATCAGAAAGAATTTGCAGAAAAAGTAGTACAGTATGTCAGGAACGCGCTGCCGGAAGAACTCTCTGAAGCAGAAGTGCGTGCCGCCGGGCTGGACTTATGGGCAGGCGGCGCCCGTATGGCGCTGCTTCTTATCCGCCCGTGGAGCGATACCGCTGTGGGGTTCCGCCTGGACGGATGGTATCAGAAATATTCTGACGGAAACGCATCGGTGGAGGATGCAGCCGCAGCCGTCATCAATGACCGCAGGCTTTACGCCGTGCCTTCCGCCGGCGGCAGCGGCGCGGATGCACTTCTGGAAGGCGGTGCCGTCATCTATGCCTAGCCCTGCCGGTCTTTCATGTACCGCGCCATCTCCGTCAGTATCCGCACCCCTGTCTCATCCAGGCCCGATATGTCGAGGACCGCCTTATGGTCCAGCCCGAGCAGGTAGTCCGTCGAAACGGAAAAAAGCTGGGCCAGCTCCACAATATACATGGTGGACGGGACGGAGATTCCCATCTCCCACGCGTTCACGCTGCTGCGCGTGATCCCCAGCCGCTTCGCCACGTCGTTCTGCGTCATGTTGTTAGATTCCCTTAATGCCTTGATCTTTTCCGCTACCATAATGATGCCCATCCTTTTTTGGATTTAAGGATACGTTGTTATGAGCGATATTGCATTATTTTATACGATAATTATTTGTTATATACGATAATTAATTATCAATAAAGATATTTATAATTGACTGCATGGCGGCAGAAGGGGTATACTTAAAACGGCGGCACAAATGGAAAAAGCCGGCAGCGGTACGGGCAGTGCCGCCGCCGGGGCATGGCATATTCAGATGTCTTCGCTGTCATCCGGGACATATACCAGAATGTCCGGAACCGTGCAGTCCATAACCTTACAGAGCTGGTTCAATGTCTTGACGCTGATGTTTTTACCAGATCTAAGGCGCTGGACCACGTCCGGGTTGATGCCGTCGTTGATCAGCCGGTATGTGGATATGCCATGCTCCCTGATGTAGTGCCAGAACGGCTCGTAGCTTATCATCTTATGCACCTCCAGTATGGAGCGTACACTAGATGGTTAAAAGTTTATGAATGCCATAGCATCTATAAATAATATATTATCTATATTTTTATTGACTTTTGCGTATGGCAGACCTAGACTTGTTATATGGGAAGCTCCGGCTGAACAGCAGCAATGCGGGGTTCCGGAATTTAAAGCTGCATCCCGGAGTCCCGTGCGGTTAACAAAAAACACGAAAAGGAGAAAACAGTTATGAACAAAAAACATATCTTATCAGCCCTGCTCGCAGTCTGCATGGTATTTTGCATGATGCTCTATACCAGGGAGGGTGTTTCTGCAAAATCTGCAGACGGCATCAAAATTGTATTCAGCGGAAAAAAGGCAGTTACTTTCAATTCCGGCTCAGAACCGGAGACACTCAGCCAGATCGAAAGTAAATGGGGTGAGAAGACAAGGCTTGCAGAAGGCTATGAAGAATACGCCGGCGAAGCATATGTATGGGAAAAAGGAAAGACTTTTATATCCATCCGGGAATACAAAGAGTCCGAGGGCGGCGGGCTCGGCTATGTAATGCTTGAAATCGGTGATAAGAATGCTTCTGTTGCCGGTGTTAAAGTCGGTATGAAAAGAAGCAGTGCTTTAAAAAAGCTGCAGGGAATATACGGGAAAAAGAAAGTCGCCCTGCTGAAAGGCGGGCAGTATGCCGTACCGGACGGGGATTCGTTTGCCATTGACGGAAAGGCATCCGGAAAGTCCTACACCGAAATATCTGTCATGACGAAAAACGGGATGCCGCTCTCTTTCACCTTGAAAAACAATAAAGTTACCAATATTTCATGGATGCGGTCATAGGTGTTTTACAGCAAAGAAGATAAAAAGATAACATAGTTCCCGTAAGATTCATCTATCAAATTAACACAGATCCTAATCAGCATACATTAAAGTCTAACATCATCAGCACAAGGAATGGATGCTGATTAACATGCAGCCGGATCAGAGTTTTATATTGTGGCGCATCCACATGGATGCGTCATTTATGTAATATAAGGCTCCGTATTATAAATTTGCATATATACCTTATAAGTATTATAGTGTTGCTGTATATAAGAGATTTATCTTTTATTAAAAATTACAGAAAAAAGCGAGACGTATTTATGAAAGAAAAACGTAAACAATTATCAGCATTTGCACTTACTGCCCTGGAGGCTGTAAATTTTTCTGTGTCTATGGAGGAAGAATCCTTCCGATAAGATTCAGATATGTACCGTCTTCTGTCGAATTAATAGATTGAATTTGGTGTCGATTTATCTTTCTGATTATAGTATTACCAATTCCCATGGTCTTATACAGGAATAACTAATTTTTTGCATCAAAAATAAGCATTCCGGCTGCTCTTTTCCGTGGGCTCTGCCCACACCCGGCCTCTGGAATAAGATTGGGTTTTCCGGCAATACTATAGATGCCGACGGAATAAGGCTGGGGACAGCGGCATCTTTCCATAGTGCCCTGCCCCAGGCTTTCCTAACTATTTTACAGATATTGTGTCAGCCGCTCCCCATAAAGGACTGTCAGCTGGCTTATCACCTGGTCCCAGTTGCGGTACCGCTGCGTCCACTTCTTCGCCACATTCTGGCTTGCCAGATAGAGCATCTTTTCCAGTGAGCTGTCACTGGGGAACACGCTTTTTGTCTTTGTCACTTTCCGGTACTGGCGGTTCAGCCCTTCTATTACGTTTGTAGTATACATGATGCGCCTGACTTCATCAGGGAACTGGAAGAAGGAGCTGACATCATCCCAGTTGTTCTCCCAGTTGCTGACGGCATAAGGGTATTTCCTTCCCCATTTGTCGCGGATATCGGCCAGCGCGTCCAGGCCTGCCTTCTCATTGGGGGCATTGTACACCGCCTTGAAGTCGGACGAGAACTTCTTCAGGTCGCTGTAGTTCACATATTTGAATGAATTGCGCAGCATGTGGATGACACAGCGCTGGATCTGGGCCTGGGGGAACACGGCCCCGATTGCCTCCTTGAAGCCGGGCAGGCCATCCACGCAGAAGAACAGCACGTCCTGCACGCCGCGGTTCTTCAGGTCGTTCAGCATCCCCATCCAGAACTTGGAGCTCTCATTGGCGCCTACCGTTATGCTGAGGATCTCCTTGTACCCTTCCGTCGTGACGCCCAGCACCACATAGGCCGCACGGCTCAGGATCCTCCCGTCCTCCCTGACCTTGTAGTGGATGCAGTCCATGAACACGAACGGGTAGACCGGGTTCAGTGGCCTGGACTGCCATTCCCGGATCTCCGGGAGTATCTTGTCTGTGATCTTGCTGACCATCTCGGCGGACATCTCTATCCCATAGAGGTCCTGGAGCTGGTCATGGATGTCCCTGGTGCTCATCCCCCTGCCATAGAGCGAGATGACCTTCTCCTCGATCCCGGAGACGTCCCTCTGGTATTTGGGGACGATCTTCGGCTCGAACTCGCCGTTCCTGTCCCGGGGGACATCGATCTGGAACCCCCCATACTGGCTCTTGAGCTTCTTAGGCGAATGGCCATTGCGCTTGTTGGCGGTCTCCATGTCGCCTTTCTGGTTCTTTTCATAGCCCAGGGTTGCGTCCAGCTCTGCTTCCATGAGCTCCTGCAGGATGTCCTTGAATCCATCCCTCAGCAGGGTGTAGACATCTGTTACACTACTGATGTTGTTGTCTGCAATAATCTGTCGAATCTGTTCCTTTGCTACCGGCATATAAATACTCCTTTTCGATAAGATTTTCCATATCTAGATTCTTACCAAAAAGGAGTCATTTTTTACCAAAGACACAAACTTTTTTACACTACCCTGCCCTGGTTCTTATGGTTCTTATGATGTTCTTTATATTCCGTTTTTTAGGAAAAGAACCGTCAAAGTACACGCCCGGCACCTATATGTCTGCCGTTTCACTGAATAACCAGATACTATATCTGGACGTAACCGTAGATGATAACCGGATCACTGACATTTCAATAGACAGCCGGGACGAAATTATAGAGACGATATATCCGCTGATCCAGCCAGCATTAGACAATATCAGCCGGCAGATTTATGAAAAACAGTCTCTGGACGGCATTACTTATGATGACTCAAGCCGGTATACTTCAAAGATTCTCTTAAATGCAGTTCAGGATGCACTGTCAAAGGCACAGAAGCAACCTGAATAAAGAACGGAAACCAGATCATAAGTCTTGCATTAAAATAATTTTAAAGTCTCTGGCCGTTCATATACAGACTTACAGTATATGAACGGTTACGACAGATTTTCAGCATCCACACATTGATATTCATTCAAAGGGGAGGTAACAAATGAAAAAATCTTTAAAACACATCATCACGATGCTGCTGATTGCCTGCATCATAATCACTGGAGGCAGCTTCTGCGGCATAATATCCGTAAGTGCTGCTGCAAAGCCGGTGATTTCCAGCAGGCAGGCTCCGGTCATCAAAAATGCCTGCACCGTCAAAAAGGGCAGCAGGGTAAAGCTGCAGGCAGAGTCCGGCGGAAAGGACGTCACAAAAAAATGCACATGGAAATCCAGCAGGAAGAGCGTGGCATCTGTCAGCAGAAAAGGAGTGCTTACTGCAAAAAAAGCGGGAACTGCTTATATCACAGCAAAATACAAAGGAAAGACATCGAAGAAATTAAAAGTTGTAGTTGAAACTGTTACAGATCCGGAAACTGGAAATCCAGCCGATCCTGGAAATACATACAATCCGGGAGGTTCGTCCGGAGATTATACAATTACGTATGATAAAAACAGCAGCAAAGGCTGTAAGCTGAACGGGCCTGCTTCGCAGTCCGGTTCCGGCGAAATCCTGAAATTTTCCACAACGGTTACACCGGCTTCCGGCAAAAAGTTCTTAGGCTGGTATGACGCTCCGACAGGCGGCAACCGTATCTATGAAACTTACAAGCCGTCTGGCGATATGACGCTGTATGCTCATTATACGGATGAGAATACGCAGACTGTAACGTATGGTCTTGGCTGCACTTATGGTAGCGAAAAAGTTAGTTTTATGAGTGCAGTTGGTGGGGGTCCTGGATACGATTTGATTCATAATGTTGACCTTGTGGGACCTATGGTATTTGATGATACCAATAATGTCAGATGGCGTCATACTTATGAAATGAGTGGCAAAGATAAGTTTGTTATTAGTGATCTTCCGCAGCCATCTATTCCGGGTTATACGTTTCTTGGCTGGTATACAGATGAACAGGCATATGATTCAGTTCTTGATGCCGATGGTGATTATGGTATTAAGGTTGAGAACGGGCAAGAGATTGATTCTTCTGTAACACGCTTGTATGCAAGGTTTTCAAAGAAGCTGACAATACATCTGGATGATCTGCATGGCGGCAGTTATCCTGATATGGTGCTTGACACCTATACATCAATTGAAGATGCAGGATATAAGCTTCCTGTTCTCGATATTCCAGGCACTACGTTTTTGGGGTGGTCTTTAAATTCAGATCTTGGTCACGGTGATATTGATAATCCTGTGACAAGTGATCGGTTTTTTACAAATATTATGTTTGTACATGGTTATATGTGTTCATGTGACGATGGTGAAAATACATATTATTTTAAGCATTATCGTGATTTAGGTGCACACTGGGGTACTGATTGTACAGATCCGGGTGCTTATAATGACCTTCTTCTTTTTGAAGAAGTCGATGAAATCACTTTGTATCCAATGTGTAAGCGGCATAATATTTATCTTGGATTTGATCCAAAAGGTGGTACATTCAGTAAGACATCTTCGGATAATGCCGGTCTTACAATTTATTCCGAGGATTCTGGTGATTTCAAAAAGGGTTATGCCTATATGACAGGTCTTGTGAGTGATGCACCATATGGTGGTCCTAAGTATTTTCCAGGACATGAAGGTCAGTTTGGCTGGACTGCTGAAAATATGAGAACAACTATGCCGTTTGTTACCCGTAACAATTATACTTTTGACGGCTGGATTATGCCTGATGGCACGAAACTTACATACGATACAATTCTTACAGAGAACATGACACTTTCTGCCAAATGGATTCCTGGCAATTGTTATGTGATGTTTGATCCGACAGACGGAACGCTTACACAGGAAGAACGTGACCGTGTGGGTCTTGATGGTGCATGGCGTTATAAAGTGACAACAGAATCCAGTGTTAGTGGTTCAGGCAAGCAGTTCCCTGTGCCAGTCAGCTCCGAAGGGCGTGAGTTCGAGGGCTGGTTTACAAAAGACGGGGAAGAAGTGACGAAGGATACGAAGATTACAAAGGATATGACATTATATGCACGTTGGGGAACTAAAACAGACAATAAGCCTGAAACACAAAAACCTTCTGCAGACAAAGATAATTCTGCAAATAAGGATACAGACAGCAATGACAAAAATGAAACAATACATGTTACTGGTATGACAATGACTGATATGGAATGGAAACCTGTTGATAAAGATAATAACCACTATACGATTGCGTATGGCGGCAAAGGAAAACAGACAGGTCTCGGGTTCACTGCCAACGTGCTTCCTGCAGCATTAAAAGATTCAGCCAGAAATGTTATATGGACATCCTCTAATCCAGACATTATTTCCGTTACTGCCGGAAAAGAAGTCATCTACAGCCCAAACTGGTTTGACTATTTCGAGTTCGGTTCGGACACTGGGGATGTTGTGCTGACAGCGACAAGTGAGGACAATCCGGATGTGAAGTTTGACATACATGTAACGGTTGCTAAAAAATAAGGCTTGGCATGGACTTCATCCATTAAAATCCCTGTTAAACAAGCAATTACCGCGCTTCTCAACGAGGATGCAGGGTAATTGCTTTTTAACAATTACAAAATAAGGAATGATAGCTAAAACATAAAACCTTTAACAAAAAAGCGTAAAATCATGAAACACAAAAACACAATAAAATCCATCCTCTATATGCTGCTCATTGCTGCCATCATTATTACGGGCATCAGCCTTGATGAAACTGCCACAGCCGGTGCGGCAGCAAAATTCAGCAATTTTGTCAATGGCGGAACGATTTCCATGAAGCCTGGCAGTACAAAACGGTTTCTCGTCCGTGTAAAATACAACGCAGGCGATGAACTGTCATGTGAGGACTACAGCTGGTCGTCAGCGGACAAAAGTATCGTCAGCGTAGGGACTGATTTCGTTGACCCATCCGTTGATTACGAAACTGAGTGCCTGGAAGTTACTGCTGTAAATTCCGGAACAGCTACTGTTACGGGAAAATCCAAACGCTACGGTTATGCATCCATAACAATGACAGTCACTGTCACGCAATCAAAATCAACTACAACAGCAAGCTATAAGTGTAGTCATTCCTGGAAAATCACCACGAAAGCCACCTGTCAGCGTGCCGGCATCAAAACCTGCAAAAAATGCAGACTACAGAAAAAGATCGGAAAAACTTCGCATAAATACGTGAATACAACGGTATTTACCATCGAACGGGATGGGTTTTACCATGAATACTACTGTACCTGTTTCGTATATGCAGACGGTACGCCAGTGGATAAAGACCCAGACCGTGGCAAAAACTTTGACATCTGCAACTGGGGTGTAAAAATCAAATACGATAAATACGGAAATATTACACCTGACAGTGACTTCAAAAGCGAAGATGAAGCATACAGCTATTTATCATCCGAACACCAGTCTCCAAAAAATCCAGACTGGCATTATCACTATTCATGGGCTGACGCAGAAATAGACATCAATCCTCATCAGGTGAAGAAAATCGTCAAAAAGTGCAAATACTGCGGCATAGAGAAGCCTTCCAAGTAACCCTTAACCGTGCAATCCACACACCGTTTCCTCCTGCTTACGCAGCGGGAGAATATATGAGTAAAGAATGGGTCACACGGTTGACATCTTTGCGTAAGTCGTATAAACGACACAACCAACCGTGATCAGGACAACGCAAACCACACACCACAGGTACTGTCTGCAGCAGTGCCTGTTATTTTTTTTAGATTGCATACCAAAGTCTCATAATATGCCCCTCAGACCTCGTATATTGACCATATAGACGCTTTAATAAGTCCGCCGTAATATTAGCAAATCTACAAAACTGTTTTACAGGGCATATAAGACGCTTAAAACGGCATACGAAAATAAAGCTGACATAAATGTTGGAATGTCTCTGTGATGCTTTTAAACGCCCATATCCGCGTCATGACTAATCAATGCATATTTGATACACCATTACGTTTCCGACGCTTAAAATGGCATATACGGCGTCTGAAAGGCATAACGAAAGAGCACGCATGCGTGCCGGGTGCCGGTGCGATAATTGATGCATATACACAGAGGGTGATTTTGTTATGAATATTATAGATAAAATCAAAAATGAACTGGCTAAAAGGCTGCAAAAAGCAGCGGATGCCGGCTTTATTGAAATCAGGATGAAAGCATCAAACGATGTGGTTGTTATAACGCCGGACGGTCCGGCAGACGATCCAGAAACGATTTATGAATTAAGAGGATTCAAGCTGTTCAAGATCTTCGCCGTTGGATTAGATGAACTGGCAAAAGAAGTCTTAAATTACGATAAGACCGTAGCGTGGCAGCAGGAACTAATCAGCAGGCTGTATCACTTTAAACGCATGAAAATCGACACAGGGCTTGCTACGGCTGCGGAAAAACGCTGGTATGCAAAAACCTACGAATCTGTATACTGGTATGATCCGATTGCTTACGCCGAGTCGCTGAGCGCGTGAGTTAATATCAAAACAAGCCGTTCCCATAAGCATCTTTTAATGGCTGTCCGGAAACGGCTTGTTATTTTATAAAAATTCTATAAATTTTTAAAATATTACTTGACAAAATAATTTTTTTAAAATTGTCTTGACAGACAGTTTTTATCATTTGTTTTCAATTTTTTTATAAAATTTTTCATATACGCTTAAAAATTTTATCTCTTTTCTTATTTTTGACATTTTCCTTTTCTCTCCATAAATTTTTTT